>Ga0209211_10002234_pt1 | contig 33909 bp, 36 predicted proteins | sample RifGroA2_FD_183992 | JGI IMG/M metagenome (GOLD analysis project Ga0209211, IMG submission 183992) | Groundwater microbial communities from Rifle, Colorado, USA - Groundwater A2 (SPAdes) (version 2) | ecosystem: Environmental > Aquatic > Deep subsurface > Groundwater | place: Rifle, Colorado... | reverse complement strand
GAGCCTGGAACAATAACCTGTTTAGGCGCTGGCCCGGATTTAGAGGATAAAATTGATAAGGTTACCGGAAATTTAAAGATGGTTTAGTTCAGGCTTCATCCAAAAAATGAAGGTTGCCGTCAAGGTGTGAGCATCATTTATTTTTACAGCAAGCAAAAAGGAAATTGCAATGGGAATTTTTGCTATCTTGTAATGCCTCTAATGCGAACGACGGCAACCCCGAAAGGATTTTTTGGATGAAGCCTTTAGTTCAGTTAATTTTTTAAATAAGCCTAGATTCTAATTTTTCAATTGGGCCTATAGCTCAGTCTGGTAGAGCACTTGGCTCTTAAGCATGGAGCTACCAAGGGGTCGAGGGTTCGAATCCCTCTGGGCTCATTTTTTATTTGTTCTGCGGAGCATGGGTTGATAAGGGCAGGCTGCCCTTATGTGGGAATCAATCTGGGCTCATTGTTTATACATCTGCATTTTCAAAATTACGGTCTCCATTTTTCTGATATAGGGGTCGCATCCCCACCATGCCTGCGAGCGCCATGCTGGGAAGATTTAATATCCACTTCATATCTTAATTCCCTGCCCCAAACTCTAACAACTTCTGGGTCCTTGCCAATTTCGTTTATTATTTCCTGATAATTCATTAGCTCAGGGTTTGTTTTTTTTTGATTTAGCCTCCTGATGTATATCTTGCTTATAGCATCCGATGGAAAATCATCTCTTGAGGATCCTTGGCGCAAAAGGTGCAAATCTTCAGCACTGCGAAGAGTCGTAATTTTTCCGCTATCCGATTCTTCTACAGGCGTTTCTCTTATTAGGTATGAAAAGATAGCTAATGCATCTGCAAGCATATAGTTCACGGATGTTACACCCCTTAACGCACCTTGTGTGAATCTTATTTTTACATTGCCGCCCCTATATTCATGCAGTCTTTGGTCTAATTTATCAGTTTTATCTTCCAAAATGTAGCCTTGCTTATCTATCTGCCTTTGTAAAAAACTGATATACTTGCTGCGGTTTTCATCAGTAACGCTTATTCCAGAAACTACTTGCGCTATTGTTACTATATCATCCAATGTACACTGCATAATGGCAAGTAGCGCAAGTCCATTATTAAATCTTGCTCACTCCCCCATCAATTCCTGCAGCGCATTGTAAGCCTTCATAGAATCCTTTTTGCTCAGGATAAAAGTCAGCTCTGTCATTGTCGAGACTATCTCAAATATGTTTATCTGCTCCCACGCAATCTTTCTTATCGCGCTGAAGATCACTCCCGGGGTTGCTATAAATCTTTTATCCCCAAAAATTATTGTCAATGCAACAAGGTCGAACTCTTTGTTCAGTATTTTTTCCCCCTTCAGGAAATTAGCGAGATTTTCCTTATATTTCTCATTGGCAACGATGCTAATCTCATTGCTTCCAAGTATTATGTTTAAAGTGTCGCCTCTTCCAAAATCAACTAAGCCGTAGATATTTTTTATTTTATTGAGCAGGCTGATTGATTTTTCTATATTAAAGTCCATAATATTAGTGCGCATCATTATTTCGCCTTTGAACTTGAACCGCGATATGGCTTTGTCATAGCCCCGCAATTCTTCCTCATACCTCCTCAAAGCCATTACTATAGCAGAGTCCTTTACTTTCTTTCCCAATTCCCTTTCAATCTCGGGCCTGAGCTGCTCTGCCAGGTTTCCATAGCTGATAAGCTGCTTGCCCATTGCCTCTATAAGAAAAGAGTTTCCGCTTACAATTTTTTTTGCCAGATGGCTTACTGTTACCACATTAAATCAGCCTCCAAATGCTAAGCTCTATCTTTATAGTCCAATTCCAATATTATAATTTGTTACTATAATAACACAATGTTTATATAATATATAAATGTTTCTATTTGTCTATGGGATGCGATAGTATAGGCAGCTTAGGAAGCTTGAAAGTTAAGGATAATTTTAAAAACATTGAATTATGCCCTGATTCAAGCGATGTTATGTCTGATTTTTCGGACAAATAATGCTGATTCGGATTTGCTTTTGAGGGTGGGAACAAATGAATATAGCTATAGTTGGTTACGGCAATATGGGGCATGAGATAGAGAAGCTCGCAAGAGCCAAAGGCATGAAGGTTATATCAATAATAGACCCTAACAGCAGCGAAGCAGCCTATAAAGAAATAAATGAAGAATCGATGAAGAATGTGGATGCATGCATAGATTTTACGCATCCTAATGCTGTTATCGGCAATGTGGAAAAAATTGCAAAATTCAGGAAGAATATAGTCTTGGGAACAACCGGATGGCAGGACAATATCGGCAAGGTTAAGCAGATAGCCCAGCAAAGCGATATCGGCATTATTTACGCATCCAACTTTTCAATAGGCGTTAATATCTTTTTTAGGATAGTTGAAAATGCGGCAAAGATAATTAACAGCATTCCGGATTATGATATCTTTAGCTATGAGCTGCACCATAACAAGAAAGTGGACAGCCCAAGCGGAACAGCAAGGGCTATTGGAGAGCTGCTTGTTAAGAATATTGCCAGAAAAAATAAGATGGTATTTGACAAGCTGGACAGAAAAATAGAGCCAAATGAGCTGCATATAGCATCTGTAAGGGCAGGATATTTTCCAGGGACCCATGTAGTAGGCTTCGACAGCCGTGCAGATACGATAGAATTAACCCATACAAACAGGAATAGGGACGGCTTGGCAATGGGCGCAATAATGGCGGCAGAATGGATAAAAGGCAGGAAGGGATTTTATAGTATAGACGACATGATAAAGAGCATTGTTAAGTAAATAAAAAGTATCATTAATCGGATTAATTAGAATTTCCAATCAAGCGGCAAAAACACTGATAAATAGCTGCCAATGGGGGCAGGCCAAACTTGCCGCAATAAAGGAAAAGCATAAAAAATAACTTTCAATAGTTATTGAGGAATTATTAAGGTTGATTAATTATGTTTAAGATTGGTTGATTAAATTTTAGTTGATTGCCAGTTTAATGGAGTAAATGCCAGTAAAAAAATGCCAGTAACAGCCTTTAAACAATGAAAAAATAAAAATTCACTTGGAAATTTGCAAAACAAATTTCCGGTGTGCTCAGAAATGCAAAAAGCATTTCTGACATTTTCAAGCATAAAAAGTATTTCATACTTTTTATACAATGAATAATTTACAAAATATTCGACGGAGGAAGATAAAAATGTTTCAGGGAGCAATAACCGCTATAGTGACTCCATTCAGGAAAGATGAAAGTCTGGATTTGGCTGCTTTAAGGAGCCTTGTGGAATTTCAAATAAAGAATAGAATAGACGGCATTGTGCCATGCGGAACAACGGGAGAAAGCCCGACTTTGGAGCATGACGAACATGAAATGGTTGTAAAGGCAGTTATTGATGCTGCTAATGGAAGAACAAAAGTTATTGCAGGGGCAGGAAGCAATTCCACAAAGCATGCAGTCGAATTGACAAAATTAGCAGCTGATTTAGGTGCGGATGCAACCTTGCACGTTTCCCCTTATTACAATAAGCCGACTCAGGAAGGCATTTTTAGGCACTTCAGCGAAGTTGCAAAAGCGTCAGATTTGCCGGTTATAGTTTATAATATCAAAGGAAGGACTGCTGTAAATGTAGAGACTCCAACATTAGCAAGATTAGCGAAAGAGCATTCAAATATTGTTGCTGTCAAGGAAGCTTCAGGAGACATTAATCAGATGCAGGATGTCCTGAACACTTTGCCAAAATCGTTTGACGTTTTATCCGGAGACGACAACATGACCTTACCTTTAATGAAGATTGGTGGCAGGGGGGTAATCTCAGTCGCAAGCAATATTGCGCCAGATAAAATAAAGCAGCTTGCAGACTATTGCCTCGCAAAAAACTTTGCAAAAGCTGAGGAGCTGCACAACAGGCTGATGCCTTTGTTCAAGGGGATTTTTGTTGAAACAAACCCGATACCTATAAAAGCAGCATTGGCAATGAAAGGCATGATTGCAGAGGCATATAGGCTGCCGATGTGTGAGATGCGGCCCGAAAACAGGGAAAAGCTCAAGAAGACGCTGGAAGAGTTAAAAATAATTTAGGCATTCTTCCCATCTGTATTGTCTAGCTAAAAAACGATTATAGTGCGAAATATACCCAACACAGAAAAATAAAAATGACGCAAAAAAAAATGCCCTTCAACAGGGAAAAAATACTGGAAATAATAAAAAGGCATCCAACGCCGTTTCATATCTATGATGAGGCCGGGCTTAGGGATAACGCTGGAAAATTTAAGCGCGCTTTTGGGGTATTGCCTGGATTTAAGGAATACTTTGCGGTAAAGGCATTGCCAAACCCTTTCATAATGAAAATACTGAAGGAAGAAGGCTTTGGAGCGGACTGCAGCTCTTATCCTGAGCTTTTGCTGGCTGAAATAATAGGGCTTAGTGGAGAGGAGATAATGTTCACCTCCAATGATACTCCTGCAGGCGAATATAAAAAGGCAAAGGAAATGGGCGCAGTGATTAATCTTGATGATATAACTCACATAAAATTTTTAGAAGAGAATGCAGGAATTCCCGAACTAATCTGCTTAAGGTACAATCCCGGGCCCGCAAGAGCAGGAAATGCAATAATTGGGGATCCAAAAGAAGCCAAGTACGGCTTTACAAGAGAACAGCTTTTGCAAGGCTACGAAATTTGTTTGGAAAGGGGGGCAAAAAGATTCGGGCTCCATACAATGGTTATATCGAACGAGCTTAACGCATCTTTTTTTGTTGAAACTGCAAGGATGATGTTCGAGCTGGCTGTGGAAATAAAGCAAAAGCTTGGAATTAGCATAGAATTTGTAAATTTAGGGGGGGGATTAGGAATACCTTACAGGCCGGAGCAAAAAGCATTGAACTATGAAAAGCTGGCTGCAAAAATAAAGGAAGCCTATGATGAAATAATCGTGGCAAACGGCCTGGACGGGCTAAAAATTTACCTGGAATGCGGAAGGGTAATCACGGGGCCTTACGGCTATTTAGTAGCCAGCGTATTGCATTTGAAGCACACTTACAAGGATTACATAGGGGTGGATGCATCAATGGCCAATCTAATGCGGCCAGCTATGTATGGAGCTTATCATCACATAACTGTTTTAGGCAAAGAAAATGAGCCGACAACAAAGATGTATGATGTTACGGGCTCTTTGTGCGAGAACAATGACAAGTTTGCAATAAACATGCCCTTACCGGAAATAAGAATCGGAGACATTTTAGCTATTCATGACACTGGCGCGCATGGGCATGCGATGGGATTTAACTACAATGGCAAATTAAGGTCTGCAGAGCTATTGCTAAGGCCCGATGGAAGCGTAGTTCAAATAAGAAGGGCGGAAACGGCAGATGATTATTTTGCTACATTAGATTTTGAGAAGCTGAAATCATTTAATTAAAATTTCCAATCAAGCAACGAAAACGCCCATTAATATAGTAAAAGGCACAAATTATTGAGCATAAATATGCCTTTTACTTATTACGAACGGACAACTATTGCTCAATAGATTTTGTCCGTGAGTATAGCCGCCAATGGTTGCCGAACTCAATGAGGCAACCTACGAATGGAACGAAGTGGAATGAGTATGGGGGTGGGCTAAATTTGTTGCGATAAGGGAAAAACATCAAAAAAATGAATTTCAATAATTAATATTAATAAATTTTGAAATCGTTCCATGGGTTTGTTAAATAAATAAAAGATAAAATAAAAAAAATAAATGCTCAAAATGCCAAAAAGAAACCAAAACATAGCTAAATTGCAGTCAGGCTACCTTTTTCCAGAGATTAATAGAAGAAAAAAGGCTTTCTTAGATAGAAATCCAAAAGCAAAACTGCTAAGCCTCGGAATAGGAGATACAACAGAGCCAATAACACCACATATATGCAAGGCTCTGATTAATGCTGCTGCCGGGCTGGGAAAAAAAGATGAATATACTGGCTATGGCGATGAGCAGGGCATGCCTGCCTTAAGGGAAAAAATAGCTTCCGCATTGTATAAAGGCATTGTCAGCGGAGAGGAAGTTTTTGTCTCAGATGGGGCAAAGCCAGATATCGGAAGGCTGCAATTATTGTTCAATGATGATGCGGTTATAGCTGTTCAGGATCCGGCTTATCCGGCTTATATAGACAGCAGTGTAATGTACGGCAAGACTGGGAAGTATAACAGCATAAAAAATCAGTTCGAGAATATTGTCTACATGCCCTGCACCCCGCAAAATAATTTTTTCCCTGACTTAAAAAAAATTTCAATGGCAGATGTGATATTTTTCTGCTCCCCAAACAATCCAACAGGTGCAGTTGCAACAAAGCAGCAATTAAAAGAGCTTGTAGAATATGCAAGAAAAAATAAATCTATTATAATTTTTGATTCTGCTTATTCAGAGTATATTGCAGACAAAAATCTTCCGAAGTCAATCTATGAAATCAAGGGCGCAAAGGAAGTCGCAATAGAGGTAAGCTCATTTTCAAAGCCTATTGGCTTTACTGGAGTAAGGCTTGGTTGGACTATAGTGCCAAATGAGCTTAAATTTGATGATGGAAGCTTGGTAAGAAATGACTGGAATAGGATTACAACTACGCTGTTTAATGGCGCATCAAATATTGCTCAAATGGGCGGTTTAGCCGCGTTAGACAAAGAAGGGCTAAAGGAAATGAAGCAAACTGTGTCTTACTACATGGAAAATGCCCAAATAATAAGGAAAGCATTGAAAGACGTAAAATGCGATGGCTATGGTGGAGATAATGCCCCCTATATTTGGGCAAGAATAAAGGGTATGGGCTCATGGGAAGCGTTTGAATATTTGATGGAAAATGCGCACATAGTTACAACTCCCGGGGTTGGCTTTGGCCCGCAGGGAGAAGGCTTTTTGAGGTTCAGCGCATTTGGCCACAGGGAAAGCATCCAAGAAGCTGCTAAGAGATTGAAGGAATGCCTAAGTAAAATATAACTTAAAGGTGAGCTAAAAATGATAGTGATGAAATTCGGCGGAACATCTGTTGGGGGCCCAGATGAAATAAGAAATGTTGCCCAGATAGTTAAGTCAAATTTAGCCAGAAAGCCAGTCGTTGTCGTTTCTGCAGTCAAGAAAATAACTGACAGGCTGATTGAATTAGCAAACTTGGCAAAAGATAGCGATGGAAAAGAGCTTTTTGCTGCAATAAAAAATATTCATTACGAAATTTTGGAAAAATTAAAGCTGGGAAAAAATCTGCTGGAAAATGATTTTTCAGAATTAGAAAAGGCAGTCAAAAAAATCAATGGAAATTCATTAGATGCAAAAACCCTCGACTTATTCCAATCTTTTGGCGAGAGAATGTCCTCTAAGATGGTTGCTGCCCAGCTTAATGCCGGGGGTGTAAAGGCGCAGGCATTTGATTCATGGGAGCTTGGCTTTGTGACAACATCTGATTTTGGGAATGCAGAGCCCCTTGATGGCAGCTATGTTGCCATGAAAAAAAGCATCTCGGCGCTCAAAACTGTCCCAGTAATCACGGGATTTATTGGAAAAACAGAGAAAGGCGATATTGCCACATTGGGAAGGGGAGGCTCAGATTATAGCGGGGCCATTATAGGCGCAGCAATTGATGCAGAAGAAATACAAATATGGACGGATGTAGACGGCATAATGTCAACTGACCCAAAAATAGTGAAAAATGCCAGGACATTGAATAAAGTTTCATTTGCTGAAGCGTCAGAGCTTGCTTATTTTGGCGCTAAAGTTTTGCACCCAAAAACAATTTTGCCGGCTGTAAAGAAAAATATACCGGTCTTAGTTTTAAATACATTCAACCCGAAAGGGAAAGGAACTGCAATACTAAGGGATGTTGGCGCTACAGAGACAACTGTAAAAGCTATAACCTGCAAGAAAAACATAACGCTGATTAATGCAGATTCAAAAAGAATGCTCGGGGCTTATGGGTTTTTAGCCAGGCTTTTTGATGTGTTTTACAAGTACAAGCAAAGCGTTGATGTTGTTGCAACATCAGAGGTAAGCGTTTCAATGACGGTTGATAATGATAAGAGCCTGAACAATATTTTAATGGACCTCAAGGGCATTGCGGAGGTAGAAATATTCACAAATAGGGCAATTATCTGCGCTGTAGGCGAAGGCATGAGAAACACTCCAGGAGTTTTAGGCAGAATTTTTTCAACAATGGGAAAGAATAATATTAATGTGGAAATGGTCTCCCAGGGGGCTTCTGGGATAAACATAACTTTTATTGTAGACGGAAAAGATGCTGAGAATACAGTAAGGTTATTGCACGAGGAGTACTATGGCAGCTGATGTAAAAAGGCTAAAAGTCGGGATTTTAGGGGCAACCGGAATGGTCGGCCAGAGGTTTGTTTCTTTGCTAGACAGCCATCCATGGTTTGAAACTGCCGTTTTAGCAGCTTCTCCAAGGTCTGCCGGGAAAACTTATGAGCAGGCTGTAGAGGGGAGATGGGTAATGGAAAGCAATATTCCAAATAGCACCAGGAATATCATTGTTATGGATGTTGAAAATGATATTGGCAAAATATCAAAAGAAGTTGCCCTGGTTTTCTCAGCCTTGGACATGGACAAGGAGCAGATCAGAAAAATTGAAGAGTCATACGCTGCAAAAGATATCGCAGTTGTCTCAAATAATTCCGCGCACAGGTGGACAGAAGATGTTCCAATGATGATGCCAGAAGTAAATCCTGAGCATATTAAATTAATAGATATCCAAAGAAAAAACCGTGGATGGAAAAAAGGCTTGATAGCGGTAAAGCCAAACTGCTCGATACAATGCTACGTTCCAATCATAAAGGCATTGGAAAAATACAAGCCAAAAAAATTGGAGGTCACAACTTTGCAGGCAATATCCGGAGCAGGAAAGAATTTTGAGTCGTGGCCCGAAATGGTGGATAATGTGATACCCTTCATAGGGAATGAGGAAGAAAAATCCGAAAAAGAGCCAATGAAAGTTTTGGGAAAAATCGAGAATGGAAAATTAAAGTTAGCTCAAAAGCCGGAAATATCTGCAACATGCATCAGGGTAGCAGCTTCAGACGGCCACATGGCAAGCGCTGCAATTTCCCTAGGCATGGAAATAACAAAGGAAAAATTTATTGAAGCTGTTGAGAATTACAATAACCCTTTGTCTAAATTACACCTTCCCAGCGCGCCAAAGCAGTTCATAAAATATTTTAACGAGGAAAACAGGCCGCAGACAAAGCTGGACAGGAATGCAGAAAATGGCATGGGCATCACAATGGGAAGATTAAGAAAAGATAATATTTTAGGATGGAAGTTTGTTGCCCTCTCCCACAACACTATAAGGGGGGCTGCTGGAGGAGCCATTTTAACAGCGGAATTGCTGAAGGCGAAAGGGTATGTCTAACTGCCATGCCGCAGCACACATAGCCCATAAAGATTAGAAAATCACATTGGGCTAATCAATCTTGTCCCTTCATTATCAACTTCTGTCACTAGCCCTTTTGCTTCAACGCCAGATTCCTTAAACCCGTCTACCATTGCATTCTTTATTTTCTCCGCTTTTTTTGAATTGTCCGCTATTGCAAACACCGTAGGGCCTGAGCCGGAAATTGTCATGCCATCAGCGCCTGCATTAATTGCATTTTCCTTTACCCTGTCAAATCCTTTTATCAGGCTTTTTCTTACAGGCTCTATAACCACATCTTTAAGCCCTCTTGCTAACAGCCCATAGTCATTTTTCGCAAATGCCGCCGCTATAAGGCAGGAGTTCCCCATATTTGTTACAAATGACTTCATAGGTATTTCCTTAGGCAGTATTTTCCTTGCGTCTTTGGTCATCACAACCAGATTAGGGATTGCCAAAATTATTCTTAATGAATCAATTGTTCCCAAAGGGGCTATTTGAGGCCGGTCAGAATAGGTTATGATATTTGCGCCGCCAAGCAATGCGGGTCCGGTATTATCGGCATGAAACCCTGAAACTTTTCCTTCTGCCACTGTAGCAGGGTAGATAAGCTCCTCTTTTGTGAGCTTGCTGCCATAAAGATAATTCGCGGCAAATGCCCCTGCTGCGGCAGAAGCAGCGCTTGAGCCCAGTCCAGAGCCGCACGGAAGCCCTTTTTTTAGCTTTATTTCAACGCCCCCTTTCGCGCCAATCATCTTTAAAACTTCCAAAGCAGCAATGCTTACTGTATTTTCTTCAGGCTCATAGCTAAGCCCATAATCAGCATCAATAGAGCTTATCTTGACTGCGGAAGAAAAGCTGACTTTTACTCCAAAGGGGATTTTTCTGGCTTCGACAATATCTCCCAGCCCTTTCACTGCCATGCCCAGTATGTCAAATCCGGGCCCTATATTCGCAACAGTCGCAGGGGCAAAAACCTTTATCCATTCCATTTTCATGCGTGTTTTAGCAGGTATTCTTTAATTTTTTGGTAATTGTTGGGCAGAGCTTTTGTTTTGCCTGCTTTGCCTTTTAATTTACCCAGCGATACGGGAATTTCAGGAGAAACGCCCAGCTCCTTTTTAATTATTTCCGGGAATTTTGCAGGGTGCGCGGTCTCCAGGCAAACTGATTTTATTTTTTTATCTTCAGGGAACTCATCCATGTATCTTGCTAATGCAGCTATGCCCACAGCGCCATGCGGCTCGGCAATAGTTTTGTATTTTTTATAAATATCCTTTATTGTTTTAACTGTTTCATTGTTATCTATTGATGCTGAATAAAGATGCTTTTTCATTTCCGCCATATTTGGATTTTTATGGGTTATGCCGTCCTTGTCAATGTTGCCGCCATATAAGTCAAAATACCTTGCCAAGTTGCTTGGATTCCCGACATTCATTGCGTTTGAGATGCAATTTTTTACCGGCTCTGTTTTTTTATATAATTCTGTTTTCATGAACCCGGGGAAGCTGTCATTCTCATTTGTTGCTATTATAATTTTTTCAACAGGAAGCCCCATCCTTCTTGCTATCTCACACCCAAGTGAATTTCCGAAGTTTCCAGAAGGTATTGAGAAGATAACAGGCTCAAAATTTTCAGCTATCCTGCTATAAATGTAAAAGTAATAAGTTATTTGCGGCAAAACCCTCCCGATGTTTATTGAATTTGCCGATGTTAAATTTAGTTTTTTAAGCTCTGGATCAAGAAAAGCTTCTTTTGCTGTTTTCTGGCAGTCATCAAAGCTTCCTTCTATGGTTAAAGAATGGACATTCCCGCCTATTGAATCTAGCTGTTTTTTCTGCAATGGGCTTACACCATCTTTCGGATATAATATAAAAACCTTAAAGCCTTCAATGCCATTGTAAGCTTCTCCGACTGCGCTTCCCGTATCACCTGATGTCGCTACCAGCACAGCTATATTTTTCCCTTTTTCATTAAAGTGCTGCATCAGCCTTGCCATCAGCCTGGCGCCAAAATCCTTAAAGGATGCAGTAGGCCCCTGGTCAAGCCTTGCGATAAATATGTTATCTCCGGTGTTATTGCCAAGCTTTTCTATTGGAATGCTGAAATTAAATGCATCTTTGGTTATAGCCTTCAGCTTCTCGCTGCCAATATCGCCATTAACTCCATCTGAAAGAAATTTTTTTAAAATAATATGAGCACATTCCCAATACTCTTTATTTTTTAATGCAAGGATTTCTTCTTTTGCAATTGTCGGAATTAAAGAAGGCATGAACAATCCCTTGTCAGGGGCTATTCCTGCAAAAAGCGCTTCCTTAAAGCTATATTTTTCTGAAAATCCGCTTGCTTCCCTATTCGTGCTGCAATAGAAAATCTTGTTACCCATAAGCCTACTTTTGCATCCTCATATAAAAAGGATTCCCGTATATTACCTTTCCTTTTTCTGTTTTTAAATGCTCAAGCTCATTAAGGGTTTTTTTGATGATGCCGAATTGCAAAGGCTCATGCGTTATTATGTCTGGCAGGCATTTTATGCCGTCTACAATAACTCCATATTCCCTGCTGCCCCGCTGTATGCTGTTTTTTATATTCCACTTGTTTTTTGCAAGAACGCCTAATATGCTGTGCAATGCTCCAGGAACGTGCTGCAGGTAAAGCCTCAGGTAGCCCTCTGTTATGATTTCCTCCTGGCTTGCTATATTTGCCCTGTTTTTGCCAACATTAATCTCTCTCAATGTATTTGTCCTTGCCATTTCTGCAAGCTTGATTATATCATAATACACTGAAAAGGCAGTAGGGCCTTCTCCGGCGCCTTTGCCTACATTAAAGTACTCGTCAAAAGGACTGCCTTGAATATAGATAGCATTAAACTCTTCGTTAATATTTGCAAGATGATGCCTTTTATCCACTAAGGCAGGATGTATGCTTATGTCTATGCTGCCGCTCTCAGTTTTTTTTGCTGTTGCCAGAAGCTTAATAACATATCCCAGTTCCCGCGCATACTCAATGTCAATGGGGGTTATTTTTGTTATTCCTTCGCAATAAATTTCTTTGGGATTAATCCACACTCCAAAAGCAAGCGAAGCAAGTATTGCAATTTTTTGCGCAGCATCCAGCCCTTCGACATCAAAAGTCGGATCTGCCTCTGCAAACCCTTTCTCCTGCGCGATTTTAAGCGCATCTTCGTATTTCATTCCTTCTGACATTCTTGTAAGGATGAAGTTTGTTGTTCCGTTAAGAATTCCCGTTATGGCGTCAATTTTCCCTATGCTAAGCTGCTCAAGCAATGGGTTGATTATAGGTATGCCTCCAGCAACCGCTCCCTCAAACCCAACATTTACTTTTTTTTCTTTTGCAAGCGCAAAAATTTCAGGGCCAAATTCAGAAATAACTGCTTTGTTTGCTGTAACAACATGCTTGCCGTTTTTTATTGCCCGGACTATATAATCCTTAGCAGGAGTATATCCCCCGACAAGCTCAACGACAATGTCTATTTCAGGGTCATTAAGAATTTCATTTGCATCTGTTACTATATTGGAAAAATTTATTTTTCTTTTTTTGCCGATATTTTTGACTGCAATGGCTTTTAATTTTATATTTTCCGGGTTTTTCTCAGAAAATAGCTTTACAACCCCGCTCCCTACGGTTCCGCAGCCGATTAAGCCGACGTTTATTATTTTGTTTGCCATTCCAATGCTGCACAGGTATACGGGGATTGTTTTTAAAGTTTTGCAGGGTGAGGTGAGGTGCTTAGGATATGGATTGCTTCAAACTTAGATTTACACAAATATTTATATAACCAAAATCTTTCCTTAGTGTTTATGGATAAGAGCAGGCAAACTGATGCTGGAACAGGCAATAAGCCCAATAATAAAAATCTGGAGAATAAAAATTCTGAGCTGGACTATTATGTCTGGGTTGAAAAGGCAGTTGACACGCTGAAAGAAAAAAACCTGAAGAAGCATGTCATTGACGGCATGTGGACTCCTTCCGGATTTTTCCATATAGGGAACTCAAGAGCGGAATTATTAATCCCTTCTTTTGTGGCAAAGAGGCTTAAGGAAGAAGGCATGCAGGTCGAGCATAATTTTATAATGGATGATTTTGATGATTTTGACAAGATTCCAGCGGGGATTGATGTCGACAAAAAAGAGTTTGAGCAATATCTGGGAAAGCCGTTAAAGGATGTTCCAAGCCCCGTCAAAGGGTTTAAGTCATGGGTGGATTATTTTGCTGATGGCGTTGTGCCGCTTGTCAGGGAATTCGGGGCAGAGCCAAAAATAAGGTCTTCATATGCCTCATATAAGGAAGGGCATTATGATGAAGCAATAAAATCTGTTCTGGACAATGCAGCTGAAATAAGGAAAATATGGAAAGATGTGACAAAAGCCGACAAGCCTAAAGACTGGCTTCCTATAATGGTTGTTTGTGAGAATTGCGGAAGGTCTTCTACTACAAAGGTTATGTCATGGGACGGAGAATATGTTGAATATATCTGCAACCATGACAGGGAGTATGCAAAAGCATGCAGGCACATTGGGAAAGTAAAGCCTGTTAACGGAAAAGCAAAATTGCCCTGGCGCCTTCATTGGCCTGCTACATGGAAAATTTACGGAACCACATTCGAAACTGGCGGCAAAGACCATTTTGCAGCAGGAAGCTCTGTTGACACGGGAAGGGCATTCTGCAAACACATATTTAAGTGCGAGCCGCCTTTCCAGATTCCTACTGAGTTTCTGGTTGTTGACGGGAAAAAATTATCCGGCTCTTCAGGGAATGTCATATCCCTAAGGGACTGGCTGGATTTTGCCGAGCCAGAGCTATTGAGGTTTATGATGATTTCCTACAAGCCCCAGACTGTGATTAATTTTGACCTGCACTCCAACAAGTTTTTTTTATTGGCAGACAGGTATGGGGAAGCTGAAAGGGCTTATTTCGGGAAAAAAGATGAAAAGGAAAATTCCTTGGAGAAAAGGGACAGGCAATTAATTGAGTTGTATAAGCTCTCGCAGATTAATAAAATTGCAGATACTATGCCTGTGCAGCTTGACTATTCAAATGCTGTTATTGCCATGCAGACATTTCCTAATATGCAGATAAAGGGGCTTGCTGAAATCCTTCATGCCAAAGAGTGGATACACAAGAAAACACTGAACGATTACGACAGGGAAAGGCTGGCTAAAAGGCTGCAATTAGCCAAAAACTGGCTGGACAAGTATGCTCCTGATGATGTTAAATTTACTGTGCAGGAAAAAGTTCCGGAAGGGCTTAAATTAAGCCAAAAAGAAAAAGACGCATTGCACGAGGTTGCCAAAGTTTTAAGAGAGAAAGAATGGAAGCAGCAGGAGCTGTTTAATGAGTTTTATAATATATGCCAAAAAACTGAAGTTAAGAACACTGATTTTTTCAGGGCTGCTTACAATGTTTTGCTGAATAAAGACCGCGGCCCTAAATTAGCGCCTTTTATTTTGGTTTTAGGCAAGGAGAAAGTTGCGGGGCTGTTTGAGGGGGCTTGAAAACAAAAAGTTTAAATATTAGTTATTACTTATTAATAGTTACATATAGGTTATAATAAAAATGGCACTGGACGACGTAACACAAAAAATATGGAATGAAATAGAAGCTGTTACAAAACCCAATGCAGATGTTGAAGCGATAAGGCTATACATTTCTGCAGCAAAAGAAGCTATAAGTAACCATTATGCAAGTAGGACTGTAAAGCACCCAGGTTTTATAAGCAAAGTAGAAGGCCCAGCCATCATAGAAAGGCTAGAGGAGTTTTCTGAAGTTTATCTCAAAGCTGCAGGAAAGCCTGAGGCTAATAGAAAATTATATGCTAATACCATGATAGGTTTGCTTAATAAAGCAGGAGACGGAGTTTACCAAAGATTTGAAGATGCCATTAAGGAAGGGAACATTGATGAGGCATTAAGATTGGCTAATGAATCTCTGAGAGTTGAAAATATGGCAGCAGAATATGGACCCATTGTTAGTAGGGTAGGTAAACTTTCACCAGCGCAAAGAGATGAGTTTGGCAAAGAATTGGCTGCCAGAATTGAGAGCATTACAGGAGAGAAGGGATATGATCCATTTAAGATATTGGGCAACATGTATAGTTATCTAAGTGCTTTAAGAGAAATAAAATCTGCATTCAAGCCTTTTGCAGCTAATGGTTAGATTGAAATTTTTAAAGTAGAGATTTCTAGGTATAATCTATGTAAGTAGTAACAACAATAAGTATTAAACACCATAAAAACGAAAAGTTTAAATGTAAGTTATATAGAAGATTACATTATATGGTAACAGTTGATGAACTGGTTAAGGAAATCGAAGGTCAATCAGAGGTTCATTCTGCATGGAAAGGCAGTAAAGCACAAACTCAAAAAGGTACAGTTGCAACAAAGGGAAAGGCAACTTATTCTACGGAAACTACTGGTCCAGAATTAGAAAATAAAGTTCAGGGTTATGCATTGGATTTGTACACCGCCAGGGGCGAACAAGGTAACGGGGACAAGAAGATTCTTGCGAGTAATTTAAGGACACTTCTGGTAGAAGGTCAAGGCGGTCATTATAGTGATTTTGAGGAAGCTCTAAAAATAGGGGATGTTGATGAGGCTAATAAACTAGTCAAAGATGCTTTTACTCAAAAGTATGGAACAGCATACGCTTCTAGTACTATTGCCAAAGCAACACACTTACCTGTAGAAGAAAGGGTTAAATTTGGCAAAGCCGCTATAGGTAAAGTTGGGGGAGGGGCTGCTGATTATGTTCTTGCAGCCACTAATCCCGGAGCAGTATTAGGTGCATTATCAAGAGAGAGACAAGCAGCATACGTGTTTAAGTAACTATGAGTATGGTGGTTTACATGTTAAATAAAAAAATTTCAAAAACTTCAGAAAGCATCATCAATAATGCAGAAAAAGTGTTGCAAAGAGCAACTGAAGTGTATATTGATGCAACTATAGACAAAAGGGTTGATAAGGAAGTATCGCATTTGGGAAAAGAAAAGCTTATAGCAGATCATATAGCATCTCTTTCAAAAAGTTATAGCAAAAACAAGAAAAATAAAGTGCTATTTCTATTAGTAAAGCTGTATAATTTAAATAAGCAGGTTAATGAATCTTTAATATTAGAGCTAAAAAAAGATAAGGAATTGCTTAACAAAAGAATAAAAGCAAATGGAAACAAGGGAGATGCGTATAAAGATATTTACAAGAAATTGTTTGAGATTGCAGATACACACTATAAAGCTGTAGAGAGCTACACACAAAATTTTAACCCAAAAAAGAAATACCCTAAATCAGTTATTAACAATGTAGTTTACCATAAAAGGAAGGCTGAAGCGATATACAAAGAGCTTGCAGATGTGAAAGTGAGGAAAAAGCTCCACAGTATCCTTTTAGCAAAATTAGATAAAGTTTACCAATCCCTTATAGATTCTACTGCAAAACTCGCAAACACAATAGCAGGATTAGCAAGGAATGTTAAGAATGATAATGCAAAATCGTTAAGAAACAAAGCCAAAGATATTGATAAAGCAATTGCATCAAAGCTGGAAGTTCTAAAAGAATTTGCATATAAATTCACATTTAATATAATCCATTCAAACCACTTTTTTGACATTGACGGCAATAAAATAATAATAGTCACTAAAAAAGACCATAAGTAAGTTTTATAATTCTTCTTTCTATTTGGGGGTATTGAAATATTGCCAATTTTAGTTACGTAAATTTTTTTTGATTCAAGAGAAACCCGACACCTCTCAACTTTTAGCCAGGTAAATCCAGTAAAATGCTTTGCATTTTTTGTTAGCAATGGCTCATTTTCAAGCAATGCAACAGAAGCTCTCATAGAGTCAACAGCATCTACCTGCTGGCCATTTTTAATCGATGAGCCGTGAATTTCGACAGCCTTTTCTCTGTTTTTTCTCTAGATAATGCAATGTGCTTGCGCAGCTTAGAAGCTTCTTCTTTGCTTAAAGTTCCAACTAATTTAGACAGGGGGTATTTTCTATCAATCTTTATTATTGATTCTGTAAATCTTTCTTTTTCTTCCTTAATGTTTCTTAGAAGATTGTATGCTTCCTCAGATATGGTTATAGTTTTCGTTGCCATACGTGTATCGACATAAGTGTATAGATATAAACATTTTTATTCTATTTTTTGCTTTGTGAACTTCCAAAAACCGAAACCTTTAAATACTACTTTTACCACTTATAGATAGTTACATATAGGCAGTTGTATTTTGGCAGCTGCAAGAGGGCATATGGCACTAAAACCTAGTTTAGGGACTCCCAGTAATTCTATTCCAACTAGCCATTACTATGGGCCTAATGGGAATGCGCCTCCAAAATATGAAGGCAATCCAGGAAGGTCATCTTCTGGGCTTACTTTTGCCCCTAGCTTTGTATGGGATAATAAGCCAGGAATTGGAACTCAAACTTGGCCTGAACTAATGCAGCATACTGTCCATGCTACGCAAATGGGCGATTATTACTTAATTAACTCCTCAAACAAGGTTATTGCCATCCCAATAGCTGATTGGAAAAGACATGGCCCGAATGTAGCTGCTAACAGGGATGATCTTGGAGAAAATTTTGCAGGCTGGCGAAAAGCAACAGAAGAGAGCCATGCTATTGAGTATGTCAAAAGGCAGGCATTTGAGGTATTTGTGGCTGAAAGGCATGAGCATATGGCTGATCCTGTTTTAAAAAAATATGCTACAGATATAGGTTATGCAGGGCCTTTAGGCGATTTAGGAAAATACTTATCAAAAGCAGAAACTTTAAGGCAGGACTGGAACAGGTATCTGGCAAGCAAAGAAGGGCAGGAGCTTGCAAGAGCGATGTCCGGAGATGAAAGCCGCGTGCAATATATAGGGGTAATTCCACAGGAAGCCATGTATTCAGTAAGGAAACTCCCAGATGGAAAAGTCCTTCTTGCCGTAGGAGACCAGCACTACAATGCATTATTAAGGCTGTCCAAAATTGCAGGCTCTCCAATTACAGGAATATCCTTAGAGGATATTATTCTTAGGGGATTGGGAGAAGAAGCTGCCCATGTTTATAGGCACGATGTTGATAAGGAGGTACATACCTTTAAGCAGCTTGTAGACATTGAAAGAGGTGTAAAAATTGACCTCTGGAATTTTTATAACGAGCTTGCTGAGAATTCCAAGTCCAATCCTGAGCTGCAGCATAAATATGAAAGAATTGCAAAGCTTCTAGAGTTTGAGATTGCTACTGTGGAGGAAAACTATCGTGGAGTTTGGGAATCTTCAAAAGGAGGTTTACACTCCAAGAGCCTTGAAGATGCATTAGTGGCTGAGGCTTATGCGCAAGGCTTGGAAACAAAGCAGGAAATTAGAGCTTATGTAGCTGGAAAAGTAGCTGAAGCTAGCAAAGGTAAAGAAGCCAAAGGCGCACCTGATGGCAATTCCTATAAGGCTAGCCCCGAAAAAGTCAGCCAATCGGGAAATGGGCAAGAACCTGCCCTCAATAGTGATGGAGAAACAGCAGCTCAAAGCTCAGAAGCCAGCACTCCTCCAGAATCAGGAGAATCTGCGCCCAGCCCAATCTCAGAGTAATTAAAAATTAAAGCCAATATTAATAAATAACGCCTTTCCCTTATATTTGAATGAAAACCCTAGTCTTAGACTTTGACGGAGTATTAGCAGACAGCCAGTATGAGACATTGGCAGTTGGGTTTAACTCCTATCTCAAACTAAATAAGCATACAAAGCTATTTGGCGGCCAAAAAATAACTTTCAATAATTTTGACAGGATAAAAAGAGAGTACAAAACAATAGTAAGCCAATATAAAAAGCTAAGGCCTTTTGGCATTGACAATTTCTGCCCTTATGTGTTTTTAGCCGCAATAGAAAATAAAATTAAAATCAAGAGCCAAAATGAGCATATACGGCTGAGAAATAAGATGATGCCCGAGAGCTACAAAAAAAACCTTAAGAATTTCCTTAAAGAAAGGGCTGCTCTGCAAAAAAAAGATTTTGACAAATGGGTTAAGATGGACAAGCCAGTTATAAGCATAATCAATGCAGCAAGAAAGCTTCAAAAAAAGTGCACTATTGCCATAGCTACCATGAATAGGAAAAAAAGCATAACAAGGCTTTTGAAAAAATATGGGATATCGCCCAAAATAATTGCGGATACGACTATAAGCCCTGACAAGAAAAAGCAGTTCCAGCACATAAAAAGCAAATTAAAGGCTAAATTTGATGAAATGCATTTCGTAGATGACCAGGTAAGGCATTTCCCAAAACTCTTAAAGCTGGGCATTAACTGCTACTTGGCAACATGGGGCTATAACACAAAAGAGCAGCAGCAGGAAGCTAAAAAAATGGGCGCGGCTTTATTAACCAAAGAAAATTTCTATGAAACATTTGCTAAAATAAGATGAGGATGCAAATAGAATGAAAACCCCAATAACAATAATAACGGGCTATCTTGGAGCAGGAAAAACCACTTTATTAAGAAATATCCTGAAAAACGCAAACCAAAAGCTCGCAGTAATAATGAACGAGTTCGGAGAAATAAATATAGACGGCAAAATAATAAAAGGAAAAAACATCAATATGGTTGAGCTGCAGGGCGGCTGTGTGTGCTGCTCTTTGACGGGCGAATTTGAAGCCGCAATAAAAGAAATAATTGAAAAAACAAAGCCCGATGCAATAGTTGTTGAAACTACAGGAGTAGCGGAGCCGGACGCAGTTGTAATTGATATCCAGGACAACCTGCCGGAATTAAGGCTGGATGCTGTCATCACTATTGCTGATGCAGATGCCCTAATCAAATTCCCGGCAATAGGCCACACTGGAAAAATGCAGATAGAAATTGCGGATATAATTTTGCTGAATAAGATTGACCTTGTAAATAAGAAGCAGTTAAAAGAAGCTGAAGGCAGGCTTAAATCAATAAACAAGAATGCAATAATTTTTAAAACCGAAAAATGCAGCATAGGCAGTGAATATTTGTTCGGCATAAATGCAAAAAAAGCCGCAAAAAGGCATAAGCCCCATGAGCTAAAGGAAAGTTACTTTTATTTTGAAACAAAAAAGATTGTTGACAGGGAAAAATTCACCAATTTTATCAAAAAGCTCCCAAAAAACATTTACAGGGCAAAGGGATTTATTAAGTCAAATGAAGGCGATTTATTGTTTAATTATGTTGCTGGAAGGCATGAATTTGAAGATTTTAAGGTAAATAGCACCGAACTTGTGTTTATAGGGGAAAATGTTGATAAAGTTAAGGATGGTGTATTGAAAGAATTGGAAAAAACATTGTTATAAATAATTGAAAAAGCAGGTTATTAAAAAATGCCGTACAAATTCATCGAGGGGCTGACAACAGCGGATGTCGCTTTTGAAGCTAAAGGCAATACTTTAAGCGAATTGTTTGAAAGCGCTGCAGCAGCTTTATTTGACATAATGGCAAATCCAAAAAAAGTTGAGAAAAAAATAATAAAAAAGTTCAGCTTAGAGGAAAAAAATTTAGAAGGTTTGATGTTTAAGTTTCTTGACGAAATAATATTTTTCAAGGATTCAGATGCGCTGGTTTTTAATTCATGCAAATCTGATGTTAAAGAAAAGAATGGAAAGTTTATGCTCATGGCTACTTTACACGGCGACAGGATAGACTATAAAAAACAAGAGCTAAAGGTCGACCCTAAAGCCGTAACAATGCATAAGTTTGAAGTAAAAAGGGATAAAGACGGCTATTTGGCAAGGGTTGTTGTGGATATCTAATTATTTTATCTTCTTATCCCGCTTTTTGCCACTAATTCTTCCAATGAAGCTGCTGCCTTGAATTCTTTTCCAGTATCAAACACTCCCGTAGCCTGGTCCTCTAATAGCCTGCTCGTATCCCCAAGAACTAAGTGGAAATCTAGTGATTGGTTGCCATAAGTAACAGTCCCGCCTCCATAAAATAGTATTTGCAATGCTAACGCAGCTTCACCAGCCTGGCCTTCAAAATCCTCATTGCTTTCGAATCTGCCTAAGCCTATCCTTACTAAATTTGGGTCGAATTGTATATTATAGCCCCTCATTCCTTCAATCTGTGCAGCTATTCGCGCTGCATAGCCAAATCCTCTGGCAATGCTCTTAGGATTTAAGGTGTATGGAAAATGCTCTGCAAGGCCCCATTCATTCAAATTAATTGTGGACTTGTGTCTGGTGTATGCCCTAAATAAGGATGGCTGCTCATCCATTCCTCCATTTTTCGGCCAATATTCACGCATTCCTCGGGTTATTAATCTATAGGCTCCCGGATTAGTGCTCATTATCCCTCCCACTGCACCAAGGTCTATGGGCTTTAATTCCACTAAGCCTGTAGGTTCCTGCAATCTTAATCCCACTGAATAAGTTCTTTGCATGTCTTGCATATAAATAAGTTGTTACTGCACAATTATAAATTTTTCTGTTTTTAGAAATATAGGGCATTGCCGGTTATGCTAAATCTACTAAAGTATTGCTTTTTGGAATTTAATCATGTAAAGTTAAGGTTGAGCAAGAAAATGAGGATACTATAAGGCTGTTGGATATTTAATTTAACTTGCAGTTTTAATTAATCTTTCAATTACCTCGTCTATTGATTCTGCAGTTTGGGATTGCCCTGTGTTTTCTATCCTCAAAATAGTTCCATCTTTTATTCCACTGGAATGGATGGTTTCAACCTTAGGAGTATGGCCTAAAACTAGTTGGTAATCCCCGCTTGCTGGATAAAAAAATGCATGCCCACCAAGATACATGCCTTGCTGAAACTTGGCTGCAAGAGCCCCAAAATCATTCAAAAAATCCTGATTGCTGCCAAATTTACCCATTCCAAGAGAGGCTATATTTGGGTCTATTTTACCTGTAAGCTTTTCCAAGGCTGCAGCTTTTTGCAATGAGCCTATTAAACCGACCCCCATATCTAAAGCAGGATCTGGCGAAGGCAATAAAAAACCTAATGTAATTTCATACTTGGACATAGTTATTACAGCGCCTTCTTTTGTAGTTGCAACCAGATATTGCGCTCCATTGGCAGGCTCTCTCAGGCGTACTGAATTTCTCTTTAAGCCTATTTTGGCAGAATGCACATAAACTTTGCTAAATGCTCCCCACAAATCCACATCCGTTTCATATTTCAGGTTTAAAGTGTAGCTTTTTTTCATGGTCTTGTCTAACTCTTGATTACAAATAAAAAAACTATCACTTCTTTTACCAGAACTATCTATGAGCAGCTAATTTCATAGCCTTGATATATCTTTCTATGCTGCTGAGAATTCTACCCCGGTTATTGAGGTTTTGAGCAATCAAATCAACAATTGCGCTGCCTATAATAGCGCCATCAGCCCCTGCCTTAACGACAGCTTTAACATGCTCGGGCTTGCTTATTCCAAATCCCACGCATAGCGGCTTATCAGATAATCCCTTTATCCTTTTTACCAGCTCTAAAGTTGAGTTTTGCAGTGTGGATTTTGCCCCAGTTACCCCTAATCTTGATACAGCATATATAAATCCAGTTGTCTTATCATCAATTTTTTTTATCCTTTGCTCAGAAGTCAATGGGCTTATGATAAAAACCGTGTCAACATTATTATTTTTTGCCGCTTTGATGTAATCATCCGCTTCCTCCAGGGGAATATCTGCTGCTAAAACTGAATTAACTCCTGCCTTTGCCGCATCATTATAGAATTTTTCAATGCCTCTCTGCAATATCAAATTTCCGTAAACTAATAGTCCGATAGGCATATTTTTATTATTTTTTTTATTATAGCCCGTTATCTCCTTTAAAAAATCGAATGCCTTATCGGTATTCATTCCATTATTCAATGCTCTGATGTCAGCTGCCTGTATTGTCGGCCCGTCCGCAATAGGGTCAGAGAAAGGGAGCCCTAGCTCCAAAATATCAGCCCCGGAATCAATTATTGTTTTAACTATCTCAATGCTTATTTGGTAATCAGGGTCGCCAATTACTGTAAAAGCCACTAAAGCGCCTTCGTTTTTGGATTTTAGTTTTTTGAATGTTTCTTTGTAAGATGCCATTTTAATATTTTTTATTTTTTTTTTAAGTTTTTATTTTCAATTAATATTTTTAATAATTTTGTAATCGGCTATTATTCATTGAAAGTTTATTATTGGACAAGCCATTATGCTCCGCAATTATCACCGAAGGTGGTGCCGAAGCCCACGCAGTGGGTACTGAACTCTGTTCAAGTATCCGTTCGAGCATACTGCTCGGCGCTCGCTTTCTCAACATGCTTGGAAATCAAAGATTTCCAGCATCCCGTTCGCTTAGCTCAGGGATTACGCTCGCGCCTCGCCTATTTATTGCAGCCCTAATTCCTTAACAATTGTTCCCATATCCTTATCGCCCCTGCCACTTAGGTTAATCATGACTAATTTTCCTTTAAGTTTATCAGCATTCTTAATCACATACGCCACTGCATGCGCAGATTCCAAAGCTGGGATTATGCCTTCTGCCTCGCTCAATAATTTTACTGCTTCCATGCATTCTTTATCTGTAGCGTAGGTATACTCTGCCCTGCCTTGCTCTCTCAGCAGGGAATGCTCCGGACCTACAGCGCTGTAATCCAAGCCAGCAGAAATTGAATGAGTGTTCATTATCTGCCCGTATTTATCCTGCAAAACAAACGTTTTTGTGCCGTGTATTATGCCGAGCCTTCCATTTTCCTTGTCAGCAAACCTGGATGCATGCTTCCCGGAATTTATTCCTAATCCCCCAGCCTCTACTCCTATCAATTTTACATTTTTATCATTCAAAAATTCCTTAAATACCCCAATAGCATTGCTTCCGCCGCCAACGCAAGCTACAATACAGTCCGGAAGCTTTTTTTCTTCTTGCAATATCTGCTTTCTCGCTTCCTCCCCTATTATTGACTGAAAATAGGCAATCATTGTTGGGTAAGGGTGCGGCCCCAAAACAGAGCCAAGCAGATAATGCGTATCCTGCACATTTGAAGTCCAGTCGCGCAGCGCATCATTTATTGCATCCTTTAATGTCTTTCCACCCGTATTAACAGGATTTACTTTTGCCCCAAGCAATTTCATTTTATGGACGTTTAATTTTTGCCTCTCAATGTCAACAGCCCCCATGTATATTTCGCATTTAAGCCCTAATTTTGCTGCAGCAGTTGCAGTAGCAAGCCCATGCTGGCCAGCACCAGTCTCTGCTATTATCCTTGTTTTTCCTAATTTTCTTGCAAGCAAAGCCTGGCCTAAGGCGTTGTTTATTTTATGCGCGCCGGTATGCAACAAGTCCTCTCGTTTAAGGTAAATTTTGCACCCTAATTTTTTGCTTAAGTTTTCAGCAAATGTCAAGGGCGTAGGCCTTCCTGCATATGTTTCCAAAAGAATATTCAGCTCTCCGTTAAAATTTTTATCCTCTTTAAATTTTAGAAAGGCTTCCTCCAGCTGCTCCAATGCAGGCATCAGGGTTTCAGGGACAAAAATGCCTCCAAAACTGTTAAATTTCCCAAGTGATTTCATTTTGCAGCCTCAATAAATTCCTTCATTTTATTGTAATCTTTTTTTCTTGGATTTTCTTCAACCCCGGATGCAGCATCAACGGCAAATGGCTTTGTAAGTTCTATAGCTCCCCTAACATTCACAGGGTTTAAGCCTCCAGACAGAAAAAAAGGCTTTTTTATCCCGTTTAGCGCATTCCAATCAAATGTTTTTCCAGTGCCGCCGAACATCCCGCCCGCATAGGCATCAAACATTAAAAAATCTACATTATACTTTTCTATTTTTTTTATATCCTTTCTAGTTTTAACCCTGAATGCCTTGATTATGCTTTTTTTGCTTTTATCTTTTAATTGTTTGCAATATTCTGGATTTTCATAGCCATGCAGCTGTATTAAGTCCAAATTTAAATCAGTTGCAATGCTTATAACTTTATCTAAATTTTCATTGACAAAAATTCCTGCTTTTTTTACATTATCGGGGATTTTTTCAATTATTTTTTTTGCTTCGCTTTCTTCAATATGCCTCGGGGATTTTTTATAAAAATTAAAGCCAATATAGTCTGCCCCAAGTTCTGCCGCATTAGTTGCATCTTCTAAATTTGTTATCCCGCATATTTTTACTTTTGGCATTTGCATTTAATCTGCATTTAGTTTATCAGTGTTTTTATGCTTTCTTCAATGCTTTGTGAGTTCATGAAATGAGAGCCTACCAGCATAGCATTCACCTTATTTTTTATTTTTTTAACGTACTCATTGGAAGCAATGCCACTTTCACTTATTATAACTTTATCCTTAGGTATTTTTTCCGCAAGCCTTAAGGTTGTATTTGTGTCAATTTCCAGGGTATGCAAGTCCCTGTTGTTTACCCCTATTATTTCGGCATTGCATTCCAAAGCCCTTTTCAGATCTTCTTCTGTGTGCGCTTCCACAATGCACGCCATATTGTATTTTTTTGCAGCCGCAATGAATTTTTTTATTTCTTCATCTTTCAATATTGAAACAATCAGTAAAATGGCATCAGCGTTATTATGCCTTGACTCATAAATCTGGTACTCATCAATTATGAAGTCTTTCCTCAATAATGGAAGGCTTGTCAATGCGCTTGCTTCCCGTAAATCTTCCAAGCTACCATTAAAATATTTTTTATCCGTTAAAACAGATATGGCATCAGCATACTTATTGTATACCCTTATTGTTTCCTTCATGTCAAATTCTTTTTTCGCTATGTTTTTTGAGGGAGAACTTTTTTTAAACTCTGCAATTAAATTTAACTTATTTTTAGATATTGCTGCCTTAAAGCCCCTTTCTGACGGCCTGATTTTGCTCTTGAAGCTGTCCAAGGGAATATTTTTTTTATTTGCCTCAACTTCCTTCCTTTTGTTCTCTACGATTTCTTTTATCATTTTGTTAGTTTATTTGAAAAATTTTAATCATGTGGCAGTATAGCATTGCTAAAGTTTCTCAAAGCCTCTAATTTTTTTAATGCGTTTCCAGAATCTATTGATTGCTTGGCTAGTTCCAATGCATCTTTGTAGCTTGAAGCCTTATCCGATGCAAGCAATGCAGCAGCAGAATTCATCAATACAATGTCCCTTTTTGGGCCCTTTCCGCCGCTTAACACCTCCATGATTATTTTTGCATTTTCATCTGGTGTTCCGCCAAGAATATCGTTTAAAGGCCTTAACTCAAATCCGTAATCTTCAGGATTTATATCATAAGCTTCTATTTTGCTGTTTTTTAGCTCACATACTTTTGTTTTTGATGACAATGATATTTCATCCAAGCCATCGCCATTAACAACCATGACGTGCCTGCTGCCTAAATTTTTCATGGCAGAAGCTATATCATAAATCAGCGCCGGGCTAAAAACTCCAATGATTTGGGACTTTATTCCAGCCGGGTTTGTCATCGGCCCAAGAATATTGAATATTGTCCTGATGCCAAGCTGCTTTCTTGCGTTCATTACATGCTTCATTGCCGGGTGGAATAAAGGGGCAAACATAAAACCGATTCCGGTCTCTTCAATGCACCTTTCAACATCTTTAGGATTAAGATTGATATTAACGCCTAAAGCCTGCAAAACATCGGCGCTTCCTGATTTAGAGCTTACTGACTTGTTGCCGTGCTTTGCAACTGAAACGCCTGCCCCTACTGCTACAAACGCTGCCGCTGTGGATATATTAAAAGTGTTTGCACAATCGCCGCCGGTGCCGCATGTATCAACTAAAAACTCGGCTTTTGGATTTATCCTGTTTGCCTTTTCCCTCATTATTTTTGCGCAAGCCGTAATCTCGTCAATTGTCTCAGATTTCATCCTCAGCGCAACAAGAAAAGCAGCTATCTGCGCATCTGTGGCCCTGCCCCCCATTATCTCATTCATGGCCTGCTCTGCTTCCTGCTGCGTTAAGTTCTGCTTTTCAGTAAGTTTTTTGATTGATTCTTGTAGCATTTTTAGTTAAATTTTTGATTTGTATGGTTTATATTTTTATCACGCTTCGCAAATATTGTGCGAGTCCTCGCTGTCTTGCCACATCGCTCGGACTCGCCTATTGATAATTATACTATCCTAAAACAATTCATTATTTTATCATTGCCAGCAGATTCTCAATTATCAATCCGCCGCTTGGAGTTAAAATGCTTTCCGGGTGGAACTGCACTCCCTCAACAAAAAATTTTTTATGCCTTACCCCCATAACTACATCGCTTTCGCTCCTTGCGCTTATTTCCAGCTCTTCTGGGATTTTCAAGCCAGCTAATGAATGATATCTTCCAACCTGCAGCGGGTTTTCGAGTCCTTTGAATATTGTCCCGCCGTCATGCCTTATTTTTGAGGGCTTTCCATGCAACACTTCAGGAGCCCGGCCGACAATGCCGTCAAATGCCTCTATTATGCTTTGGTGCCCCAAACAAACGCCAAATATCGGTATTTTTCCGCAATATTCCTTTATGGATGGTATTGAAATGCCGGCTTCTTTTGGCGTGCTTGGGCCCGGCGATATCATTATTAGCTTCGGCTTTATTTTTTGCACTATCCTTTTGAAATTTTCCATGCCAATATTGTTCCTGTAAACATGCACCTTGCAGTTTCTTTTTTCAAACTCATCCGCCAAATTATAGGTAAATGAGTCAAAATTATCAATCATTATTAGTTCCATTTTAAGCATGCCCCCTTACACCATTTATTTCAGCCGTTTTCTTTCGGGCTATTTCTTAATCATTCTCCAGCGCTTTCAAACAGGCAGCAGCCTTTCTCTCCGTCTCCGAAAATTCACTTTCCGGATCAGAGTCATAAACAATGCCTGCCCCTGCCCTTATGTAAGCTTTATTATTTTTTATTATCATAGATCTTATTATTATCGTGCTGTCCAGCTCATTGCTGGGAGTTATATATCCGACTGCCCCACCATAAAATCCCCTCTTGGTTTTTTCATAAGTCCTCAATAGCTTCATTGCCTCAACTTTTGGCGCTCCAGTTAACGTTCCCATATTCATTGTTGCAGTATAAGCATGCAGCGCATCAAGGTCTTTTTTTAATATTCCCTTTACGTTAGAAACCAAATGCTGGACATGGGAATATTTTTCTACAACAAAAGGCGCATCCGCATATCTTGTCCCAGCTTCCGAGATTTTTGCAATGTCATTCCTTGCAAGGTCAACAAGCATTGTATGCTCAGACACTTCCTTGATGTCCAGCTTTAATTCAGTTTCATACCTGGAATCAAGGTCAGCATCAACCTGATTATTGATTATGCCTCTTGGCTTTGTGCCTGCTATTGGCCTTATCTCAACAATTTTCTCATTATCTCCCCGGACCCTTAAGCTCATTTCAGGGGAAGCGCCAAGCAGTATTCCATCGCTGTTATTAATATAGAACATATAGGGGCTCGGATTCAAATTCCTTAATTTCTTGTAGATGTCCAAGGGCTCGTTGCTTATTTTAGCCATAATCGTCCTTGAGATGACTCCCTGATAAATATCGCCTGCTTTGATGTGCTCCTTTATTTTAAGAACCTCCCCTATAAATTCTTCCCTAGTAGTGTCTGTTTCAATAGCCTTCTTGGCTTTCCTGAATTTCCTGGGTTTAGGGGCTTTGCTTTCAATTGATTTTTTATACAACTCTATCTTTGCCATGCATTCTTTGTAGGTCGCATCTTTGCTGCTGTCTGTCACCAGCGCGTTAGCCACTAAGTAAGTCTTATTTTCTTTGTGGTCTATCAAGAACAAGTTATCGAGGAAATAAAGAACATAGTCATAGTCTTGAGCCAAATCCTCACTGTTTTTCGGCAGGTCCTCAAACTGGTCGATAAAGTCGAATGAAATTGCCCCAAAAAGCCCCGCATAAGGGATAAACGGCTTCTCAACTGGCTTGAACTTAAACGCAATCCTCCTTATTATCTCCATATGGTTTTTCAGCTTTAATCTTTCATCCTCGCTTACAAATCCTCTTTTAGGCTTCAGCCTTCCAATAATTCTATCATTATTATATTTGGCCTCATCGCAGAAGTTAAAGTCATTTTTCAGAAATTTGAGGAATTTTTTCCCCAGATTGTTTAATGCCATTATTTCAAAGTCCTCGCCTTTGCCTTTGACAATCAGGCAAGGATTTGCGCTCCCAAGGCTTTTTTCGCCGTATTTTGGGACTATATCAGCTGACTCAAGAAGCAATGAATGCTTTTTTCTTCCATAATTTGAAAGCCTTGAGAAATACTCCACAGGATTCAAGGCATACGGGAGTGTTTCCACTATAGGCACTACGCTGCCTATTTTTGCGTTCTTTACCCTCTCTCTTGCATTTTCCATCACAAGCTGGAGTTGGCAGCAGTTAATAAGGTTTGTGGCATAAACTAGTTAAATTTATAAATAAAAGCATAAATGTGTCTTTTATGGCACAAAATATAACTGAACAGGTTAAAAGCTTTTTAGACAATGATTTTATTGTAAGGAAATGCCTTTTTAAGAATATAGTCAGCTTAAGGGCGCTATCAAGGCATATAATAGGAAGAGTAGGCCTCAAAGACAGCAATTTAGATGCCGTCATAAGCGCAATAAGGCGCTATAAGAAGTCAGAAAAAGAGCAAAGCGATGCCAAGCTGAAAAAAATATTTCCACGGATAAAAGTTACCACAAGAAGCAACATTGTTGATCTTCAGGTGCAGAAGACAAGGAAGAATCTTGAAAGCATAAGCAGGCTGAATTCTATAATTGATGTTGAAAAGGGAGAGATAATCAGGGTGATACAGGCAGAGCAGAGCATCACTATCATAATTGACGACAAGAATCTGGAAAAATTCAATGAAATCTTCAGCAAAAAAGACTGTGTTTCAACAACAAAAAATCTAGTGGAAGTCAATCTTCAGTTTACAGAGGAAGCGCAGAATGTGAGGGGCATAGTTGCCATTGTGTCCGCAGGATTAAATGCAGAAGGCATTAACATTGCAGAGATAATGAGCTCAGCGCCAGAGCTTTTGTTGATGGTAAGAAAAGAGGATTTGCTAAAAGTGCTGAACGTTGTGGATAAGCTGCAGGAATTGGTGTAATCAGCCAGGATAAGCGAATCTTATAAAATAATAAATAAAGCTTATAATTTTAATTTAATCAAGAAACAATTATTGGCAGAAAATCACCTGAAGCTGTTCCCGCACCCGCAGCTCTTAGCTGCATTAGGATTGCTTATCTTAAACCCGGAGCCTTGTATTGTCTCGACATAATCTATGCCGCTGCCATTCAGCTTCTGCATTGATTTTTTGTCAATAAATATCTGTATGCCGTTTTCTTTTATTGTTATATCCTCGCTTTGCGCATTGTCATCAAGCTCCATGCCATACTTATAGCCGGAGCATCCCCCAGGCACAACAGAAATCCTTAGCGCTTTCTTTTTTTCCTGAGATATCAATTCCTTTATCTTCTCTGCTGCTTTTTTTGTGACAGTTATTTTTGCATTTTCCGAGGTTACTTCTTGATTATCAGATTCCTGAACTGAAGGGCTGCTCTCAATGATTTCATTAAGTTTCTTAACAGCCTCTTCTATTGTAGCATCGTCAATCCCATGCCCCTTGAATCCCGCCTCTAGGCTTTCAAATGGGCTTACATGGCATCCAACGCAATGAACGCCATAACTCATCAAAGTCTCAATTGCCTGGGGGTATTTCTCAACAATTTCCCCTATCGTCGTATCCTTCGTTATTTTCTGGATTTGTTCCTGCACCATTATTTGCCACCTATACTCACGGACAATAATAATTGAGCAATAGTTGTCCATTCGTAATATCCCTGAGGGATACAAAAAACGCAAAGCGTTTTTTAGTAAGTAAAGGGCATATCTTTGCTCAATAATTTGTGCCCTTTACTATATTAACAATAGTTAAGCTATAGCCATTGGTATTTAAATGTTTTTGTTCAGCGAAAAATTTTTAAAGTAGCCTCAAAAGTTCGTGGTTTGTGAAATAAACATGGCAGAAGACGAGCCTAATCAAGAGGAAAAGGAAGAGGATAATGTATATAACGAGGAAGGCAGAGAAGAGCTGGTTGAAAGCGGTGAATTAAGCCCTGAAGAAGCGGGATTTATGAAAGGCTACGAAGAAGCTGACGAAGAAAAGGAAGAGGACGAAGAAAAGAAAGAGGAAGAGGAATAGGGCGGTTCATTTTTTGACTTGGCAATTTAATTTGCAGGTTAAGTTTTCTTATAAATTTTTTCTTGTAGGGCTATTTGAATTTGGCAACTTTTAAATAAGCGAGCGTTTTTTAGGCATAAAATGGAAAAAGCGGCTATTAGGAAAGAAATCGCAAAACTGCCGACAGAATATGGAAAATTTAAAATTATAATTTATGAATTTGCAAAAGGATTGCATCATATTGCCCTTGTAAAAGGTAAGGTAAGTAAGCAAAAGGATATTCTGGTAAGGGTTCATTCAGAATGCTTAACTGGCGATGTATTCCATTCTTTAAGGTGCGACTGCCAGAAGCAGCTTGAAAAATCGCTGAAAATTATCGGCAAGGAAGGCGGCATAATACTCTACTTAAGGCAGGAAGGCAGAGGCATTGGATTATTAAACAAAATAATGGCCTATACTTTGCAGGACCAAGGCATGGATACTGTGGAAGCGAATGAAAAGCTCGGGTTTAAAGCAGATGCAAGAGATTACACAATCGGGGTGCAGATACTGGCTGACTTAGGGGCAAAAAGAATAAGGCTTATGACCAACAATCCCAAAAAAATAGAGGGGCTTGAAAAGTATGGCATTAAGATTGTTGAAAGGGTTCCGTTAGTAATAAAGCCCGGCAAAATAAACAAAAAATACCTTAAAACGAAGAAAGAAAAACTGGGCCATTATTTGGAGGAAAAAGGAATTGTTTAGTGCTATAAGATAAGCTGCCGCACTAAGCCCTGCATCTTTTTTAATCGCTGCTTCTTTTTGCTTTCATTAGGGTGGTGCTTTCCGGTAGGCTTCTCATAAAAGTTGAATGCCTTCGCAAATCTTGGAAGCCGCGCCAATGGCCTTAAAAATCTTAAAAAGTAATCCATCCTCGTTACCTGGCCTGCCTTTTCAATTTCCATGATTATAAGCCTGCTTTCCCTCTTGAATTCTGTGGCTTCATGCAAAGTCGACTGGCTAACCTCAAATGTAGAAATTGGTATGAATCGTTCTATTAGCCTGACAAATAGCGAGGCTGGCAAGACTGCAAGTATCTCTATCCAATGCCGCTTTAAAAAATCTGGAAATGTCCTTGCCCGGATATACTTAAACATAAGGTCTAATAAAAAAACGATGATTATTATGTTGTCAAAAACAGATATGGCTAGTGTGTATGGTTCAATCTTATGAGCGTAAAACACCTCCCCTATTATTAAAAAAAACAGCGCAAAAAGAAGGTAGGGAATTGATTTATCAACTATAACCTCAATTTTGTGCAGCCAAGGCTTCATGCGATAGTTTTTCGTTTACTAGTATAAATTCTTTTTTATAATTTGATTGCTCAAAACCTTAATAATTCCATAACCCTGCTCAAGTCTTTCCCCTCAATCAGAAATATTGTATCTGTCCACGAGCTTAAGGCATCAAATACATTTATATCATTCTCCCCAAACAGGGAAAATAGGTAAGAAACCACCCCCGCAGTTGTGACAATTTCCTTTGGGCTTTTTAATATGACCTCGACAAGATCTAAGTTTTCCCGGATAATCTTATTCTTAAAAACCTGCTTGACTTTTTTGCCGAAATCTCCAGATGCTATTACAGTAACAGTAGAAGTGCCTTCAACTATGTGAAAAGTTTCCAGGGATTTTTTTGCCTCTTTCTCAATGTCAAATAAATTTGAATAGGCTATATCCTTCTCAAGGATGATAGAGCTGATTTTGTTCCTGATTTCTAGCTTGCTTTCCCGCAGTATGCCTAATATTCTTTTTTCAACAGTAGGCTCAGTTTTAATCCTGCGGTGAAACCTTCTGCAGGCAATCAATACAGCGTCAAAATTCTTTTTTGGGCTTAAGCCAGTGTCATCGCATATCTGCCTTGCAAGAGAAGAATAATTTATCAGCCCCCTCTTTAGGCAGTCTTTGACAAAAGGATGGGCAGATATATACTCCTGAGTAAGCTTTGTTATATTCGCCAAAAAGTTCCAGCCCCCAATTGATTATACTGTCTCTGCACTTATTATATGAATCAGGCTTATGCAAATTATTCCGATTATACCGCTTATTCTTCAGTGAATGATTCCCCTATCAAATTCCTGACTTGAGCGTTCAGGCAGACTTTTTTAAAGTCAACCCAGTCTGAAAGATCCTTTTGCATCGCTGATTAAAGATGATAAAAAAGAAAGCCGCTTCTTTTGCGGCTTTCAAGTTTTCATATGGAGCGCTTATGCCCTGCTTGTTTCGGTACTCTATTCAAAAAGGCACACCGCTCAGCCGTTGTCATTTAAGAATATATATTTAAATGTTTTGTTTCGGAGGCTCGATTGCAAGTTAACTCATAATTAGAAATATTTAAGGGGCTCCTAGCCCCAATCAAAAGTTTAAGATTGGGGTGGTGGAGCCACCATAATGCGTAAGAGAAC
>Ga0209211_10002233_pt1 | contig 33910 bp, 24 predicted proteins | sample RifGroA2_FD_183992 | JGI IMG/M metagenome (GOLD analysis project Ga0209211, IMG submission 183992) | Groundwater microbial communities from Rifle, Colorado, USA - Groundwater A2 (SPAdes) (version 2) | ecosystem: Environmental > Aquatic > Deep subsurface > Groundwater | place: Rifle, Colorado... | reverse complement strand
GTGACTCCTGTAGCTCCCGTTGGTCCGGTTACTCCAGTTGCGCCTGTGGGACCTGTAACTCCAGTTGCACCAGTTGGTCCTGTGACTCCTGTTGCACCTGTGGGACCAGTAACGCCTGTAGCTCCGGTTGGTCCTGTAACTCCAGTTGCACCTGTAGGCCCAGTAACACCTGTAGCGCCAGTTGGTCCTGTGACTCCTGTAGCACCTGTAGGCCCAGTAACTCCAGTTGCACCAGTTGGTCCTGTGACTCCAGTTGCACCCGTTGGTCCTGTTACTCCAGTTGCTCCTGTAGGCCCAGTAACACCTGTAGCACCCGTTGGTCCAGTAACTCCTGTTGCTCCGGTTGGTCCTGTAACACCTGTTGCTCCTGTAGGTCCTGTAACACCTGTAGCGCCTGTTGGTCCTGTGACGCCTGTAGCGCCAGTTGGTCCTGTGACTCCAGTTGCTCCTGTTGGTCCTGCGACACCTGTAGCCCCTGTTGGTCCTGTGACTCCGGCTCCAGTTGCGCCGGTCGCCCCAAGAGATCCGGTCGCACCGGTCGGTCCGGTTACTCCAGTTGCTCCGGTTACTCCTGTAACGCCAGTTGCGCCTGTTGGTCCTGTGACTCCTGTAGCACCTGTTGGGCCGGTTTGTCCGTTTGTACCAATCGTTCCATTTGTCCCGGCAACTCCTGTTGCTCCCTGAAGCCCGGTAGCCCCAGTCGGACCGGTGTTTCCTTCTCTACTAACTGCTCCAAATATCCCTATTGAATTAATTATTTTTTGCAAGTTGGTTAATTTTGAAGGATCAACTGCTCCTGAGGTAATATCTCCTTGAGTCAAAAATTGAGAAATATCAATATTTTGATAATCGGCTATTGGATTAGTCGATCTTATTTCCCCTTCCTGATCATTATGTTCAAATGAAAAGTTTGGAAGAACATAGTTTTGAGCAATGATTAACTCATTATTGCTATTTTCTGATAATTTATCTGTTTCTACTCCCAAAATATTTTGTGCTTCTTTACCCTCCAATCTGTAAGCCATCTTCATGATTTCAGAAGCGACTGAATAAGAAAAAGAGTCAAATGTAATTAAACTTGGATTAATATCGGACAATTCTATTTTGTCAGAATAAACATATCCGCTAATCTCTTTTTTCTCACCCAGTACTAAAGCCCTAAAATCTCCAACAATTTTTCCATTGGCAACTGTTGCATTAATAAATTTAACTAGTAGCTTGTTATTATCCGGTAGTTCCACAAAGCCTATCAAAGACTGAAAAATTTCAACTTTGTCTTTTTTCCCTGTCTTTGAATCAAATGGAATATTTTTTTCATCGTTAACATCTATAAAGTTGTAGTCTTTATTTAGATAAATTACTTTTACTTCATCAACAAATTTATTTTTTTTCAGCCTTCCATTTAATACATTTGCATAGGAAAAAGAGTTGTCTTGTTTTCTTACTATCATTAAATACGGACTAACAAAAAAACTGTTATTCAAGACTTGAGGTGTCAAAACAGTAATTGGTTTTTCTGATTTTTTACTGTTGACATTAATATATTCACTTAAAGATTTTTTACTAAGATTCAAGCCAACAAAAAAAACATTGCCTACAATAATAAGCAACAAAGCAACGAAAAAAACTCGTATTGATTTATTATCACTTGTCTCGATCATCTTTTTACTTATACATACTGTTAAATAACGGTAAAGTTATTAGTAAAAACTTGTAAATATTGGTAAAAATAAGGCTAAATACTATTTCTTTAACTGATAGATGCCTACATAAATTATTAACAAACTAAACCCAACTAAACTGAAAATAATCAAAAAGTTTGTGAATTTATCAAAGTTATAGGTATTAAGCAACGGCCGACGGATAGCGATTGTCCATTCTTGACCGTCAACTTTATCATGAATCTGTAGTTGTTTATTTTCCCAGTCGAGAGTCTCCTCAATATTGATACCTTTAGGGACATTTTTTACTAACTCTTCTATCTCAACTTTGCTTAGTCTATTTACATACTCGGGAGCAATTATTAGTTCACCTAATTTGTCAATCATAATGAAATATTCTCTGTCTTTTAAATTGGCAATCTGCTGTAGTTTATTAGCCAAAGAACTGATGTCAAAAGAACCTATTAAAATTCCCCGGAAATTATTTTCTTCATCCAAAACGGGTACGTTAATCGAGATGTCATATCTTTTCTGACCGTCCACACTGCCTTGAAATATATTAGATAGATAACTTTTCTTAGTCTCTTTTATCTGTTTGAAATAGTCACGAAAAGCAATATTTTTATAACCGACATTTTCGTAGGGGTAATTGGTTAGTAAGTTTCCTTTTTCATCAGCCACCAATACCCTCCGGAAAGTTGATGAATATACAAATATGTCTTTGATCAGTTCGTTGAGAATATCGGTATCATTTTTCTTGATCGCCTCAACCAATGATTTATTTTTCGACAAAACTTCCAGTTTTTCCTGAGACGACGATATTGTCGTCTCAGTTAAATTTTTGCCATAGATCAACTTATTAACTAATTCATTTTGCGTATAACTGTGAATGTTGTTTTGGATGACCCAGATAGAACTAATTCCTACCAAAAAAATTAAAGCAACATTGATAAAAATCTGGGTCGTGACTCTTTGATCTTCTTGATTCTTCTCGCTTATGATATCCCAAAATGACAGTATAAATAAGAATAGAATTAGTAAAATGTAAACTAAAGCCCGACTCCAATAAAGTTGAGCTGAATACAGATAAGCAAAATAGCCTAGTCCAACGGAAATAATGATAAAACTGATCCAGTAGATTAATTTTTTTTCATTTTTAAATAACCAGATGAATGAATTAATAATGACAATTAATATAGACAAAAATAAAATAATTACATTTTGTTCCAAGCCAGTCGCTTTGGTAATCTCAGAGAAATCAATCGCCGAAGGGAAAAAAACCATGATTATTGGAGAAAGAACTGTAAGTGTAGTTACCAGCACAGAAAAACTAACTGTTCCTTTTTGGTTAAAAACCGTATGAAAAAGCATCATTATTGATGTAAGAATAAAGAAAAAACCTCCCAATATGTCTTTTCCCAAAAAAAGAAACGATGAAAAAGTCAGGCAATTAGTAAAGATTATCAGATAAAAAATAAAAAAAGCTTTTCTTCGCGCTTGATTAAAAAGATTAGCAACAAATAAACCAACGCCCGCTACAAGAAAATTAATTTTTATTGGAAGTAAAAACTCTGACAAAGGTACTTTCGAAAACTCCTCAAAGTTACGAGCAAATAAGACCATTGTTAAACCCATAACTATAGAAACAAAACTAATAAACCAATCAAAAAGACAAGGGATTGAATCTTTTACTGTGCCAACGTGCCGGTTCAAAGAAGGAATCTCTTCGGAAATCAACGGTTGAACCATTGGCATTGGAATAGTCTTTGGCACTTGAGACTTTTTTAGATGAAGAATTTTATCCAGTTCTTCCTGAGCCACTCGATATCTTCCTTTGCCTAATCTTATTCCTACTATCTGGCCTTCTTTCAAAAAAGTATAGATACTGTTAGTAGAGTACCCGAGTATTTCAGCTACCTGTTTGACCGAATACGTCTTTCCCATTTAGACTTTGTGGCTTTATAGCAACATTTATAATATTTTACCAATATTTACCAAGTTTTTTACCAATCTTTAAAGGTTTTTACAAGAGAATTCAACCTGTAGTTTATTTATAAATAATTATCAGGGGCTTTGTCAAGCGTAAATTACTAGAAGACCTAATTAATAATTAAGACCTTGATTAATTACCGCAGAAAATCTAAGATTTTTTATAAAAATAAAAGCGTTTAACTTGATTTAGAGCCTCAAACTATTTCAGAATTTTTTTCTGAATATAAAAGCAAGTGTTGATCCTCCCAAAATCAGCAAAAAGATTTTGAGGGTTGATGGTTGGTAAGTAGCGATGATTTTATAATCGCCCGGCTCATTTAATTGGATGCCGATAAAAAATGGAAAAACCGGAAAAGCATTTTGTTTTTTTCCATTAACCAAAATCTTCCAGTTAGGATGAAAAGTTTGTTTTAAAATCAGGACGCAATTTTTACATTGACTTTCTAAGCGAAAATTAATTAAATAACCTTGTGAAATTTTCTTCTCGACTTTATTGATGATAGTCGTTTTAAATTTTTCCTGTCCAACCAAAAATGGATTTTCCTTCCAAATATTTTTATTATTATCAAAGTTGTTTTGTCCAAACATTTTTATAATTCTGTCAACGAACGTTAACTTTTCATTATTCAAAGCGATGACTGGGTAATCTTTATTGGTAAACATCGGACTATAAAACCAAAGATGAGTAATATTAACTAAATTAGTCTTCTTAGTCATAACTCCTAAACTACTTTTGCCCAAAGTAAACCAGCCCTCGGAGTCTACTTTATACAAACTAAATTTACCTTTACTAATAATTAACTTAGCAAACTGTGGCGGCTTTTTATCAACCGGAAAAAATAAATAACCAACGTTATAAAGATCGTAGTGCTTCGGATTTTCTTCATTAAAAAATTGTTCGGAATCGGAATTGGGCGACCAACTTTGGGGTAAAAAACCAATAATCGGAAAGCCATCACTGGATAAGGCCATATAAATTTGCGTGTCCCCTATCTTAAAATCTCTCCCCCAATTGCCCGGACGACCGGCATAAACTCTGGCCGGAGGTAATTTTTTCAGATTATTGATTACCGTTTGATAATCGTTAATATTTTTTTGATAATCAATGTTTGATCTTTCAATCCAAGCGTCATTATTTTTGGCATAATTAATGATCGGTTTTTCTATTAAATAAATTGAGTAAAAACCTAAAACAATTACAACAATTATTAAAAATGATATTAATAGTTTGGTTCCCCGCCTCCGCGGGGATGACAAAAACTGCCACGCGATTTGAATCAAATCAAATAACCATGTACTGGCGATCAGCAAGCCGATGAACTGGACCATGACAATTACCCGATGAAGATGGTACTCACTTAAACCGGGAATAAGATTAACTAAGGCGCCTAAAACGTCACGTCCGAGAAAAAAAATAAAGAATAAACCAAAGAGAGATATTAAATATCGATTGAATTTATTTCTTGATATCAAGCCCCAAAACGTTCCTCCAATAACAAAAATTGTCAAAAATGGAAATCTGTTAAAATCAAAAAAGTCTCCGTTGGCAAACCAAATAATTATTTGATTTAATCCCCAGGAGTCAAACTTCCAGACCGGATCCCAGAGCGAAAAATTACGATATTGAGAAGTAAGAAGAAACGGAAAAATAAAATAAGCCAAAGAAATTATCAGCAAAAATAAAAACGTTAAAATTTTCTTGCCCATTTCCCGCCATTGATCCAAATAAAAAATCCAAAAAACAGGGTAAGCAAATAAAAGTAAATATAACATCCCAAAATGGGCTTGGGCTAGTAAAAAATTAAAAAATATTGCTTTTCCTAGATTTTTTTTATTTTTTAAATAGTCGATTCCATAGGCAAAGGCTAAAGGTAAAAAAAATACTGCCTGTAGTTGAGTAAACAAACCCCAACCGCGCCAAAGAAAGCTCGGAGAATCTAAACCATAAAGTCCGTCCGTAAAAATTGCTTGAGAAAAAAAGGCAAAAATTAATCCAAAACCGGAAGAAAATCCTAAAATCCTGGCTCCGAGAAAAAAACTTATTGGCAGTAAAATAAGCAATAATGTTCTAATGATTACAAATAGCTTAAAAGTAGAAATTGGAATAATAAAACTTAATAAAGAAATTGCCGCTTCAGGAAGATGTGAATAATAAAGAGAGAGAGAGAAACCTTCTGCCCAGCGCTCATTCCAGCTATCTAAAAGATATAAAGGCGATAGTTTGCCACTAAAAACTTCTTTCCAAATATTATTGGCGTCATCAATTAGTGCGAAGTGGAAAGTGTTATCATTTGGATCGGAAAGGACTTTAAATTCACTTCGATAGAGGTATAAGTTAAATAAAATAAGCACGATTAAAAGTCCATGAGGAAGATATTTTTTTATTGTTGGCAACAGTTTCATAGTTTTTACCTTATCAAAACCGGATTCAACCAATCCGTGTGCAACCCATTATTGCTTGTTCCTTCCGTTTTAATTACTAACGTTAATTTATTCACCTTTTTAATAGGAACTGAGACCGATTCCGGTAGATCATATTTTCCTTTAGGTTTTGATTTATATAATTCACGTCCGTCTCCTTGAATAATAAATGTGGCTTTATTTTGATCTCCAGCTTCCGTATCAATTCCAAAATCGGTCGTAAACTTAGAAAATCTTCCCCCTAGGTTATAGCTTATGACTGAATTGGCATGGGCGCCAATTCCTTGATTATAAAAATAATAATTATTTGAAAGCCGATTCCAATATTTAACTCCTCTGGCCGACTCAACCGTCATATTAATCATCGGTTTCAAATAGTCTTGTTGGGTCTCAATCGGTGTTATTTTTGTCAACGAAATCGGCTTACCCAAAAAATAACTGTAATTTATTATTAACAGGATTCCCATAAAAATAGTCAAAGCGGTTATTATCCATAAATAATTTTTCTTAATAAAAGATGAGAAGTATCTGATAAAAATATAAATAAAGATGGCTATCTGTAGGATAGATATGTATAAAGTTAACGAACGTGTTAATTCAAAGGAAAACGGCCAATAAATTTGGTCGGGATAGTTAAGAGCCATGCTGATATACATATTAAGGAATATTCCTAAGGTCACAACTATTGACAGACCAATCACATGAGTTATTTTTTTTTCAATTTTAAAAAAATAAAAGAGTATTACAAAGCCTAAAAGATGAAATAAATAACGTTCGTGACTTTGGGTCAAGAGATGAAAGAAAGATAGGATAACCAATGCCGAAGACAGAATAAATTGCTTTAATATTTCTTCTTTTTTTGCCAAAAAAATATTTAAAGCAGCAATAAAATAAAAGAGACTAAATAACAGTAATCCAAACTGTTTCGCGTTTATAATACCCAAGACCAGTGTCTTGTCAGAAATTTTCATTCCCTCGAGTCCGGCCGCTAACCACCAACCATTAAATGCATTCAATGAATACCAGGGAAACCAGTTTGAATTAATGGTAAATAAATTTAATAAACTGGCCATCTCCCGATGAAGCCAGAAAGGAAATATGATTATGGCAAAAGTTCCAAGACTTACAGAAAGCGATTTAATTAAATCATTAAGGGAATATTTTCGATAAATAAAAAGGTAAAAGATTGGTATAAAAATAATGTTTTGCCACTTCATTAACCAAGCTACGGTAAATATAATCGAAGCCAATTTTGGTTTTTCATCAACAAAAAAATAGATCGCCCCGAGAAACAAGAAAAGACCAAACTGGTCAACTTGCCCCCAAATGACTCCGTCAAAAAGGACCGCCGGATTCAAGAAAAAAATAACCGCTAGTAATTTTCCCCATTTTACCTTTAGCTTCTCAGAAATTTTAATAATTAAAAAGACAATGCCAATATCAGAAGCAATAATCAATAATTTTAAAAGAAAGAGATAAAGAAGGTTGTTATCCAGCCAATACTGGCTAATGTTGTAAGGGTCGGCAAATAATTTGTAGATTTTACCTATTAAATCCAGAACATAGGCAAAGCCGGGAGGATAATTATAATTAGTATTGTTTACCAACCAAATTATTCCTTTGTCTGCTACTGCCAATCCCCAACCTTTCCAAAAGGCTACATCAGCCTTAAATCCGGGAACAGGAATCAATAACAGACGAACCACAAACCCAGAAAGAAGAAGTAAAAAATACATATCAGAACGCTTTCGCTTTTATTTTGTATATTCTAGGCTGTTGACAAGTCGATTAAAGACTGCCTTTCCTTCTGTTGGAAAAATATCGCCAATATAGAGAAGGTTGTCACTGTCACCCTCTATTACGAAAAAATAAAAATCGCTAGTGACAGAATTGTCTTCTTTGACTATGTAATTTGCCTTATATCCTTTTAAGCCTTTTTCATTGGTAATCTCTGTCATTGTCTTTAAACTTTTCAAACCCGAAAAAAACTTCCAGTAATTATTGACAAACTCCTTAGGTTTACCGACCAAGCTTTTGTCCCGATTGGAAATAGCTTCCACTCTCAAAAGTAAACTTTTTTCAGGCGGTAATGTATTTACTTTAAAAGTAACCGCATCGCTTTTATCACCAGGATAAGTTATTGGTGTAAATACTTTAGGATATTGGAAGGAATAAGAAAATAATTTACCTTCATAAATAACCCAATCAGAAGATTCAGCTAATTTGGCAAAATCGTAAAGTAAAACGGGCTTTTGTGCTGCGCCGCCTTTTGGAGAAAGATAATTTATTCCAGCTGGAAAAACTTGTTGACCGGTCTTATTTTTCTTGGAAACCCACATATAAACGCCTCCAACCAAAAGAACAAAAACAACTAAAATAACAAAATTACCGAAAACCAAACTGGACTTATTTAATGTCTCATCCGTTTCATCAACCATTTTTTTTGTATCCATACATTTACGTAATTAGAAAAATTGATAATGTAATTTTCATAATAAATAAAGAATAATAATTTGTCAACAGTATTTTTTTAATCTTACACAAGAATAGAAATGTCCGCCCCCGCAAGAATAGAAATGTCCGCTTTTGAATAAATCAGTTGGGATAATTTAGGGTTATTAAATATTTAATTTTAATTATCCCATATGACAATCAACTTAACGGATGCGGAAAGGTTAAAGTTAAAAGTTCTTGAAAATCTTCTACAGAAAAAGGTCAAAACAAAACAGGCTAGTAAGATTTTGTGCCTTTCCACCCGTCAAGTACGAAGGCTTAAAAACAATTTTAAAGTAAATGGAATGTTGGCAATTATTCACGGCCTTAAAGGAAAAGTTGGTAATCATAAAATAGATGACACAGTAAAAAATAAAGTAATAGAAACGATCAAAGAAAAATATTCTGATTTTAAACCAACATTTGCGACTGAAAAGTTACATGAAAACAAAATATCTGTTCCCACTTCCCAAACAATTAGAATATGGATGGCTGAGGTAGGGTTGTGGAAAACACACAAACAAAAGAAACCAGAATATCGTTCGTGGCGTCCTCGTAAAGATCACTACGGAGAATTTCAACAGTTTGACGGATCATACCATTTGTGGTTTGAGAGACGATACAGAGACCATAATAATGAACCAATTGAAGTTTGCTTACTTGCCTCAATTGATGACGCCACCGGTAAAATTACCTATGCCTCTTTTGAAGAAAATGAAGGAGTAATTGCGGTTTTCAACTTCTGGAAAGACTATGTTTTAGCTTTGGGTAAACCGTTAACTATTTACCTTGATAAATTCTCCACCTACAAGATTAATCATAAAGGAGCAGTTGATAACAAAGATCTATTAACTCAGTTTCAACGTGTCTGCAAAAGCTTAGGCATCCAACTTATCAACGCTCACTCTGCCCAAGCCAAGGGCAGAGTTGAACGGTTGTTTGGAACTTTACAAGACCGGTTAGTTAAAGAAATGAGACTTTCAGAAATTAATAATCCAGATCAGGGAAACAAATATTTAAAAGAAATATTTATTCCTAAATTTAATCGTCAATTTTCAGTAGTTCCTAAAAGTACAGGTAATGTTCATCGGACATTATCTACAAATGAAGTGAACAAGTTAAATTCAATTTTTTCAATTCATGAAAACCGAAAGATCAAAAATGATTTTACGATTCAATTTGATAATAATTTTTATCAGCTTGAAGAGATCCAACCAACAACCGTCAGACCAAAAGAAACTGTAATGATTGAAACTTGGTTAGATAAAACTTTACATATCATTTTAAAAGGTTTTGAGTTAAACTATTTTCTAATTAAAGAAAGACCAAAGAAAATGAAAACAACACCTGTTGTCCTAACCAAACATTCTCTTAATTGGATTCCACCACTTAATCACCCATGGAGGAAAAGTGGTCGACTGGCGATTGAGGAGAGGCGACTAAAAGCGGACATTTCTAATCTTGTCTGACACAGTATTTTTTTAATTTCCAGTAAAATGTAAGAATAATTATTATGAAACATATAAAAAAATATTTTATTTTTATCTTTGTTTTTATTTTTCTTTTTTTAAGTTTCCTGCCAAATATTTATGAAGCTTCTGTTTCCAATCTTCTACCCCCGGACCGAACTATGGTTTGGGGTGAATACAACTACACATATGACTATAACGTCTATCTCAGTAAAATCCGTCAGGGACAGGAAGGCCGGTTTAGTGTGGTTGATAAATATGATAATCATCCCCAGCAAAAAGGAATATTTTTAGTAATGATCTATCTGATTTCCGGAAAAATCGGTTCAATTTTTAACTTTACCCCCACCCTTACTTATCATCTTTTGAGGGTTTTTACCAGTGTTTTTTGGATATCGATTATAATTTTTTTTAATATTTATTTTCTGAAAAAAAGATCTCTAATAAATTTGGGGGTGGTATTAAGTTTTTTAACAGCCAGCTTTCCGGTTTTTTACCGGTTTCAAAATCAATGGTGGGTTGGTCAATACATGGGTTGGTGGCAGGAATTAGATATTCTAAAAAGAATCAGCTTTATTCCCCATGATACGTTGAACTATATATTTATATCTCTTTTTACGATCCTTTTAAGTCAGATCGACGAAAATAAAAAAAATTTTTATTTTCTTTGTATCTTGCTTTTCCTTTCCGTTTTTGTCCAACCGTCGGCCGCAATATTATTTATTTTCTCCTGGTGTTTGTATCATCTTATTAAAACTATTTGGTCGGGATCTTTTAAAAAAAATGTCGTCATAAAAATAATGAAACAGACATTCATGATATCTGTCATTGTTTCTATTCCTTTGTTATATATTCAGTCCGTTACAAGTATTTATCCATGGAAAAGCCTTATAGACTTTCATACTAACAATATGATTGTTTTGAACATAAAAGAATATATTTTAGCTTTAGGGCCGATTTTCTTTACTGGAGTTGCCGGCGGACTGCTGGTTGTCCTTAAAAAAAAACGGGAGTTACTGGGATTGGTTACTTGGATTATTGGCGTTACCATAACCATCGTTTTGTTCAAATTTTTTCCTTATCAGTCGCTACGATTCGTCCAGACAGCCAATCATATACCTTTGGTAATTCTTTCTGCATATCTGTTTCATGAGCTTTGGAAAAAAAACAGGGTTATAAAAATTATAATCGTTATAACAATTATAATGATTATAATTAACGGTCTTATTCAAGCCTATTTTTCTTTAAAATCCCAGACTCAATTTATCAATCAAAGAGCATTGGCAACATTACCTTTGGTTCCCTACCCCCCACAGGTCATGTACCCGTTGACCGATTTTTACAACGGTTTAAAATGGCTCGAAATTAATACCGATCGCCAAACTGTTGTTCTCTCAAAAATCACTGCTGGCAACTATATCCCAGCATACTCAGGTAACTTTGTCTACCTTGGCCACGGTGTGGAAACTCCTCATTTTGACGATCGAGTTAAAAAAACCGATGAATTTTTCTCCGGTAATCTATCCGAAAAACAAGCATTAAGATTTTTAAAAACAGAAAATATCAGTTATGTTTTTTACGGCCCCCAGGAAAAAGAAAATAACAATAAAGATATCAATATATATTCTTTTTTAATTCCCATTTATCAAACACCTTCTGTGATAATTTATAAAATTAAATCATGAGAAAATATTTTAAAAAAGATAGTTTTTTCTGGTTTTTTCTAATCCCATTAATGATCGAAGTCACTCTCATAATTTCTTTATCTCCTTCTATTATTGAGACAATTTCAGCACCTGCAAACCAAGTCTTTACTGGAATAAACCGTTGGAGTACCGATTATTATATATATCTTTCCTATGTGGAACAAGGTGTTCGGGGATTTTTATCTAGTAAACTTATTTTCACTACTCAACCCCATCCGTCCATATTTTTTTTCCTTTCTTATACGATTCCTGGGTATATCTTCGGCCATATCCTTGGCATAAATAGTATTTTTATCTATCATTTTTTTCGAGCTTTATATGGACTCTGTTTTCTATTAATGACTGTGATTTTATTTTACAAACTATCAAAAAATAAAACTATTACTTTATCCGCTTTTATTTTAACTTTTTATATTTCTGGTTTTGCAAGAATTACCAACATGGTCCCCTTTCATCCATTTTTGAAAAAAATTTTTGATAATCAAGAAGTTATTATCTACCAAACAATATGAAGACTCAAAAAATAATTTGGGAAACAATTATTGTTATTTTTCTGACTTGTTTTGTGGCGTTATTAAACGTTTCTAAAGTAATTATTGGCGCCTTTCAAACAACTAAAGATGCTACTTATTTAGCAGTTGGTTATTATTTTTACGATTACTTTCAATATATTCAATATATAGTTCAGGGTATGCGTGGCCATTGGTTAGTTGAAAATCCGTTTGATCCCTACGATAAATCAAAAACATTCATTGCCTTTGGTCAATACTTATTAATAGGTAAATTAGCTAATATTTTTCGTTGGTCTCCGTATTTTGCTTATTGGTTAACTCTCTTTGTTCTAATGATTATTTTAAGTTTATTAATTTTTTATTTGATAAAAAGATTGATTCCTAATGAAAAATTCTTCATTCAAATCAGCGCCTGGCTTCTTTCACTCTTCGCCGCTCCTTTTATTAAAGTTATTTATGTAAATAATCATTTACAAATTATTCCATATGAATATTGGTATGCGCCAATGAGTATATTTCATCGTTTTGGAGTCCTGCCCCACCATCTGACATCTTCAATATTAATTATCCTTATTCTTTTATTAACCGATCGAATCATTTCACATCTTGGTAATCTAAATTGGTTATGGATTTTCAAAAATACCTTAGTTGTCAGTCTCTTGCTGGTGTTTATGTTGACTTTTGCCCTTTTTCAGGTAATTAATTTAATGTCGAGTTTTATGATTGTTGGTTGGATATATTTTAATCTATATTTATTAAAAAATAATAAACAAAGTGTTTATAAATTAATTATTTTTTTAGGACTTACCCTGATTATTATTTTTCCAAGCGCAATTTTTACTAAAATTTCTCTTCAATCGATCGATTCTTTTAAAAGAGGTAGTATTTGGGAAATAGCTCTACAAAACTATCCAAGATTTTGGGAATTTTTTGCCGTTACCGGACCAATTTTGATTTTTGTTCCTTTTGGAATAAGGGCTTTTTTTGAATCAAAAATTCCTTTAAAATTCTTATTTTTCTTCTATACGTTTTTCTCTTACCTATATTTTTACTCACCTTTAGCCGCTTTTTTCGGTAGTCATAATGGCCGGTTTGTCAATTCCATTGTTTACGTTTTATTTGGAGTCCTGACAATTTTGGGAATAAAGGAGGTTGTCAGTCGACTAACCAAGAAACCAGTCCTATTGACAAATATACTGATTGCCTTACTTCTTGGTTATTTTATTATCGTAACTTCAGTTATATATAAATCTTTACCGGGAGTTGACGCATTTAGTTACCTGCCAAAAGAATTAATTACAGGAATAAAGATCCTTGACCGGCAGTCCGACAAAAAAGTCGTTTTAACCTCTCCAATGTTGTCTTTAGGCATGATTGTACCAATAATTGTAGACCGGAAAGTATATTTGGGACGGTCATTTTCTACGCCTGATTTTGAAAATAAAACGGTCATAGTTGATCAATTTTATGCAGGCATAATGACTAAAGAACAAGCTGAACAGCTTGTCATAGCAAATAATATTGGTTATGTGATCCTATCCTCGCTTGAAACTCAACAGTTTTATAACTATAAAGCCAGTATTTTGGAAGCTTACCCATTTTTAAAAAAAATCTATGAAAATAAGGAGGTGATAATCTATAAAGTATTATAGCTTTTCAAAATTAAAAAATCACAGCCTTTGAACAAATTTATTAATAAGGAAGGGTCTTTAACGTCGCCCCTAATAAACCTGTAATTTTGACTTCGATCATGGCTCTTGAAGAGGATTCCATACTTTGAGTAATAATCAATTCAAACAACAAAATGTCCCCGACTTAATAATTCTTCAACTAAATATACGCCAATAAAACCGGCTTATCCAGTAATTATTACTTTATATTTATTGCCAACTTTACTATGGTAATATTTTATACTACTATTAACTATTTTTACTTGATAAAATTTATCATGAATTTTGGCCAGTTATTCCTAATAATTAACATCGGTTTAATTGCTAGTATCATCAATGTTCTCCATGTTGTTATCGGTTACGCCCGCACCTTACCTGGACAAGTTTATATGGCTACCGGCCATTACTATCTTGATTATTTTGAATATCTGCAAGCGTTAAGTCAGGGCTGGCATGGTCATTGGCTGTATGAAAATTATTATGGAACTGATGTTAAGTTAAAAACTGTTTTTGGAATGTGGCAAAATTTACTGATTGGGCAGGTTGGCAAATTTTTTGGGTTATCTCAAATTGTTTCTTATTGGCTATCAATCGTATTTTTTTCTATTATTCTTTCTCTTTTGATTTTTTTTGTTATCAGAAAAATTTTGAAAGATAGGCCTTTTTATTGGCAGTTTGCTGCCTTTCTTTTAGCTCTTACCTCTTCCCCTTTCTTCAAAATAGCTTATCAGAACCGGCAAATATCCTTGATTCCTTTTCGATTTTGGAGTGATAAAGCAATGTTATTAGACCGTTTTTCAAGTACTCCTTATCATATAACCGATCAAATTATGATTCTGATAATTATTTTATTAATATCAGCAACTATTGACCACTTAGATACTTATTCAAAAAAAATATTAATTTTTAAAACGACAATTATCGTTACTCTATTTGCTTTTTTAATTACTTTTTCTCCGGTTTATTTTGTCTTGGGAGTTTGCGCTTTAGGTATCTCTCTAATCTGCCTTATAATCCTAAAACAATCTTTTGTAAAAATAAAATATCTATCTGTAATAATCGGAGTTCTTATCCCAATTGGGTGGCTGACAAAAGTTTTATTCATTGATAAAATTTTTGGCGGTATTTCCCAGTTTGAAACTAGCTGGCAAGTCCATCCACCGTTACTTGGTGTTATTTTAACAACCGGTCCGATTTTACTTTTCGTTTTATTTGGTATTAAAAGTTATTTTTCTAAAATGACCTCGATTAGATTATTTATGATGGGCTTTTCTATTTCCAGTTATCTATTTTTTTTCTCACCTTTAGCCTCATATTTGGGAACGGTCAATACCCGTTTTTTGTCACCTTTAAACTATATTATTTTTGGTGTTTTAGCCGTTTCGGGGATTAAAAAGAAAAAATTCTTAACAATAATTTGTGCTATTTTTATAATTCTTTTTATCCCAAGTACCATCAAAGAAATTAATACTAGAATTAACGACCGTAATATTACCTCTCCGATCACATATCTGCCGAAAGGAATAGTTGATGGATTTAAATATTTAAAAACGTTTTCCAGTCGAGGTGTAATCCTGACAACTCCGGCTCAATTTTTAGGTATCATTATTCCAATTTACACTGACAAACCAGTCTATATGAGTAGACCTGGTCAGTTAGGTTATTATGAAAAATCTGATCTTTCAGCTAAATTTTATTGGAATATTTTTACAGAAAATCAAGCCAAGGAATTTATTGATCAAAATCAGATTGGTTTTGTTGTTTTGACTTCAATAGAAGGTTATCCGCCAGACAATCTTAAAAAATATAAGTTTTTAAAGGAGATTTATCATAATAAAGATATTGTTATTTTACAAGTTCGGTAACTGACTGACGGGGATGACAGTAAATCTAATTGAAAAGAAGAAGAAGTAATATTACTTTTATAAAGTTATGAATGAAAGAACACTTTCTAATCTAAATCCAGTTAAAATAAAAATCCACACCATAGGTATCCAAGAAGCATATGTTCCTGGTATAAAAGTTGGAGATGTGGTAAAGAGAGGGCAGTTTGAGTTTAAGTCGTCAGCTTTGTTTCACCAGCAAGTAAAAATGGACATGCAAAAAGAAGTCACTGAAGATTTACTCGTAAAAGCAGCCCTTGAAGATATAATTAAAAATGAAAAAATTAAAAAAGTTAATATAAAAAAATTAATTATTGTTGTCTTTCTGGCTTTTTCTGTGGCGTTATTAAACGTTTCTAAAGTAATTATTGGAGCCTTTCAAACAACTAAAGATACTGCTTATTTGGCAGTTGGTCATTATCTGTCAGATTATTTTGTTTATATTCAACAAATTGTCCAAGGAATGCGCGGCCATTGGTTGGTTGAGAATCCTCTTGATCCCTACGATCGATCCAAGACGTTCATCGCCTTTGGTCAATACTTACTATTGGGTAAATTAGCCAAGATATTCAATTGGTCCCCATATTTTACTTATTGGTTGACCGTTTTTGTCCTGTCGATTATCTTTAGTTTATTAGTTTTTTATCTGATAAAAAGATTACTGCCTAATGAAAAATTTTTCCTTCAAATTAGCGCCTGGTTTTTATCACTCTTTGCAACGCCATTTATCAAAATTATTGACATTAATAACCATTTAAAAATCGTTCCCTATGATTATTGGTATGCACCAATGAGTATATTTCACCGCTTCGGGGAAGTACCCCATCACCTCACATCAATGATATTTATCATATTAGTGTTGCTGTTGACAGATAGAGTTATTTCCGAACTTAACCGTCATATAGATTGGTCGCAACTATTGAAAAAAACCTTAATTATCGTTTTTTTGCTAGTATTTCTGTTAACTTTTGCTCCTTTTCAGGTAATTAATTTGATGTCAAGTTTTTTGATTGTTGGTTGGATTTATTTTAATTTATATTTATTAAAAAATAATAAACAAAGTGTTTATAAATTAATTATTTTTTTAGGACTTATTCTAATTACCGTTTTCCCAAGCGCAATTTACATCAAAATTTCTCTTCATTCAATTGATTATTTTAAAAGGGCCAGCTTATGGGAAGTAGCTCAACAAAATTATCCAAAATTCTGGGAATTTTTTGCCGTTACCGGGCCAATCTTAATTTTTATTCCTTTTGGAATAAAATCGTTTTTTAAATCAATATTTCCTTTAAAGTTCTTGTTTTTCTTTTATACATTTGTTGGTTACGTATATTTTTATTCACCTTTAGCCACCTATTTTGGTAGTCATAATGGTCGATTTGTTAATCCTGTTGTTTACACTTTATTTGGAGTCTTGACAATTTTAGGAATAAAGGCAGTCACCGGTCGGTTAACCAAAAAACCAACACTGTTAACGGGTGTATTAGCTGTTTTTCTTGGTTATTTTCTAATTGTTACTTCAGTAATATATAGATCATTACCGGGAGTTGATCTATTTAGTTACTTACCCAAAGAATTATTTGCAGGTATTAAAGTCCTTGATCAACGACCCGATAAAAAAATCGTTTTGACTTCTCCAATGATGACATTAGGTATGATCGTACCGGTAGTTGTTGACCGAAAAGTATATCTGGGAAATTCATTGTCCACTCCTGATTTTCAAAATAAAACTATCATAGCTGATCAGTTTTATGCAGGTACAATGACAGACAAACAAGCAAAACAACTGGTCATAAAAAATAATATTGGCTACGTAATCCTATCTTTACTTGAAACCTATCGGTTTGGTAATTACAAATTTGGCACTTTGGAAGCCTATCCGTTCTTAAAAAAGATCTACGAAAATAAGGCCGTGAAAATTTTTAAGGTTGTGGATGACTAATTTTTTGTTGATAGTAGGCTTGTATCTGCTGCAGGTTCTCATCTTTCGGGAAAAGTTCTAATGATTTTTCCAAAAATTCTTCGGTTTTCTTTTGATCATTTCCGTGGAAAACAAGTATTTTTGCCAGATTTTCATAAGCCAAATAATACTGTCCGTTATTAATTGATTTCTGATAATATTCGATGGCTTTTGGATAGTTTTTTTCCCATTCGTAGATTGCTCCAAGATTATTCCAGTTTACCCACCAATGTGGGGCTAATTTAGTTGAGATTTCAAAGTATTTCTTTGCCTCATCATATCGACCTACTCTGAATAACTCTGTTCCCAAATTATTTTGCAAATCAAAACTACTGGTTTTTTTGATATCGTGACCGAATAAGGCCAAGCCGTTCCGCCAGTCTAAAGTTCTGATAAAACTTCTTATTGAAAATAAAAGGATAATAATAATTCCTAATGAAATTAGTAGTCTGGATCCCCTCCTTCGAGGGGATGACAAAACAACGCCAATCATCCCCAGTAACCCAATCATCGGAAAATATAGCCAGCGTTCGGCAACTGTCATATTTAGAGGAATAATTTGCAGATGAGGTAATAGTCCGATCAAAAACCAAAGGAAGAAGAATATGAAGTCATTCCCGTGAAGACGGGAATCCAGACTAAAACTGGATCCCCTCTTTCGAGGGGATGACACAAACATATAAGCACTAATCAATAGTATAAAAAACCCTCCATCAACTAACAATGGTAACCAAAAATTTCTAAAATCAACCACCTTTACCACCCAATGTTGAGCGATTGTCAAATTCATCGGATAAAAAAATTTGCCGAGATAATACAAAATAATCATGGGAATATTTATAAGACGGGTCGCCAAAGAAACACGCATGATCGGGAAAAGACCCTGACCCTGAACGTAGAGATTGCCACTTGAGAACCTAACCAACAAATAAACCATTAGCAAAATCACAGCAAAGATAGAATAGCTAATTAAAACATTATTCTGTTTTCTTTTATAAAGAACCAAATAACAAAAAACTAAAACGAAAAAAACTATGGCGGTTTCTTTCATAAGTAAGGCGATTAACAACAGAAGAGTGGCAAAAAATACTTTAACATAAACGTCATCCCCGCGGAGGCGGGGATCCATTCTTTCTTCCGTATTAACAAATAAATACAATCCGGTTATTCCGGTCAAAGTAAAGGCGACCTCCTGCATGGCCGAGGCAAAAGAAACTGCCTCAACGTTGGCCGGATGAACAAGAAAAATCAAAGCAAGAAAAAATGAAATAGTTTCTTTAAAGAAACGTTTGAAAAGATAAAAAATTAATATCGCTGTTGCAATATGGATAATCAACTGAAAAAAATGGTAAAAAAATGGCTGAAGGCCGAAAATATTATAAAAAATTGATTGAATGAATGACGTTACCGGTCGAAAATAAATATTACCTAAAATTGAAGATGCTTGTTGAAACGTCACTTCATCATCCCAGACAAAGCCGTTAAATAAAGACGGAAAATAGGTCAAAAAACCAATGAAGACAATTATTAGAATCTTTTTCACAATATAAAATATTCGTGTTAATCCGTAAATAATCCGTGGAAATCTTTTTCCTCAAAAGGGCCAATTAAAGCAAAATTAAGCCTATTGGAAGTAAATATATTTTTTGCCAGTTCGACTATTTCTTCAACTGTGACTGCTTCAATTTTTTTAATGATCTCTTCCGGTGTTTCAATTTTGTTTTGAAGGATTTTTTTGGTTCCAAAAAAAGAAGCAATATTCATTGAGTCTTCCATTGAAAGCATTAGGCGGCCTTTGATCATCTCTTTTACCTTGAGCAGTTCTTCTTTTTTTATATCCCCGAATTTGATCTTGTTATGTTCATCTATTATCGTCTTGATCGCTTCTTTGACTTTATCCAGATTATTGGTGACGCCTGCTTGGGTAACAAAATTGCCGCAGTCATGATAGAATTCGCCCCCGGTTGAAATGTAGTAACACAAACCGCGGCGTTCCCGGACTTGAATAAATAAGCGGGAAGACATTCCCCCGCCCAAAATGGTGGCTAATAAATTCATGGCATATTTTCGATGATCATTAAAAGAAAAGGCCCGAAAACCCAAGGAAAAATGGGCCTGTTCGGTTTTTTTGTATTTAATTAATATCTGAGGCTTTGTCTGACTCTCTTTAATTTTTTCAAATGTTGACTTTTCCCCAGATTTCCAACTGCCAAATTTTTCTTCGATTATTTGTAGGGTCCGACCCTTCCGGAGGGTCGGACCCTGTAACCCACCGGCAACAACAAGAACCGCATTATTCGGGTGATAAAGGCTGTTAATATAATCAGTAAATGTCAATCGATTAAACGATTGGACAGTTTTTTTAGTTCCGGCAATATCAAACCCTAAAGGACTGCCTTTATATAGTAAAGTTTCAAAAATCTCCCCAACTTTCCGTTGCGGCATATCTTCATACATGTTAATTTCTTCTTTGATTACTCCTTTTTCTCTTTCTATTTCTTCAGCCAGTAATTTTGGCGTCTGAATCATATCAGCGATGACATCAATCATCGTCTCAAAATGCTCGGTCGTTGCTTTTATCCAATAACCTGTGTGATCTTTGGAAGTGAAAGCATTAAAAATGCCTCCAAACCCTTCAACCGTCGAGGAAATGACAAAAGAGTTAGGATATTTTTGGCTGCCTTTAAAAGCCATGTGTTCAAAAAAGTGGGCAATGCCATTATTTTTTTCGTTTTCGTAGCGACTCCCCGCCCCGATTAAAAGAAGGGTTGTTAACGTCGGAAAAGTTTTAGTATCAACAAAAATCACCTGTAGACCGTTTTTTAGGGTAAATTCTTGAGGTTTCATAATTTATTTTGCTTTATACTGTCTTTTAACGTCTGATAGTTTATCAGCTAAGTAAACTTTAATCAACGATTGATAAGGAACATCCATTTTATCAGCTTTGGCTTTTATTTTATCAAGCAACCATTTAGGAAAGCGGATGCTAATGGTTTCAGTTGCTGGTTTTAAATTGGGAAAATTAAATGTTTTTACTTTTTTATCACTTGCCATACCGTATATAATGGTAATATACAATTAAGAATTTGTCAAGAAGTGATTGAGATTCTTTTTCCAAACCTTTTCTAAGTAAATAAACAGGCAAACTTGTAGAAAACTTAAAATTAGTGGGGAAAAACGTAAAGAATTCGTTACGCCATAAAAATTCGCGATTAACAAACAAATGACAAGCGAAATTATTCTTCCAATATTCAAAAAAAATTCCGAGTCAAGAATATAACTAAATCTTTTTTCCTCAATCCGTCCCACTTCAAAATCAATATTTTTCAAAATAGGAGGAACGATCGTCAACCACATAAAGTTGATTATCAAACCATTCAAGAGCGAATAGACAATCACAGTGAATTTGTTAAACACTAAGGCTATTAGAAGCGCGGTGACTAAAGCTAATATTACGCTTGCAATAAAGTATATCTTATTATCTTTTGAGTGAGATTTGCGTCCATAGTAGTAAATTAATACGGCTGAAATAATTGATGAAATGGCCGTAAGCGTCCCTAAAACTCCTTCATTTCCAAGAACTGTCAATATTAATAATCCGGGAATAATCCAGGCCATTCCTTCAACAAGTCCTATTCCTAGATGAATAAATCTTTTTCTTGTCCAGATATATGAGGAGTTATGAATAAACAATCTACCGATTTTTGGTGTTTCAAAATCCATTTTTAATATTATCATTCCGGAAAATATAATTAAGATAGAGGCAACTATCATCAACAGTTGATATGAAAAACCAAATACGATCAACCAGCCTACAAGTAAGGTGACGACTAATCCAATTAGAGTTGCAAAAGAAAACAGTAATCCAAAAAAATAGCTTCGATTATCATCATTTGTTTCCTTCATTGTCAGAAAGCTTCTGTTTATCCAATAAAGTCCCGTCCCCAACCCCATCAACCCTCCCATGATCAAAAAACGAAGCGTTGTATCATTTTTTAAAAAAATTATTAGAACGCTACTTACAACAATAAAAAGTGAGCCTATAAAATAAAAGAGATTAATTCGCAGAACTTTCAATAAAATCCCGCCCAATAAAAATGCCAGTGGAATAATAAAAAATTGAGCCGCTCGAAAAAAAATAAGATATGAAATATTGTTATTATTTTGCCAAATAAAAGCATTTATAAATATTGATATCATCGGAAAGGCGGTCGCATAAAAGAAAAAGGAAATCAAAAGTTTCTGCGTTTTTTTCGGCAGATTTTTGAAATGTGAGATTTCGAATTTTATAAAGTTAATCATAATATTATCTAAACAAAAATACCCCAACTACGGCGATGACCCCGGCAAGAAGTTTTTTAGCTAAATTATTTCTTTCGTTAAGTAAAAATATTCCGGCAATCACGGTGATAATGGTTGATAATTGTATAACAAGAATGACCTTAGTCGCGTCAGCTAAAAGAAATGCTTTTAAACTTAAATAATAGCCAATAAAATTAAAAAATGATAATAAAATAATCTTCCATGAAAAAATTTTAAATTGATCTTTAATTTCTTTAAATTTTATACTTGGGACATAAATAATAATAAGAGGTGCAGCCCAAAGCAATAAATTGTAAACCTCCGGATTAAAAAATGTCGCGCCTTTTTTATCCAGTCCCATAGCTATTCCAACCGCAATACTGGCAATTAACCCTACCATAAGACCTTTAAAGGAAATTTTTGATTTCCTTCTTTCAATAACCATTAGTAGGGATAATAGAATAAGTAAAGATCCGGCTAATTTTGAAATAGTTAATGTCTCTTTATATAGAAACACTGAAATTGTAAAAGCTATAATGACTGCGATATTTCCAATGATGGAATAGATCGAGGCATCTAACATTTTTGTGGCAAGAAACCTATATCTCTCAAATATTCCATAAAAAAAGGCTCCAATGATAAAAAATACCCAGGCCTCTCTTTGGGTTGGAAAAGAAAGATTTCTAAATGATCCGGTTAACAGAAGTAATATAACTGCCATAACGATTGAAACAAGATTAAAGGCGATTGAAAGCGCTCTTGGATTTTTGCTGTCAACTGACACAACGCGGGAAAATATGTTTAAGCACGCGTAGCAAACTGCCACACCCAAAGATAAATATAGCCAGGTCATAATAACCAATTTTAACAAAATAATTTTATATATAATGAACTGTGTTATTAATAAAAAAAATTTTTAATTATTTTGTTTGGCTGATGTTTTTTGGACTTCTTCTACTGGGTGGAACCATTTATGCTACCGAGAGAACTTATCCGGGAGACTATCTATATCCTTTTAAGTTAAAGTTTGAAGGCTTTGTTTTAGCTACAAGTAAAATTCTAAACAAACAGGTAGACTTCAGTATTGATCTAGTTAATAGAAGATCAAAAGAGGTTGCAAAAATTTTAACACCAAAAAATAGCGCAGAAACTTTAAGTCGATTAGATACTCAAGTTGAATTAACAGCAATTTCTATTTCCCAAATGTCTGACTCCGTTGAAAAGAAAAAAGCTGCGGAAAAATATATTGTGAAGCTCAATGAAGTATCGTCAGTTTTGAATGAAAAACAAAAAGAATTTGTTACGCCACCTCCTGTACAACAAGTTCAACCTCCCTCTAATCAGCCAACGACACCACCTGAGTCGGTATCCCAAGAGATAGACAGTTCTCAACAAACAATTGAACAAACTATTGAAGAGATGAATATTATAGTAGATCAACCCGCTGTTCAGGATGAAATTCCTACGACTATTCCTACTATCTTTACGCCTACCAATGTTCCTGAACATAAACCTGATGATAATGATAATCGAGAAAAGGAAAAAGAGAATGATAGCAAAAAAGGAAAAAATAAAGATAAAAAGGATTAAAATCAGATGAAATAATTAATTCAACTTGATAGAATTAGTAACTTAGTTTGCCAGGGCCCATAGCTCAACTGGCAGAGCAGCAGCCTTTTAAGCTGTTGGTTGAGAGTTCGAGTCTCTCTGGGCTCACTATTTTGGAAATCGAGAGCGAATTGGGTTCAGCGCTGCAAAGATATAATTCAAAATTGCCCTCATAAAACCACTTCATCTATCACCTTAACCACTTCAGGGCTATTGTTCGAACTTTGCCACTCCCAATTTAAACCTGAATTTCTCATTGTCGGTGTAGATATACTATATAAGGCAAAAATATTTCTAAGCGCTGCTTTCAAAGTATCTGGTGACACGGGATTGACCCCAGTCCTATTATTTTCTACAATCTCTACAAACCCGCGACGCAAAATTCCCACCAGTCTTGCTTTCGCTTGTTCCGGTGTTTCCCCTAGTTTTCTTCCAGGATACTCATCAATTGTATGACCATTCCCAAAAATAATTGCCGCCCTTGCTCCGGATAAATTCGAGCCAGAAAGCTCATTCATACTAGCTAATCCCACTACCGCGTCACGCATATTCGCCCAGTTATCACCAGGATATAATAAGGGTTTAGTCGCTCGTACGATAGCCTGAGGCAGAGTGGGACTACCATCTGTGACTTGAACCCGGGCTATGCTCCGATAATAAGCCTCCTGTTTTCCAAATCCTAAAGCTGCACCCCCCGCTCCAATACCAGCCAATTTAAGAAACTCTCTGCGACTCATTTTTTTTGGTGTATGTTTACCCTCTAATGAAACCGTTTTATCCTGTCGACTCTCAACGATCCGCCGTAAAATTCTTGCAATAAGTGCAGCTTCGCCCGCATATACAACACCATTTTCTAAGGCAAACTCCTGACGAATCATATTATTAAAAGCCGTATTCTGATCAAAAGTAGGGGAAAAATCCGGATCATATTTTTCCACAGCTGCCTTTATAGCTTTATAAGCATTGGCATTTAGTGATGGAGCATATTCGGCCATCCTAAGCGACGGTACATCTGCGCCAAGCACACGCAAATCCTCTGGAAATTTCGTTAATTCATCCACAGGTACCATTTGGTTTATAGATGGAATCACATAAGAAGGGATACTATCCACCGCAATCACGGTGGGCCTGAAACCAGTCAATATCTCATATACTTCTTTTGGCCACATTCGTTTCCCGGAAGCAATTTCTTTACCGGGAGCATGCGGAGAAAAAATCACCATAATATCACCTTGAGTAACAAACCTCACCCTTTCTTGAACAGACTGACTATTTTCTTCTATTGCTGACTCATTCATATGTGTTTAATATTGTGACACATTGCATTGAGTTGTTCAAAACATAAATTGGAAGTGTGGCGCATAATCTCTCTGCTATGCATTTGTGACAAGATGTTCAAACTGCCCTCCCAAAGGATTATACGGTCAAGAATAGTCGGTATCAATCATCACTATCTTGCCGTTATTGTAGATAAAACCAAGCTCCTGAATAAGTTACGATACATATGAGACTTTTGGAGATTTAAATTAATCTCTATGAAAGGATCTCTGGGAGTCTCAACTACTTATCAGGATTTGTTTGTTGGGACGCCTCTGTATAATAGGCGAATGATAAGATCAACACGGTCTATTTTGTCTTTCAAAAAGTCTCAAACGGCTGAAGATAGGCTCCAGATTATTGAGTTTCATAACAAGTATGGAACTAAAGCAACAATAGATGCCTTTTTAGTCTCCAAACCAACCGTATACCGTTGGAAGAAAACACTTGAAGATAACGGAGGTGAACTTGATAGCCTTATACCATCTTCCCGATCTCCTAAAAGAAAAAGAACGATGAATACCAACTTTAAAATTATTGAATTTATCAAATCTCTCCGGGAACAATATGGTCATTTAGGTAAAGAAAAGATTAAGCCACTACTTGATGAATATTGTTTAAAAGAAAATATTAAATCAATCTCTGAGTCAACTATTGGTAAAGTTATTAAACGTCATAATATCTATCCTAAATCGCGGCGGGTTTATCATAATCCCACCCACGCTCATTCCAAAGCCAGGTTATCCTACAAAAAGAGGGTTAAAAGATCACCAAAACCAACAATCTCCGGATATATTGAGATTGACTCAATTGTTAAATTTATTCACGGGATAAAACTATATATTATCAATGCAGTTGACGTAAAACTTAAGTTTCAATTCTCATATGGTTACACCAGACTTAACAGTCAAAACAGTCTTGATTTCTTGAAGAAGTTGGAATTAGTTTATCCAATACAAAATGGTATTAAGATTATTCAGACTGATAACGGTCTTGAGTTTATGGGAGACTTTGACGATTATCTTAAAAGAAGAAATATCAAACACTTGTTTATCTATCCCAGGTGCCCAAAGATTAACGGCTTTATTGAAAGAGCCAATAGAACCTTACAAGAAGAATTCATCAACGGACATGAAGAATATGCCCTTGATGGTATTGTTGAATTTAATTCTCGATTGATTGATTATTTAATTTGGTACAATACTAAACGAGTTCATAAAAGTTTAAACAATATTTCACCGATTAGTTATTTACTTAATATTTTACCTCCAGAGTCTCAAATGTATGTGACTTATACAGCTCCTTTAACTTCCCGTAGGTTTTGAGTATACTTTGGAGTAAGAGTTCCACCTGTGGTACAGCGGGCTCACTGATTAATAAAATTTTATAAAGGTATTAAAAATCCCCACGGTTTTGACTGCAATTTAATAAAAATTTATTTTGCATTTGCAAAAGGTGATTGATATAATACAGGTCTATGGAACGTCTTGCAACATCTGAATTCAGAGCGGCATCTTTTGCTGGGTATATAAAGAAGAAACCATATGATATGTTCTTAGTCAGCGGAAGTCATGGTAGAGGAGAATCAACTGCCGGAGTCTCAATAAGACGAGCCGACGGAAGAGAGTTCCGGATTACCCAAGCAAGCGGAATTGTAGAAGCTTTAAATGATGAAGCTGAAAAGCTCGGAGGACAAAAAATAGGCGAGTTTGTATCATTGCCTAGTCGCGAGATCTCTACGGAGTGGTACGGCGTTTACGAGTTCAGTGCAGAGGAGTTTGAAAGGTCTGGTTTACTTGACTAAATGTTAAGTAGAAATTACAATCCAATCTCCCCTGCCACGGCTTTCATTGAATTCAAACAAATCTCAACAAACTTCTCAATCGGTAGATTTAATCCTGACGGGTCAGTACACTTTTTAATATCTTCTCGACGGGTGCCGGCGGCAAATCTTAGATCTTTTAAAAGTCTTTTTGTAACCGATGATAACTTAACGTCCGCTAATTTTCTTGAAGGATAAACAAAGGCCACTGCCATAATCAAACCGGTCAAACTATCGGCACAAAAAATTGACCATTCGGCTTTATTTTTCGGTTGATAACCGGTCAAATCCGGCGCATGAGCTTTAATTAAATTATGGACTGTTTCCGAAATTGTCAAACCGTATTTCGCCAAAGCTTCCAAAGTCTTTTGCGGATGAGTTGGTTTAAACTCACCGGAATAGTCAATATCGTGTAACAACCCTGACAACATCCAGTCAGATTTTGGTGGATTATCAATTGTTAATTGTTGATTGCTGGAAAAATAATCATAAAGCCCACCCATACAGGCCTCAAGCGCCAAAGAATGGTTAAAAACATTAGGCTCTAATTGCTTTTTTAAAGCATCAACATATTTCTGTCGATTTTGATAATTTATCATAGGTCTGGATTCCCGCCTCCGCGGGAATGACATTAAATAATAAAATTAATAATTTTTCCCGGGACAAATATTGATTTGTATTTTTTTCCCTCCAAATACTTCTTCACTTTTTCACTTTCCAAAGCCAATTTTTCAATTTCTTTTTGATTATTGACCATTGATCTTTGAACATTAATCGTTTCCCTTAATTTTCCATTTATTTGAATTGGTAAGATTATCTCTTCTTCTACTATCTCTCCGGAAACAGTCGGCCAAGTTGACAAATGAATTGATTGTTTTTCGTCAAAAACTTCATGCCAAATTTCCTCCGTCATAAATGGAGCAAAAGGAGCTAAAATTTGCAAAAACTTCTTGGCATTTTCTTTTGATAGTCCCTGTGGATTTTTTTCAAAATCGTTTAAAAATTCCATCATCGCCGCTATTGAGGTGTTAAATTTAATTTCAGGAATATCCGAAGTAACTTTTTTAATAGTTTTTTTCAACTTTACTACTAATCTTTCATCTTCTTTTTGATCTTTAATTTTTGATATTTGATATTGCTGGAATATATCCCAAATTCTTTTCATAAACCGATAGCTTCCTTGTAACGATTTCGTTGCCCAAGAAATTTCCTGATTAAATGGTGCCATAAACATTTCATAAATCCGTAAAGCATCGGCGCCAAATTCTTTGACCACATCGTCTGGATTGATAACATTACCAAGAGATTTGCTCATTTTTCGGTTACCCTCGGCCAATATCATTCCTTGATTTCGCAGTCGCAAAAACGGCTCTTTAAAATTTAAAAGTTTCAAATCATATAAAGCTTTAACCCAGAAACGAGAATATAAAAGGTGTAAGACGGCGTGTTCAGCGCCACCCAAATACCAGTCAACCGGCAACCAATTGCTGGAATTTTCAATTTTAATTTTGAAATTTGAAATGGAAGGTTCTAAAGATGAGGCAGGAGTAATTTTTTCAGTTTTGTTTGTTTTCTGAAAAAATTGCTCTGCTGAATCTTTTTCTTTATTCCAAAACGCAAATGCCAAAAAATACCAACAACTTCCTGCCCAATTTGGCATCGTATCGGTTTCTCGTTTAGCTTCTCCCCCACACTTTGGACAGGTCGTCTTTACAAACTCAGGAATAACAGAAAGAGGAGATTCTCCCGTTGCGGTTGGTTCGTATGATTTTATATATGGAAGTTTTAGCGGTAATTGGCTTTCTGGAATTGGTTGCCAACCGCATTTTTTACAATTAACCATTGGTATTGGTTCTCCCCAATATCTTTGACGGGAAAAAATCCAATCACGCAAATGATAAGTAGTCACTCTTTTTCCCCAACCTTTTTCCTCAAAATAATCCATGATTTTTTTTGTGGCAATGTGAATATTTAATCCGTTTAAAAAATCTGAATTTATCATTGTTCCATCTTCTTCTTGCACTTGTTCTTTGTTTATTATTTCTGATTTATCTCCATCTTTTCCAACCACAACACGAATGACATCTAAATTAAACTCTCTGGCGAATTCAAAATCTCTCAAATCATGGCCGGGAACACCTACAACGGCTCCTGTTCCAAAACCAGAAAGAACAAAATCAGAAATCCAAATCGGTATTTCCCGTCCGTTCAAGTTATTGATAGCATAAAAACCTGTAAACACACCAGTTTTTTTGTTTCCTTCGGCCAAACGCTCCATTTCTGACTTAGAAATTGCCTCTTTAACGTATTTTTTGACCGCTTCTGTTTTTATTTTTTTAACAAATTCATGCTCCGGTGCAATGACAATAAAAGTAGCCCCAAAATTTGTATCAGGTCTTGTGGTAAAACAAGTAATAATTTCATTACTGTTTTTTATTTTATAATTAATGTTAATGCCCTCTTTTTTCCCTATCCAGTTTTTTTGCATTTCCAAAATTCCTTTTGGCCAATCAAGCCCTTCTAAATCGGCTAACAATCTATCTGCGTACATCGTTATTTTAAAGACCCATTGAGGAAGATCACGTTTTTCGATCTTATTACCACATCTTTCGTGAGTTCCATCGGCTAAGACTTCTTCTTCTGCTAATCCCGTCTTACATTTAGGACAGTAATTAATCGGGGCATTTTTTTTGTAAAGCAAACCCATTTTATAAAACTGGATAAATAACCATTGCGTCCATTTGTAGTAATTTGGATCGGTAGTTGAAAATTCTTTGTCCCAATCATAAGAAAAGCCTAGACTCTTCATCTGTTTTTTAAATGTAGCAATATGTTCTGGCACCATGTCCATCGGATTTTTTTTGGCTTTAACGGCGGCATTTTCTGCCGGTAGTCCGAATGCATCCCAGCCCATTGGGTGAAGAACTGAATACTGATTCATTCTATAATAGCGGGCTACAACATCAGTTCCGGTATAGTTACGGACGTGACCAACATGAAGACCGGCCCCTGATGGATACGGGAACATCGCAAGGACATATTGTCTTTTATTTTCAGATTTTATGGACTTTATAACTTTACGAACTTTATAAACTCCTGTCTTTTCCCATTCCTCCACCCACTTTTCTTCAAATTCTTTAGGAAAATATTTCTGTGACATGGCTAAAATTATAACAAAAATATTAATTAAATTTCTTAATCATTTTATTTATTTTGTCTTTTATTTTTTCATCAACCTCAACAGCAATAATTCCTAACTGCCAATGACCGTAAAGAACTAAAGAATTTAAGGGTACAAATAAAATTGCGGGTAATGCCAATAAGTCTTCTTCACCTTTAACAACAATCCATGACTTTTCTTCTTTGTATAGAGTCAGTTTTATTTTTTCTTTGATGGCTTCTGCGGTTTTGAGGTTGATCGTGCCGGGGTTGTTTAAATAAAGACAGTCTTTATTAAGACTGTCTTTTATAAGAGTGTCCGTTTTGATCGGCTTGCGTCTTGATCTAAAATCAATCACTTTAACATCTGGCTCTATTCCCTCTTTTAATAACGAATCAACAATAATGTCCCCAACAGCGATTAACATGACAGGTTTTTTGGGCGAATCAAGATTCGCCCCTACAATAATTTGACGGGTTGTTTTATATATTCTTCCTAATGGTTTTTGTAATATCGGACGTAAACTTTCCGGCATGATTAATTCTTTTTTTTGATTATTGATTATTGATAATTGATAGTTGTGTCCCTCCCTATCAATTTCCCCTGCCCGAATTCTTTCTGAGCTGATCAGTTTCGCGTCTTCCGCTAAAACATCGCTGATAACAATAATTCTTAACATTGGTAATTTGTTTTTCTCTCTTAACTGGTTAATTTTCAAAGCATTGGAATATGTTTCTTTTGAAACTACAATGGCGTCAATATTCTTATTTTTGTCAGCTCCTCCAGTAAATTCAGAAAATGGTATTATTTTTACCATCTTTGCTCGATCGTTGCTGAGATGGTAATTAATATAATCGATAATAGTTTTTTTCCTCATGTTAAACGATTCAATTGTCTCTGACAAGAATTTATCTTTATAAATTTCTTCTGTGGCAATTCCTATCGTAATTTTTTTCCCTATCTCAAAAGCCTTTTCTAATAGAGCTTTATGCCCAGCATGAAAATGGTCAAAAGTACCTCCTAATACAACATTGTTCCATTGTTCAATTGTTCGATTGTTGTATTTAACAATGAAACCATGTAACCATGAAACAATGTACGCTGGGACTCTATTTTCCCATTTCTTGCCTTCTTTTATCAACTTCCTAATCCTCCACCCTTCAAATAAATCTCTTTTGTAATATTCAACTTTCAATACTTTATATCCGGCTTTTTTCAAGATATTATTTGTCCAGTCATTATTTCCCAAGGCCAGATCAAACTTGCCTACCTGTTTTTCTAAATTTTTCAGCCATTTTTTATCATCAAAAAAATCGTCCAAAGGGACAATTTTTATCAATCTATCTTCAAATTTTTCTTTATAAGCAACGGCTTTAATTATTTTTTTTCTTGTCTCAAAATCAATCGGGTTATTAACGTCTTCGATATTGGCACTGCCAATGCCAATTATAATCTTATCTGCCTTTTCTAAAGCTTTTTCAATCAAAAAAAGATGGCCATTATGAAAGGGCTGAAACCGGCCGACGATTAAGGCAGTGCGATATTTCATAGCTTAAATAGTATACTATACTCATGCAAAACCCGCTTTTAATCAACCCAAAATTGGAAAAAGAAAAGATTGTTAACTTCCTGAAAAAAACTTTTAAAGAACAAAAAATCGATAAAGTTGTTCTTGGACTTTCCGGCGGAATTGATTCAACAACAGTTCTTTATCTATTAAAGGAAGTTTTGCCAGGAAAAAATATTTTTGCTGTTCAGATGGATTATTATCCAAGAAAAAAATTCAATATTGATTTGAAAGGAATTAATGTTGTTAATGTGTCTATAAAAAAAATTATTAGTGAGTTTGAAAAAAATATCGTGAAGGGCGAGGGTATTGAATTTTTTTTCGACTCTGGACCCCGCAAATGCGGGGCGGCTCCAGCGGAGAAAAAAAAATTCGATACCGAGCCCTTAAAGAAAGTAAGATTAGGTAATATTATGGCCCGCGTCCGAATGATTATTCTTTTTGACCTGGCAAAACAATTAAATGCCATAGTCTGCGGTACGGAAAATAAATCGGAAAAATTACTTGGTTACTTCACTCGCTTTGGTGATGCCGCTTCTGACATTGAATTAATTTCTCATCTCTATAAAACCCAAGTTTATCAACTATCTAAATATTTAAAAGTTCCTGAAATAATAATCAATCAGTCCCCCACTGCCGGGCTTTGGGACGGACAAACTGATGAAGATGATTTTGGATTTACTTATGAAGAAGCCGACCAAGTTTTACATCTTTATTATGATAAAAAAAAGAAATTAGAAGAAATAAAAAAAGATTTTTCAAATATGGAAAAAATAATCAAACGTTTTAAAAATAATCAATTTAAACTGAAGACTCCTTATTCCTTAAAGGAAATTCATTAGTTTTTTTTCCAGTTCGATAAATTTTAATAATGTTAGATCTTCTATTTTTCTTGGGCGGGGTAAATTTGTTTCTAAACAATCAACAACCGTGGCCGGTTTTTTGCTCAAAACATAGATTCTGTCTGAAAGAAATATTGCTTCACGAATATCGTGAGTGGTAAAAATAATCGTTAATTTTAATCTTTTCCAAATTGCCAGAAGATATAGATGGAGGGAACTGCGGGTGATTGCGTCCAATGATCCAAAAGGTTCGTCTAAGAGTAGTAGCGATGAATTAAAAGCAATCGTCCGTAGTAAAGCCGCTTTTTGCTTCATCCCTCCGGAAAGGCTTTCAGGATAGAAATTTGCGTATTCAAAAAGACTAAATTTTTTCAATAAATCCAAAGCTTTTATTCTCGCCTTATTTTTTGCTAACCCTTTAATCTCAAATCCCAACATGACATTTTCCAAGACTTTTAACCAGGGACGTTAAATAGAGTACTTTTACCACAACCGGAAGGGCCGATTATACTGACAATCTCCTGATCAAAAATCTCCAGTGAAATATTTTTGATCACCTCTTGCCCAAAAGACAGGGAAAGATTATCAATAATTAATTTTGGTTGACTTTTCATTTTTATAACTCATTAAATAAACCCTGAATCGTCCCGCTTAGCGGGACTGGTTCACGGGCAAAAATTCGTTAGTAAAAGCATCTTTGACATTAATCATTTTTTTTATCAATTTCTGGTCACTCATCCATTGGGTATATCTTTTCCAAACTTCCTCGCGTTGTATCCCCCATTTTTTAGCATCAGATTGATACTCTTGACTTAGATAGACTTGACTTTGTTTAACCAGTTCCGGATTTAATTCCGGAGCTGACTTGATAAGAATTTGTGACGCCTCAGACGAATTATTTATAGAAAATTCATATCCTTGAACGACCGCCCTCATAAATTTTGAAACTAATTCTTTTTGATTTTTAATATGACTTTCATTGGTAATAATGACCGGTGTGTAATAATCAAGAATCGGGTTCAAATCTTTTAACATGATTGTATTTAATTTTATCCCCCGTCGTTTTGCTTCTATCCCGTCCCATCCATAAAATATCCATTGAAAATCGCTATCTCTACCTATTGTCTTGAAAAAATCGGTTTCACCAATGGTAATATTTTTTACTTTATCATAATCCGCTCCGGCTTCATTCATGACCGCTTTTATAACAGTTTCTTCTATTGGAGAGCCCCAACCTCCGTATCGTTTATTTTCAAAATCTTTGACAGTCTTTATATTACTTTTTTCCAAAGAGGCAAAGGCGGAGGTGTTATGTTGGATAATCGTCCCGATCGAAACTAAAGGAATTCCGGCGACTCTGGCTTGGATAACAGATTCCTGGCTGCTGATGCCAAAATCAGCTTTTCCGGCGGCGACTACCTGAGTATTTTCTCCCTCGGCCGGTTGCAAAATCGATACCTCAAGATTTTCTTTGGCAAAATAACCATTTTCTTTGGCCACATAAAGACCGGTATGATTAGTATTG
>Ga0209211_10002231_pt1 | contig 33951 bp, 37 predicted proteins | sample RifGroA2_FD_183992 | JGI IMG/M metagenome (GOLD analysis project Ga0209211, IMG submission 183992) | Groundwater microbial communities from Rifle, Colorado, USA - Groundwater A2 (SPAdes) (version 2) | ecosystem: Environmental > Aquatic > Deep subsurface > Groundwater | place: Rifle, Colorado... | reverse complement strand
AATCTTTGGGTATATGGCATCATAAGCCAAGTCATGCAGGAACAACAACCAGATGTTTTGCCAAGGCACGTAACAATTTTTAGAGAACCTAAATACGAAAGCGTACAATTATCTTGACACTACTTGCGACATTTTGTCCTTGACGAGAACAAGCGTTGTGTTATAATAAAACACTTAAAGCGAGGATACAATGAAAAAACATCTTACCCGAAAAAGTCTTTTAAAAGGAAAGCGCAAGCACGGATTTAGAGCCAGGATGGCAACTTCTACAGGCAGAAGAGTTATAAAACGCCGAAGACAAAAGGGTAAACACAAACTAACAATTTAATGAGCTTAAACTCTTTTTCAAGAAAAGAGAGCCTGAAAAAAAACAGGTCAATTAAGGCTGTTCTTGATAATGGTATTTGCCATAAGTCTAAATCGATCAATGTTTATATCCTTAAAAGCCCAGGCGCTGATATTAATAAAGCGGCATTTATCTGTAAAAAAGCCCTGCACCAAAAGAAATCTGTATTAAGGAACAGGGTCAGAAGAATACTGAGAGAAGCTTATAGGCAAACAAAGTTTATCTTACCAGCCGGGCATGATATTGTTATAGTCGGCACAAAAATTACTCAGAATACGCTTTCCAAAGAGATAGAAAGAGAAATTCTAGATGTTTTTAAAAAACATATTAAAAAATAGCATCATTTTTTATCATAACAATATATCTTCATTAACTTTATGTCAATGCAGATTCTATCCAACATGTTCCCAGTACACGCTTCTAGCAATAGAAGATAAGGGGACTTTTTTTGGCCTATTAAAAGGCCTAGAAAGGATTATGCGTTGTAATCCGTTTTCTCAAGGCGGTTACGATCCGTACAAGAGGTGATTCTATGCATCTGGAAAAGAATGTTTTATTAGCAGTAACCCTATCAATCATTGTTATATTAGTCTATCCAATGATACTCGCCAAAATAAACCCTGATTTAGTAAGCCCAGCTCAAAAGTCGCAACTTGTTCAAAAACATGTAGTTGTAGAAAAAAATATAGATATTAAGACAAGCCAAACAGAGTTTGTAAACGAATTACCTTCAAATGCAATAACAGAAAATTTATATACTGATAGATATGTTTTAGACTTAACCAACATAGGCGGGTCAATCAGTAGAATTTTAATGAAAGATTCTAAAAGAAAACGCGACATAGCTATTGTTGCAAAAGCAATAAACTTAGCAGGTATTTTATCGGTTGACGGAAAAGGCATATTGTCAGGCGTGTCTTCGCAACCCTTTCTAATACATAATGATACAAAAACATTTTTCTTTGAAAACAAGGAGCTAAGACTAGAAAAAAATATCTCTTTTTTAAAAGATAACTATGGCCTTGATACGGTTATAAAAATTACAAATAAGACTGCGCAAAATCAGGATCTAGCTTTTGATATTACAGCCGCTTCCAATATATCAAAGAGCGAAATAGATGAAGCAAGATACATAGAGCTTGATATCCACTATAAAGATGGAAGCGTTAAAAAATTCACAGGCAATAAGTTATTGACTTATAACAGGTTATATAAAAATGATATAGATTGGATTAGCCTTAAGAATAAGTATTACGCAATAATAGCAAAGCCTGATTTTGATTCAAAAGGCGTATTTACAAAAAATATTGCTGGAGAGCCGGTTCTAGGTTTCATTATCGAAGATGATAAAGTCATGCCCGGAGAAACAAAGACATATAAAATAAATTTTTATATCGGGCCTATGGAGATCAAGGAACTTGAAAAAATTGACCCTGGTTTTACAAAGGCATTGAATTTCGGGTTTCTCACAAGCATAAGCCTGATTTTATTGAGCATATTACAATTCTTCTATTCTATTTTTCATAACTACGGCCTATCAATACTTTTACTTACTCTATGCATCAATTTATTTTTATACCCCCTTACTTTTAAAAGTTTGAAATCAATGCAGAAACTCCAGGAGCTTGGGCCGCATATAGAAAAAATCCGGCAGGAAAATAAAGATAACCCCACTAAGTTGAATAAAGAAATAATGGAACTTTACCGACGGTATAAAGTAAATCCTATGGGAGGGTGCTTGCCTATGGTTTTACAAATGCCGGTTTTTATAGCGCTTTATAATACGCTATCCCGATCAGTGGAGCTTAAAAATGCGCCTTTTCTATGGATAAAAGACCTTTCTATGCCTGACGCATTTTTCCATTTAAGCGGCAACATTCCTTTATTGGGCAGCGCTATAAATTTATTGCCAATTTTAATGATAGGTGCTATGATATTGCAACAGAAGATATCCCAATCCACTACAGGCTCTAGCCAGTCAGAACAACAAAGGCTTATCGCAAATATTATGCCTGTGATGTTTGGGTTCATATTTTATTCTTTACCGTCTGGGCTGGTGCTGTACTGGCTTACAAGCACTGTAGTTACGAGTTCTATGCAGTTTTTTATGTTTAAGAAGGCAGCGAATGTATAAAATTAATATGATAAACAAAGACGAGATCGAAGTAGAAGCTAAAACTGCGCAGGAAGCAATAAAACTAGCTTTATCTAACCTGAATGTCAAAAAATCAGAAGTTGAGATTTCTGTACTTAGAGAAGAGAATAAAGGCTTATTTAATATGCAAGGTACTAAATTAGCTAAGGTTAGAATAAAAAAGATACGGTAGATGATACGGTTATTCTGCTTCGCTCTTAGGGTATATGATTAAGCTTGCTATGATGAGCTTCGCAGAATGATACTGTTATGATACGGTTAATGTTCCACGTGGAACATTTTTTGATATGGGTAAAATAATTTCAGTTTGTAATCAAAAAGGCGGAGTTGGGAAAACCACAACAGTTGTTAATCTTGGGTATTACCTTGCTCATAAAGGTAAAAATGTATTGATCATTGATCTTGACCCGCAGGCAAATGCTACCAGCGGCCTTGGACTTGATAAATCAAAAATAGAAAAAAGTATATATGACATATTAATCAATAATGTAAAGCCAAACGAGGCAATGCAAGAAGTAAACATGCCTCAGTTAAAGCTGATACCTTCGAATATTCATCTTACAGGCGCTGAAATAGAATTGGTAAGCTTTATGAACAGAGAATATAGATTAAAGCAAGCGCTCAAAGAGATTGTAAATGATTTTGATTTTATACTTATAGATTCGCCTCCATCTCTTGGACTCTTGACTATAAATAGCCTTGCAGCTTGCAATTCTGTATTAGTTCCTATACAATGCGAGTACTATGCATTAGAAGGCCTGAGCCAGCTCTTAAATACAATCAATTTAGTGAAAGAGAATCTTAATAAGGATCTTGAAATACAAGGTGTTCTATTGACAATGGCTGATTACAGGACAAACCTTACATCTGAAGTTATAGATGAAGTAAAAAGGTTTTTTAAAGAAAAGGTGTTTAAAACAATTATACCGCGTAGTATAAAATTAAGCGAAGCTCCTGGATTCGGACAACCAATACATCTTTATGATAAGCATTCAATAGGAGCCAAGACATATCTTTCTTTGGCTAATGAAATACTTGGGGAAGCTATAAGCGAAGATATAAATCAGCTCTCTATGCAGCAAACAATAATAGAGTAGCAGAAGAGGTGACTATGCATCTGGAAAAAAGAGTTCTCGGTAGAGGCTTAGCAGCTCTGATACCTGAAAAACCAACAGCTGATAACATGCAGATGTTGGAATCAAATATACAGCAAAGTGTAAGAAATATCCCAATAGAAAAAATAAAAGCAAATAAATATCAACCAAGAGAAGAATTTAATCAAGAAGCGTTAAGCGATCTGGCAGCTTCTATAAAAGAAAAAGGTTTTATCCAGCCAGTTCTAGTGCGTCTAAAAGATAATGAATATGAGCTGATAGCAGGAGAGAGGCGGCTCAGGGCTGCAAAAAAGCTTGGCTATAAGGAAATTCCAGCTATTATTAAGGAAGCCAGTGATCTCGATTCTTTAGAGATTTCTATTATAGAAAACATTCAAAGGGAAAACCTTAATTCAATAGACCAAGCAAAAGCGTATAAGCGGTTACAAGACGAATTTGATATGACGCAGGAAAAAGTAGCAGATACTATTGGAAAAGACAGGGCAACAGTAGCCAATATCCTTAGATTGCTAAATCTTCCTGCTAAAATACAAGAATATGTTTCACGTGGAACAATTTCAATGGGTCATGCCAGAGCAATGCTTAGTTTAGCTAAAGAATCAGAGCAAATGAGGCTGTGTACCAAGATAATGAAAGATGACCTATCTGTAAGAGATACAGAGAGTTACGCAAAAAAACTTGCCCTTAACAAGCCTAAATCTAAAACAAGTGACAAAGACCCAAATCTTGATTCACTAGAGCAAGAGTTAAGGGAAATATTTGGAACAAAGGTAAAAATTTTAAAATCCAAAAAAGGCGGCAAAATAGAGATAGAGTTTTATTCTGATGTGGATATGGAAAGAGTCCTAACTCTTTTAAAATCAAAGAGATAAAGAAGGAATAAGCATGAATCAGCAATTATTAGTTTTAATTAAACCAGATGGGCTTAAAAAATCACTCACAGGAAATATTCTTACCAGGCTTTCTGAAACAAAACTTGAAATAGTAGCAGCTAAAATGGTCAGAGTTTCCAGAGAGCTCGCAGTAGAGCATTACAAGCATATGAAAGATAAACCATTCTTTGAAGACCTTGTTAAATATATACAAGGAGAATTACACGATAGGCGCAAAGTTATGGCAATGGTCTATTGGGGCAATGACGCTATTACAAAAGTAAGGCAGCTTGCAGGAGCAACAAACCCAGAAGAGGCAGACCCCACGACTATCAGAGGCTCTTACGGCAGAATCACTACAAAAGGGCTTTATGAAAATGTCCTTCATACATCATCCAATGAGCTAGAAGCAGAAAGAGAGATAAAACTCTGGTTTCAGCCAGAGGATATAATAGTAGATTTATACCCAACTGAAGTGATTGAAGTTAAGATGGAGAAAAAGTGCGTTTGGACCTAAATAACAGCCTTTCTAATGTTACAAAACGAGTATGACTCGTTTTGTAACATTGCATGGGAGCATGAAAAAGGTATTTTATGATTAAAAGCATGACAGGGTTTGGAAAAGGCGAAGCAAAAAGCAAGTCAGGCGTATTTACCGTAGAGATACGCGCTGTAAACCACAGATATTTCGACCTTTCTTCTAAAATTCCGAATAGCCTTATGCTTTTAGAAGACAGGATAAAAGAGCTTCTAAATAAAAATATAAAAAGAGGCAAGATAAATCTTTTTCTTTCGCATCGCGCTTCGGAAAAGGAGTCTGGATTAATAACATTTGATAAACAGATAATTGATAAATATTATAATATACTGGCTGAGGTTAAAAAACGCCTGGATATAAAAGAAGAGATTAAATTATCTCATATACTTTCTTTTACAGATGTTATTATCCATGAAGAGAAGAGTTTTGATATAGGCGCTATGTGGGTTTCTATAAAAGAGGCGGCAGTAAAGGCAGTTTCTGATTGCAATAAGATGAGAGAACGCGAAGGAAAAGCGCTGTATAAAGATTTTTCCGCAAGGATAACAAGAATTTCAAGCTATATTGATACTGTATCAGGCATGGCTCCCAGTGTAGTCGCAGAATATAAGAGCAAGCTGGATTCCAGAATAAAGGATATTGTGAAGGGTAAGACAATAGACGAGGCCAGGCTGGAAACAGAGTTGGCTTTGTTTGCAAAACAGTGCGATATATCAGAGGAACTTACCCGCATCAAAAGCCATCTCGAGGGTTTTAGAAAGGCCATGGAAACAGGCGAAGAAGCAGGCAGAAAACTGGATTTTATATTGCAGGAACTAAATAGGGAAATTAATACGCTTGGCGCAAAGGCAAATGATATAAAAATATCCAGGATAGTAATAAACATAAAAAGCGAATTAGAAAAGATGCGCGAACAAGCGCAGAATATTGAATGATAAAAAAGAAAGGTATATTATTTATAATATCAGCTCCATCAGGTTCAGGCAAGACAACCCTCTGCGCTCGGCTAGTGGAATTAGTTGATAGTTTATATAGGTCTATCTCTATGACCACAAGGGCTCCCAGGCCTGGAGAAAAAGATGGCATGGATTACATCTTTATCGAAAAGCCGGAATTTATAAAACGCCAGAAAAAAAAAGAATTTTTAGAATGGGCGAAATTCTTTGGAGAATATTATGGCACTCCCAAAAAGCATATATTGCATATGTTGAAAAGGGGCAGCGATGTTTTATTAAGCATAGATGTGCAAGGCGCCATGAAGATAAAACGGCTTAAATTAGATGCTGTTTATATGTTTATACTTCCGCCGTCTCTTGCAATGCTCAAGGGAAGGCTTATAAACCGCTCAACAGACTCAAAAGAAGCGATTCGCGAGAGGCTGAATATTGCCAAAAAAGAGATCTTGTGCAGCCAGAAATATGACTACGTGATTATAAATAACAGGCTGGAATCAGCCCTTGATAACCTAAGGGCTATTATTATTGCAGAAAGATGCAAAACAGGGAGGGGTTAGAATGGCTTATATGCCAGTAGAAAAAATATTTAAGGGGTCGGATAGTATTTACAAAATTACAATACTTGCTGCGAGACGCGCAGTGGAGCTTAATAACGGAGCCAGGAAATTAATAGACACAGCCACCTCTAAGTTTTCCACTATTGCCCTGGAAGAAATAACCGCAGGCAAGGTGAAATACAAAATAAAAGAAAATAAATAATATAAGAAGCTTAGCCTATTTTTATGAAGAATAAAAATGTTATTATCGGCGTTACTGCGAGCGTCGCCTGTTATAAAGCCCTCGATGTCATAAGCAGGCTTCGTAAGCAAGGTATCCAAGTAACGGTAGTCCTGACAAAAGAGGCAGAAGAATTTATAAAGCCTGTTTTATTTCAGGCAGTTTCTGGCAGCAAGGTTATAACGCATGATATGTTTAACGCGCCAGACGAGTGGGATTCCGGCCATGTTTCGCTTGCTCAAAAAGCGGGTTGTGTCGCTATTATACCTGCCACAGCGAATATTATTGGAAAAATAGCAAATGGCATATGCGACGACATGCTTACATGCGCGGTGTGCGCAACAAATGCGCCTGTGTTATTCGCGCCAGCCATGAACGAAGGCATGTATAATAATAAAATCGTGCAGGAAAACATTAGCAGATTGAAAAAACTTGGGTTTTATTTCACCGGCCCAATAAAAGGCCGTCTTGCTTGCGGCACAGAAGGCCTGGGTCACATACAGGATGTAGAAATTATTATCAAAGAAATCAAACTGTTGATCAAAATTCAGAGGTGACTATACATTGAACATAAAGTTACTAAAAGAAAAATGCGGGCAGGAGAATTATCAAAAACTTGAGAAACTCGCAAACGATAAACTTATGAAGTTTGCAGCCAAATACGCGGAGTTGTTTAACCCTGATTCAATATTTGTGCGCACGGATTCCAGGGAAGACGCCGAACGTATACGCAAAAAAACATTAGAGAATAAAGAAGAGAGGCCTCTTGTTATAGAAGGCCATACAGCGCATTTCGACGGCTATTTTGACCAGGGAAGAGATAAGGGCTCTACCAAGTATCTTTTAAGGCCTGACGAAGTTCTTGGTTCTGACATAATGTCAGTTGACAGGGAAAAGGGCGTTGAAGAAATACATAAATTATTTGAGAATGCCATGAAAGGCAAAGAGATGTACATTTGTTTTTATTGCCTGGGCCCTACAGGCTCAAACTTTTCTATATCGGCTGTTCAGATAACAGATTCAAGCTATGTAGCCCATTCAGAGGACATACTTTATAGGAGCGGCTATGAACAATTTCTGAGCCTCAAGGGCTCTGGCAATTTTTTCCGTTTTGTGCATTCGGCAGGCGAATTGGACAGGGGCGTGAGCAAGAATTTTGAAAAGCGGCACGTATACATAGATCTTCAAGATGAAATAGTGTTTAGCTTTAACACTCAATACGCGGGGAATGCCGTCGGTCTTAAAAAACTTGCGATGAGGCTGGCTATTAAACGCGCATCTGAAGAAGGATGGCTTACAGAGCATATGTTTATTATGGGTGTTTACGGCCGGCAAAAAAGGCGGGTTACATATTTTACAGGGTCTTTTCCGTCCGCCTGCGGTAAGACTGCGACTGCGATGCTCGAAGGCGAAAAAATTATAGGCGACGATATTGCTTATTTAAAAAATTTAGACGGCAAGATAATAGCTGTCAATGTGGAAAGAGGAATATTCGGCATTATCCAGGATGTGAGCGAAAAAAGCGACCCTGCTATATTTGAAGCTCTTACAGTACCAGGAGAGGTTATTTTTTCAAACGCGCTCGTGGACGAGCATAATAATCCGCGATGGCTTGGCGACGGCAGGCCTGAACCTGAAAAAGGCGTGAATTTTGGAGGAGAATGGGCGCCTGGCAAAAAGGGCCCGGACGGAAATGAAACGCTTTACGCGCATAAAAACGCCCGGTATACGATAAGATTGAAAGACTTGAAAAACTGCGACGAGAATCTCGAAAATCCTAAAGGGGTTGAAATAGGCGGGGTTATTTATGGAGGCAGGGATTCAGATACTAGCGTGCCTGTTATGCAGTCATTTGACTGGGTTCATGGCATACTTGCGCAAGCAGCCATGATAGAATCAGAAACAACAGCAGCTACGCTTGGCGAGGAGGGGGTCAGAAAGTTTAATCTCATGGCGAACCTGGATTTTCTTTCCATACCGATTGGCAGGTATATACAGAATAACTTAGATATTGTGCAGGGTGTTAAAAACCCTCCGCTTATATTTCATGTTAATTATTTTCTGCGGGGAAAAGACGGTTTATATCTCAACGGCGTTAAGGACAAGCACGTCTGGTTAAAATGGATGGAACTGCGCGTGCATGGAGAGGCAGGCGGCATAAAAACGCCTATAGGTTACATGCCCAGATACGATGACTTAAAGCTTCTCTTTAAGGATGTTCTTGGCAAGGATTACTCAAGAGAAGATTATAATGAGCAGTTTAAATTACGTATACCTGAATGCATAGCAAAAATAGACAGGATTAAAAAAATCTATCACACAAAAGTATTTGACGCCCCGCATATCTTAATGAAGACTCTTGAAGACCAGAGGCAGCGGCTTGAAGATTGTAGAAAAGAAAATGGCGACTATCCTGCCCAAGATGTGTTTTGACAGTTAAATAGGAGAAGGATTTATTAGAATAATAGTTACTGCAGGCCCAACCCAGGAACCCATAGACCCTGTGAGATTTATTTCAAACAGATCTACTGGCTATATGGGGTATAAAATAGCTGAAGTTGCGCTTAAAAGAAAACATAAAGTCACTCTCATAAGCGGCCCCACAAATCTTACCCCGCCTAGAGTAGATAAAATTATTTTTATAAAAACAGCAGATGATTTATTAAGAGAGCTCAAGAAAAAGATGCGCCATGCGGATTGTTTGATTATGTGCGCTGCTGTAAGCGATTTTAGGCCAAAGCGCCTTTTTAATAAAAAAATAAAAAGAAGTAAAAATTTAACAATAGAGTTAATACCGAATAAAGATATATTGCGGAATTTAAGCAAATTTCATAAACGTAACTTATTTATAGGATTTAGCTTAGAAACAGAAAATCTGGTAAAAAACGCATATTTAAAATTAAAACATAAAAACCTTGACCTTATAGTAGCGAATATTTTAACAAAATACCACAACCCTTTTGATAACAATAAGTTAGATGTTGTTATAATCGACAGATTCAAAAATATCACGCCTTTAAAAGCTAAAAACAAGACTTATATCAGCCATGTTTTGCTTGACAAAATAGAGCAGTTATGGTATGAAATGTGTAATTGCTGATATTCCTTCTCCCGTTTATGGGAGAAGGTTAGGATGAGGGGGAGGCTAAACTTGAAAAAACAGGGTTTTACTCTTATAGAACTCTTAGTTGTAATAGCTATTATAGGCATATTGGCAGGCATGCTTCTGCCGGCAATAGGCCAGGCAAGGGAAAGAGCGAGGCGCACAAGCTGTATGAATAATTTAAAACAAATTAGCATAGCATTGCATTTATATGCCACAGACAATATGGAGAGATTTCCAAAGACACTCAAGGAGCTTGTAGACGGGGGTTATCTTGACAGCCTTGAGATTTTTAAATGTCCGTCAGCCCCTACCGGCATACCTGATAATCCGGACAGTGGAGATTACGCTTATAAAGCAGGGCTTACAGAGTCAGCTGATTCGAGCGAAGCTATAGCCTGCGATAAAGCTGAGAATCACAAAAGCCAGGGCGGCAATGTATTGTTTGTAGGAGGCCATGTAAAATGGCAGCCTGCTTCCAAGGGTAAATGGGCGCCGCCGTTTTAATGAAAATGTATTTTTAACAACGTGTAGCATTGATAAACCCCTGCTACACGTTTTTTGTCTCTTAAACCTCGTAGGTTGCCGTAGGCATCCTACGAGGTTGGGGTGGTTAATGGCGACGTACCCAAGTGGAAAGGGACGAGTCTGCAAAACTCCCATGCACCGGTTCGATTCCGGTCGTCGCCTCCGGGCGAGTGGTGGAATGGCATACACGATGGACTTAAAATCCATTGATCGCAAGGTCGTGAGGGTTCGACTCCCTCCTCGCCCACCATATTAAAAAATTTTCGGGCTTATAGCGCAGTTGGTTAGCGCGCTTCCTTGACATGGAAGAGGTCACAGGTTCGAGTCCTGTTAGGCCCACCACGTTATTTTAGATTTTAAGCAGGGCTTTTGAGGACTCGAAGTGAGTCCTGCTGGATGCGACAGAAGGAGCATCCGGTTAGCAGGACGAGTGGCCGACCCGAAGCGAAGCGGAGGGCGCCGAGTCCTGTTAGGCCCACCACGATATTTTAAAAGGGATCAAGTTGACACTTTTAACATTGTCAGAAGTGTCAACTTGTGCGGGAATATTATGCCGAATAATCTAGACGCTTTACGACATAGCTCGTCTCATGTGATGGCAGACGCTGTTAAAAGGCTTTTTCCAGACGCGAAACTTGCCATAGGCCCTGCTATTGAAGACGGGTTTTATTATGACTTTGATAGATCAGAGTCTTTTAAACCAGAGGACCTTCAAGAAATAGAAAAGGAAATGGCGAAGATTATAAAACAAGACTTGGAATTTAAAAAAGATGTGCTCTCCAAAAAGGAGGCATTGAAATTATTTGAAAGATTAAAAGAGCCTTACAAAATAGAGCTCATAAATAAATTAGAAGGCAATGAGGCTTCTATTTACACTCATGGAGAGTTTGTAGATTTATGCAAAGGCCCTCATGTAAAATCTACCGGCGAAATAAAAGCGTTTAAGCTTTTGAGCATCGCAGGGGCATACTGGCACGGCATTGAAACAAATCCAATGCTTCAAAGGATATATGGCACGTGCTTTGAAACCAGCGTTGCGCTGAAAGAGTATTTAGAAAAAATAGAAGAAGCAAAAAAAAGAGACCACAGAAAACTTGGCAAGGATCTGGATTTATTCAGCATCCATGAAGAAGCTGGGCCGGGCCTTATTTTTTATCACCCTAAAGGCGCTCTCTTGAGGATGCAGATAGAAGATTATGAAAAAAAAGAACATCTAAAGCGCGGATATCAGATTGTCATTGGGCCGCATATTCTAAAATCAGACATATGGGTTACATCGGGCCATTATGAATATTACAAAGACAATATGTACATATTTAAAGTCGAGGGAGAAGAATACGCCATAAAGCCGATGAATTGCCCCGGTCATATGTTAATCTATAAATCAAAGATGCGCAGTTATAAAGACTTGCCTATACGTTATTTTGAGCTTGGCAATGTTTACAGGCGCGAAAAAACAGGAGTATTGCATGGGCTTTTAAGGGTAAGAGGTTTTACACAGGATGATGCTCATATATTTTGTTTGCCCGGCCAATTAGAGCAGGAAATAGTTGGAGTAATAGATTTTGTAATAGACACAATGAAGGTTTTTGGATTTAAAGATTATAAAATAGGCTTTTCCACAAGGCCGCCAAAATCTATTGGGACAGACGAGATATGGGGGCAGGCTGCAAGCGCCCTTAAAAAAGCGCTGGAATCAAAAGACATGAGCTATGAAATCAATGAAGGTGAAGGCGCATTTTACGGGCCTAAGATAGATATAATGGTGAAAGACGCCCTCGGAAGGCCATGGCAATGCGCGACAATCCAGTGCGATTTTGCATTGCCGGAAAGATTTGACCTTACGTATATTTCTGCGGGCGGTAAAAAAGAAAGGCCTGTAATGCTTCACAGAGTAATATTAGGCAGCATGGAGCGGTTTATCGGCACGCTTATAGAACATTACACAGGAGCGTTTCCTGTGTGGCTGGCCCCTGTGCAAGCTATTGTGATACCGATTACTGACAGGGCGCACGATTACGCAGATGATATATTCAAGACTTTGCAGGAGGAAGACATAAGAGTAGAGGTGGATAAGAGAAACGAAAAGCTTCAGTATAAAATACGAGAAGGCGAATTAAACAAGGTCCCTTATATGCTGATAATAGGAGACAGGGAAAAAGAAGCCCGCACAATTGCGCTTCGCGCTAGAAAAGAAGGCAATCTTGGCGCAGTGAAAATAGAAGATTTTGTGGAGAGGATAAAAACAGAAGTTAAAAACAAGGTATAAAACAAGAGGAGGTGATTTTTATTTCAAAAGATTTAAGAATTAATCAAAGGATACGCGTAAAGGAAGTAAGGCTCATAGGCCCTGAAGGCGAACAAATGGGTATTATAAATACCCAGGATGCGCTGCAAAAGGCAGAAGAATCCGGGCTTGACCTGGTTGAAGTTGCTGGCCAGACATCTCCTCCTGTTTGCAGGATAATGGATTACTCTAAATATAAATATGAACAGGAGAAAAAAGAAAAAGAGGCGCGCAAACACCAGAAAACTATCCACTTGAAAGAAATAAAGATAAAACCGAATATAGAAGAGCATGACTATCAGGTAAAACTTCATCATCTTAAGCGATTTCTTGCAAGGGGAGACAAGGCAAAGCTCACTATGATCTTCAGAGGCAGGGAGATGAGCTATTTAGATATAGGCAAAAAGATCATGAATAGAATGGTAGCGGACCTGAATGAAGTTGGAGAGGTTGAAAAAGGCCCGATGATGGACGGTAGAGCCATAATGATATATTTCATGGCGCGGCCGTCGGCAGGTGTAAAAAAATAAAGAGCTTAGCGCTAGGCACTAATGATATGAGGAGTAGATAAAATGCAAAAATTAAAAACAAACAAAGGCGCCAGAAAAAGATTAAAAATCACGAAAAATGGCAAGTTAATGAGATACAAAGCAGGCAAGCGTCACATACTTACATCTAAATCTTCAAAAAGAAAAAGGAAGATGAGAAGATGCGTAGAAATACTGGGTATGGAGGCGAAAATAACCAAGAAGCTGTTACCATACGGCTAAAGAGGAGGTTTTAAATGTCACGCGTAAAATACGGACCAGCATCCAGGGCTCGCAGAAAAAGAGTTTCCAAGATGGCAAAGGGCCAGCGTGCCGGCAGAAGTAAATTGCACAGGATAACGCTGGAATCCCTGAAAAAAGCCTTAATGTACGGCACAAGAGATAGGCGCGCTAAAAAAGGCACATTCAGAAGATTGTGGATTTTAAGGATTTCTAATGCTTGCAAAGAACTTGGTATATCGTATTCAAAATTTATGAAAGGCCTGAAGGATGCAAAGATAGCTTTGAACAGGAAGGTTCTGGCTGACATGGCAGTAAATGACGCTTCCTCGTTTAAAAAATTGGTAGAAAGCGTAAAGAAAACATAACGCTTTAAAACATATCCATCTACGGGGTTACTATGCATATAATAATAGCAGGTTGTGGAAGGGTTGGCTCAGAACTTGCCAGGCTTTTATCCAACGAAGGCCATGATGTAATTATTATTGATAAAAACAAATCTTCTTTTGACCGCTTAAGAGGGACATTTAATGGCGTAACCTTGGTGGGAAGCGGATTTGATACAGAGCTTTTAAAACAAGCAGGCATTGAGAAAGCAGACGCTTTTTGCGCAGTTACAAATGGGGATAATACCAATTTAATTTCCGCTCAGGTAGCTAAAAAGATATTTAATGTCCCTAAAGTTATTGCCCGGGTGTATGACCCTCAGCGCGCGCATATTTATACTGCCCTAGGCATGGATGTTATCAGCGGGACTATTCTTTTTGCCGCAATGATCCGCGATAAGATTATTGAGAGCCGCTTTTCCAGCTACCTCATTGAAACAAAAGAGCTAGGGGTTCTCGAGATCGAAGTTAAAGATGGCCTGAGAGGGAAGATGATCAAGGATGTAAATATACCGAGGGAATTTATGGTGGTAGCTATAAGAAGGTTAAATGAAGTTATTATCCCGGAACCAGATACGATTTTAAAAGAAAAAGACATATTAATGGGCGTAGTGAAAGTAGCCAGCCTTAATGGTATAAAAGAAAGGTTTGGGTTAAGCTGATGTATATTATTATTATTGGAGGAGGCAAGGTAGGTTATTTTTTGGCAAAAAGGCTATTAGCAAGCAGGCATACTATTAGCATAGTAGATAAAGACAAAGAACTTTGTGAAGAGATAGCTAAGCAGTTGCAAGCGCTGGTTATTCATGGCGATGGCTGTGACCCGCACATCTTGGAACAGGCAGGTATAAAGCGGGCAGACGTATTGGCTGCGGTTACTGGCGACGACGAAGATAATTTGATCACTTGTCAGTTAGCCAAAGAAATCTTTAATGTTCAGCGCACTGTGGCAAGGGTTAATAATCCGGACAATGAACGCACCTTTTCTAAATTGAGCATTGATGTGCCTGTTGATTCCACTAAGATTATCGCCAAGATTATAGAAGAGGAAGTTTCTTTGTCTGATATTGTAAACCTTATGAGTTTTAAGCACGGCAAGCTTTCTATTGTGCGCGTAGATCTGCCTCATGATTCACCTGTAATAAATAAACAAATCCAGGATATACAATTACCTCCTGATTCTGTATTTGTTTCTATTGTTAGAGGCGAAGAAGTAATTGTCCCCAAAGGCAACACTGTGCTTAAACCCGGGGATGATATTATAGCTCTTACATTAGTTAGCAACGAACCGCAATTACTAGAAGTACTGATAGGTAAAATCTAAGATGAATGCAAAATCTTTTTTGAAACCTATACTTGGGATAGGAACTGAAGTTTTATATATTTTAGTTATAATGGCAGTGGTATTTTTGATTTGTTTAATATTAACTTAAACCGTAATTCCTTTTATGATACTGCGTCCCCGCATAAGCGATATTAAAAACATTGGTTATTATTTAGGTAAGATTACCATCGGCCTTGGCCTTACAATGATGGTGCCGATTGTAATTGGCCTTGGATTTCGGGAAATAAATCCTATCCTGGATTTTTTAATCAGCTCAGCTATAACCTTGTTAATAGGAATAATTTTAACAAGATTGTGCCGCACAGAGGAAGACCTTGATTGGATGCAGGGAATGATAGTAGTTTCTTTGTCGTGGCTGGTAGCTATGCTATTAGGCGCATTGCCTCTATATTTAAGCGGCCACTGGAAGTCATATCTGGATGCCTGCTTTGAAGCCATGTCTATATTTACTACAACCGGGCTCGTTTTGGTCCAGGACCTTGACCATTTATCTTATGCCCATAATCTATGGAGGCATTTGGGTAATTTTATCGGGGGCCAGGGTATCGCAATTGTTGCCTTGTCTTTTTTTGTAAAAGGGACTTCTGGCGCATTTAAGATGTATGTAGGAGAGGGGCGGGACGAAAGGCTATTGCCAAACGTTATAAATACTGCGAGATTTATATGGCTGATTAGCGGTGTCTATTTAATTTTAGGCACGCTTATATTAGGCATAGTAGGCATGTCGATTGGCATGAAGCCATCGAATGCATTTTTTCATAGCGCGTGTATATTTATGGCTGGTTTTGATACTGCTGGCTTTGCCCCGCAGTCGCAAAACATACTTTATTATCACAGCTTACTTTTTGAAGCAGTAATTATAGTGATCATGCTTTTGGGCACGTTAAATTTTAACCTGCATTTTCAGATGTGGTTTGGCAATCGTAAAGAGATATGGAAAAATATAGAGACAAGAACTCTCTTTTTCACAGTTCTCACCCTCTCTTTTATTACAGCTGTTGGCTTGAATCAGTTAAAGGTATATCCTGAAGCAATCGCGCTGTTTAGAAAAGGTTTTTTTCATCTGGTATCAGGCCATACCGGCACTGGTTATATGACAATATATGCCAGGCAATTTATTAATGAATGGGGAAATTTAGCGCTTGTGGGGCTGATTTGCGCAATGGGTTTAGGCGGCTGTATCTGTTCTACCGCTGGCGGTATAAAGATGCTGCGTATAGGGATTTTTTTTAAGGCATTAAAACAGGATATAAAAAAAATAATCCTGCCCGAAAGCGCTGTAGTCAGCCAGAAGTTCCATCATATCAAAGATATATTCTTGGAAGACAAACAGGTAAGGTCTGCGCTTTTAATTACATTAGTATATCTGGGTTTATATGTGTTAGGCGCTATTATAGGGACGTGGTTTGGATACCCATTTCTGGATTCTTTGTTTGAGTCTACCTCAGCTGCAGCTAATGTAGGCTTATCCTGCGGCATAACCGATGCTAGTATGCCAGCTGTTTTAAAATTAACGTATATCTTTCAGATGTGGGCTGGAAGGTTAGAGTTTATGTCAATCTTTGTTTTAATAGGATTTTTTATAGCAGAGGTAAAAGGCAGATGATGAAGAAAATGATTTTACTGGTTATCGGTCTCTGGTTTCTGGTTACTAACTGTTTTGCCGCTCCAATATCATCTGAGGAATTAATACAAAACGCGAGAGAATACGACGGCAAAACAGTCGTATATAAAGGCGAAGTTATAGGTGATATAATGATGCGCAAAGAATTTGTCTGGATAAATGTGAATGACGGCGTAAATGCGATAGGTATCTGGTCAAAAAAAGATTTGACTAGGGATATTCTTTATACAGGAGGCTATAAATCTCGCGGAGATATGGTAGAGGTAAGGGGGATTTTTCATCGCGCATGCCTTGAACATGGAGGAGATTTGGATATCCATATCGAGGAGCTGAGTAAGATTGATAGCGGAATGGTTGTTACAGAAAAGATCAATTTCGCAAAGCGGAATTGGGCATTTATATTATTAGGGATGTTAGGCCTAGTACTGATATTAAGTAATATTCTTCGAGCGAGCGGAGCGAGTCGAGAAGTATAACATGGGGGATTAAATGAAATTTATAGATAAGCTAAAGGACATTGAAAAGATAGCCATAAAGGAGATATCCGATTCTTCGAATGTTGAAGAATTGGAAAATGCCAAGGTCAAATACCTGGGCAGGAAAGGGGCTGTCACAGATGCTATTAAGGGTATAAAGAACGTTCCTAAAAAAGACAAGCCAGAAGCAGGTATGTTTATTAATAAACTGAAACAGAAAATAACAGTTTTATTAGAAGTTAGAGAAAAGGATTTTAGGTCAAAAGAGACAACGATTTTTGAAAATAATGACATAACCCTTCCTGGCATAAAAAGAGAACTGGGGCATAGCCATCCTCTAGTTAAGACAACGCAGGAGATAATAGAGATTTTCGGAAAGATGGGTTTTAAGGCAGTGGAAAGCCCTGAGATAGAAACAGAATATTATAATTTTGAAGCTTTGAATATACCGAAAAACCATCCTTCCAGAGAGACCTTCCATACATTTTATATTGAGAACGGGAATCTCTTAAGGAGCCAGACATCCACAAGCCAGATACGCGTTATGGAAAAAGAAAAGCCTCCGATACAAGTCATCCATGCAGGCAAGGTTTACAGGCCAGACGCAGTTGACGCCAGCCATTCATTTATGTTTTACCAGATAGAAGGATTTATGGTTGATAAAGGCATTCAATTCTCAGACCTTAAAGGCGTATTGGAAAGGTTCGCAAAGGAATATTTCGGGGATAGTGTTAAGATGAGATTCAGGCCGCATTTCTTTCCATTTACAGAACCTTCTGCAGAGGTTGACATATCCTGCTTTATTTGCGGAGGCAAAGGCTGCAGGGTGTGTTCTCATAAAGGTTGGCTTGAAGTCTTAGGCTCAGGCATGATAAACCCAAGGGTTTTTGAATTTGTAAAAATTGACCCTGCTATTTACACAGGTTTTGCGTTCGGCATGGGTGTGGATAGGATCTGTATGTTGAAATACGGCATAGATGATATACGCTTGTTGTATGAAAATGATGTGAGATTTTTAAAACAGTTTTAATAACATATGGAGGCGTGTATGCAAAAGACCTTTAATTTTTTCTACGCATTTTTGTTAGCGATTCTTGGGTTTGGCGCAACGCTTATGGCAGAAGACATAACGCTTACCACTTATTATCCTGCCCCTTACGGAGCGTATGACGAACTTACAACAACAGGTGATACTTATTTAGCTACAACTTCAGGCAATGTTGGTATTGGGACAACAGCCCCTGGAGCTTATAAACTTGACGTAATTGGTACAATAAATGCTACAGCTTTTTCAGCTGGTGCGACCATAGGAGCTGCTGGAACTACAACTATTACCTATGTAAAAACTGTTAATTTCGTGGCCCAGACTGTAACCACGGGCACTATTACTGTTAAAGACGGAATTGTTACTGTTATAAATTAGAGAAATATATTTATTCTATTATTTAAAAAATATGGGGGTTTTATGCGAGTAAGCTTTGATTGGTTAAAAGATTTCATGGATGGGAAAATAGATGTAACTAAAACCCAGAGTTTTCTTACAATGACAGGGCTTGAAATTACATCTATGGCTGATATAGAAGGCGACCATGTCATGGAAATAGAAGTTACACCTAACAGGCCTGATTGTCTTTCTATTTTAGGCATTGCAAGGGAACTGAGCGCAGCATCCGGGATTTCCATAAAGCTTCCTGACTCAATTAGAAAAAATTTCATGAGAAAAGGCAATGCCAGGGGTGGTGTAAAGATAGAGATTTTAGATAAACATGCCTGTTCCCGTTATGTCGGCTGTATCATGAAAAATGTTAAAGTAGGGCCTTCTCCTAAATGGCTGGCCCAGAGGCTGAATGCTATGGGAGTACGGTCTGTAAATAACATAGTGGATATAACAAATTATGCGCTTTTTGAATTGGGGCAGCCTTTGCATGCCTTTGATTTGGATAAACTCGAAGGAAAGCGGATAATAGTTAGACGCGCCAAAAAAGGAGAAAGCATAATTACTATTGATGGGATTACAAGGACGCTAGACCCTAATGTGCTTGTCATAGCAGATGCATTAAGGCCTGTTGCAATTGCAGGTATTATGGGCGGCAAGGATACAGAAATAACAGCTGACACTAAGAATATTTTAATAGAAAGCGCATGTTTTAATCCAGTGGTAATAAGAAAAGCCTGCAGGCAGTTGGGGGCGGCATCAGAGTCAAGTTATAGATTTGAAAGAGGTGTTGACCAAGCTATGATATTTGCTAGTAGTGTCAGGGCGCAGGAATTAATTAAAGAAACAGCAGGCGGAAAATCCGCAGGCAAGATGAGCGATGTAGGAATTGGGATAGAAAAGGAAAAAGAGATCTCTCTTTCTCTGGGTGAAGTAGCCAGGATATTGGGCATAGATATAAGCCCTGAAAAAATAAAAGATATATTTAAAAAATTAAATCTCAACCCTGTTAGAAAGAAAGATAAAATATTTGTAACAGTACCTTCTTATAGGCAGGACCTGAATAAAGACATAGACTTAATAGAGGAGATCGCGAGGTTTTATGGTTATGATAAGGTTCCTTCGAGGCTTCCTTTCTTTACGCCTCAAAAGACGTACCAGCTTGAGAAAAAAACACTCTCTCTTGAAAATGAGATAAGGCATATTTTATGCGGCATGGGCCTGAATGAAATCATGACATATTCGTTAACCAGCAGGAATTCAATAGAGCGTCTTGGCGTTTCTCTGGAAAATTTGGTGAGTTTGAAAAATCCAATGAGTTCTCAACAGGAGATTATGAGACCAAGTCTTTTATCAGAGATGCTGGAGGTTTTAAACTGGAATCTGAACAGAAGAAATACACTGCTTCAGCTATTCGAGCTAAATAAAGTTTATATTATGAATAAGGCAACTGGCCAGGCCGATGAAGTAATGCATCTTTCCATAGGCATCTGCGGAAATAAACCAGGTAATTGGAAAGAAAAATCAAGAGACCTGGATTTTTTTGATTTAAAAGGCATAATCGAGATTCTTATGGAGCACCTCGTGGCGCGGAACTATAGGATCGAAAAAACAGAGCACCCTTCTTTAAAAGAAAATATAGCCACAGTCATAATTGTGAACGGTAAAGCATGTGGCGTGTTCGGTGAAGTTAAAGAAGATGTGGCGAGAAGGTTTGATATAAAAAGAAAAGTTTATATTGCAGAGATATCTTTAAATGATTTGTTTGCCTCAGCTAACTTGAAAAAAACATTCATCGCGCTGCCTAAATATCCATCTATTAAAAGAGATATAGCGATTCTATTAGACGATACTATCACTGCCTCAAGTATATATGATGTTATAAAAGAAGAAGCAAGGGAACTTGTGAAGAGCGTGGATGTTTTCGACCTTTACAAAGGCCAGCAGATAGAGGTCGGCAAGAAAAGCCTGGCTTACACAATAGAATACCGCTCAGACGAAAGAACCCTTAATGATAAAGAGGTAAATGATATCCACAAAAAAGTTCAGGAAGCCCTTACAAAAAGGCTGGGGGCGCAGATAAGATAATCTTCAATGTTACAAAACGAGTATGACTTGTTTTGTAACATAGCAAAAACAGACAATCCTGACAAGTTGATTTTATTATATTGTTGTGCTATACTTAAACTGTCCCTGCGATGTGCGTGGTGAAATGGAAGTTTTTGAGCCAACGCCAAATACTAGGGAGCCTGACTTCAGATGCGGCTGTAAGCCTTGGGATAGTTACAAGGACACAATAAACACCTGAGAGGGCGCCCACGTGCTTAATGGGTTCAATTAAGCATCCTTTCATACGGCATATGTGGGGATTTTTATTTAATAACAACTTTACACTTATGACATTGTCAGAAGTGTAAAGTTGTTTGATTTTTATCATGGCTGACCTTTTTGAATCCCAGAAAAAAACTACGGAAAAAAAATATCCTCTGGCTGTCAGGATGCGGCCCAGGTCGCTCAAAGAATTTGTGGGCCAGGAGCATATTTTAGGTGAAGGTAAGCTCTTAAAAAGAGCAATAAACGCTGACAAAATTACATCTCTCATTCTTTACGGCCCGCCAGGCACAGGAAAGACCACACTTAGCCATGTAATAGCCAATGTCACCAAAGCCTATTTTCACGAGATAAACGCAGTTATATCCAATGTGCAGGAATTAAAAGACGCGATCAAGCAGGCTAAAGAACGAGAAAGCTTATCTGGCAAAAAAACAATCCTTTTTATAGACGAAATACATAGATTTAATAAGTCCCAGCAGGATGTCTTGATGCCTGATGTTGAGAAAGGTAATCCTATCCTGATAGGCGCTACCACGCACAACCCGTTTTTTTCTTTAATTTCCCCCCTTATTTCCCGTTCCATAGTTTTTGAATTAAAAAAATTATCCAGGGAAAACATAATCGAGATCCTGAAAGCCAGCCTTAAAGATAAAGAACGCGGCCTCGGCAGCGCGAATATAAAAATAGATGAAAAGGCATTGGATTTTTTAGCAGAAGCCTGTGATGGGGATGCGAGGATTGCGCTTAATGGCCTTGAAGTAGGGGCATTGACTACAAAACTTGGCAAAGACGGGGTTATTGATTTCAATCTTAAAGTTGCCGAAGATTCTATTCAGAAAAAGGCTGTTGTTTACGATAAGGATGAAGACGGACATTATGATACAATCTCTGCTTTTATTAAAAGTATGCGAGGCTCAGACCCTGACGCTAGCTTATACTGGCTCGCAAAGATGCTTTACGCAGGAGAAGACCCCAGGTTTATTGCCCGGCGTATTGTCATTTGCGCGGCAGAAGATGTTGGCAATGCTGATCCACAGGCGCTTGTAGTTGCAAATGCAGCAATGCAAGTAGCTGAATTTGTTGGCATGCCAGAGGCAAGGATTCCCCTTGCCCAAGCAGTTTGTTATATTGCCTGCGCCCCTAAAAGCAATGCAGCGTATCTTGGAATAGATAAGGCTATGAAGGATGTGGAAGATGGCAGGACTATGGAAGTTCCGAAACATTTAAAAGATGCCAATTATCGCGGAGCAGAAAAATTAGGCCATGGCGTTGGATATAAATATAGCCATGAATATAAAGACCATTATGTGGCGCAGGAATATACCCCTGAGAAGAAAATATACTACAATCCGACAGATATTGGCTACGAGAAAAAAATAAAAGAATATCTGAATAAACTACGCAATACACCCAGCTAATGTTACAAATCAAGTCATACTCGTTTTGTAACATTAGAGGAGATTGATATGAATAAAAAAGCAGTGGCGTTACTTTCGGGCGGGTTGGATAGTACTCTTGCGATTAAGCTTATGCTTGAGCAAGGCATAGAGGTGCATGCGTTGAATTTTTTGACAATATTCTGCAATTGCACTTCCAAAGGCTGCGCTCATCAGGCTACAAAAGTAGCAGAAGAATTCAAAGTGCCTATCAAGGTAATGAATATTACAACAGAATATATGGAAATAGTGAAAAATCCAAAGTATCCCAGAGGCAGGAACATGAATCCATGTATCGACTGCAGGATTTTTACTTTCAAGAAGGCAAAAGAGTTTATGGAAGAAATAGGGGCTTCTTTTGTGATAACCGGAGAGGTGATGGGCCAGAGGCCGATGTCTCAGAAAAAACAGGCTCTAATGACAATAGAAAAAGAATCTGGCCTTCAAGGGCTTATTGTAAGGCCGCTATCTGCCAAATTTTTTGAGCCTACAATGCCAGAAAAAGAAGGAATTGTAGATAGAAATAGGCTTCTGGATATTCATGGGAGAAGGCGGAATCAACAGATGGCTTTAGCAAAAGAGTTTAGCATAAATGATTATCCATGCCCTGCGGGAGGGTGTCTTTTAACAGATAAAGGTTTTTCAGCCAGGCTCAAAGACCTTTTGAAATATAAGCCCGACTATAATATTAGCGACCTTCATTTTTTAAGGATAGGAAGGCATTTCAGGATTTCGGATAGTTTAAAATTTATTGTTGGCAGGGATAGTAAGGAAAATGAAAAATTAATGAATTTATCAGAAAAAGACGATTTTATATTCGATATTCTGGATATCCCAAGCGCTATTGGCCTTGCTAGGGGTAGCGAAGCGAGCCCCTCGATGTTGCTCGGGGCAGGCTCCGCGAGCTTCGCGCAAAAAGATATAGAAACAATGGCGTCAATCCTGGCAAGATACTCAGATTCAGATGGCAAAAGTGTAATTGTTTCATATCGTGTATTGCCTGAACAAAATTGGGAAAACATACCTGCTATTCCTGCTAATAAAGACTTTTTAGACACTATCAGAATTTAACTTAGCTGCAATATTTTTCTTGCCATTATAGGCCATTCCATATATAATTATACACACTCTATGAAAAATATAGCTACTATTATTCTTGCCGCTGGAGAGGGCACAAGGATGAAGTCCTCTTTGCCGAAAGTCCTCCACAATATATGCGGCAAGCCAATGCTAGAGTATCTTATTGATAATGTTAAATCTATCGGTATAGATAAGGTCATTGTAATTGTAGGCCATAAGGCAGGTCTTGTGAAAAAAGAGATTTGCGGCATAAAATGCATAAAACAAAGCGAGCTTCTGGGGACAGGCGATGCTGTTTCAAGAGCTAGAAGCATTCTTTTAAAAGACAATAAGATAGACAATGCCCTTATATTATATGGCGATACGCCATTATTGAGTCAGGAGATTATAAAAAAACTCATTGAAAAACATGTTTCTAGTAACGCAGGCGCTACCCTTCTCACGGCGCAGCTTAAAAACCCTACTGGCTATGGAAGAATTATTCGCTCATCTGGCAAGAAAATTGTAAAAATAGTTGAAGAATTGGACGCGTCTATTTATGAAAAAGTCATAGAAGAGATAAATGTAGGGGTTTATTGTTTTAATAAAAGAGCGCTTTTTTATGGCCTTGAAAAGATAAAACCAGATAATAAGAAAGAGGAATATTACCTTACAGATGCAATAGAAGTGCTGACAAAATCCAATATCCTGGTTGAATCAGTAACTACAAATGACGCCGAAGAGTTTCTGGGCGTTAATACAAGAGCTGAACTAGGCAAGGCAGAATTAGTAATGAGGAAAAGGATATTGGATAGAATTATGGACGGAGGCGTAACAATTATTGACCCTAATAACACTTATATAGAACATGACGCAGAGATCAAAAAAGACACGATTATATATCCCTATACTTTTATAGAAAACAATGTTAAAATAGGTTCTAATTGCAGTATTGGGCCTTTTGCAAGGTTGAGGCCAGGGACTATCATAGGAGATAGTGTCGGAATAGGAAATTTTGTAGAAATAGTGCGGTCTTCTATTGGCCAAGAGACAAAGATAAGACATCAGTGTTATATAGGCGATACTGTAATCGGAAAGAATGTTAATATAGGCGCAGGAACGATTGTTGCCAATTATGACGGCAAGGAAAAGCACAAGACTGTTATAGAAGATAATGCATTTATAGGTACAGGCACTATTCTTATAGCTCCTGTAAAAGTGGGTAAAGGCGCGGTTACAGGCGCAGGAAGCGTCGTTACCAGGAATAAAAATGTCCCGGCAGGCAAAACAGTAGTAGGAATACCTGCCAGGGTATTAAATAAACGCAACAATAAAACCTAAAAGTTCAAACAACTTTACAAAATGACATTGTCGATTTGTAAAGTTGTTTAAGGCATGGGGGAGAGGGTTATGGAAATTTTTACAGGGAATGCGAATCCTAAATTAGCGCAGGAAATATGTAAATATTTAAAGATGCCTTTGGGAAATGCGCTTGTTACTACATTCAGCGAAGGAGAGATACGCGTAAAAATAAATGAGAATGTGCGCGGTAAGGATGTTTTTATAGTCCAACCAACATGCTCTCCTGTGAATAATAATCTCATGGAGCTTCTGATCCTTATAGACGCGCTTAAAAGGGCTTCTGCGCAAAGAATCACAGCGGTGCTGCCTTATTTTGGTTATGCCAGGCAGGACAGAAAAGACCAGCCGCGGGTCCCTATAACAGCAAAGCTTGTGGCAAATCTTATTACTACAGCAGGCGTGGACAGAATCCTGACAGTGGATCTTCACGTAGGCCAAATTCAGGGATTTTTTGATATACCCATGGACCATCTTTACGCAGTAAATATTTTTGTAAATCACATAAAAAAGATAAAGCTGAAAGATATAGTAATAGTTTCTCCGGACGTGGGCGGCATAAAAATGGCAAGGGCTTATGCAAAAAAATTTGAGGCTCCGCTTGCTATAGTTGATAAACGCAGGATCAGCGGGGAAGATACGGAGGCAATGAATATACTTGGCGACATAAAGGGCAAGAATCTGATTATAGTGGATGATCTTGTTGCAACAGCGTCGTCTCTTGTAGAGGCGGCTAGCGCATTAAAAAAACAGGGCGGTAAGGAAATATACGCTGCTATCACGCATCCTGTTCTTTCAGGGCCTGCGATAAAACGCATAAACGACTCTAGCATAAAGAAATTATTTGTAACAAATACTATACCTGTGGAAAATGGAAAGAAGCATAAAAAAATAGAAGTTCTGTCAATAGCGCCTCTTTTAGCAGAGGCAATAAAGAGGATTCATAACGAGGAATCCGTGAGCTGTCTTTTTAACTAGAAAGGGCGATGAGAATGGATTTTGTAGAATTGAAAGCAAATCTAAGGGAAGAAAAAGGAAAAGAATTGAATAAAAAACTCAGGAATGCTGGTATGGTGCCAGGCGTGGTTTATAGAAAAGGCGAGGAAACCCTGTCTTTGAAGATAGACTCCAAAAGCCTTTCAAAGGTCCTGCGCACAGAAGCAGGAGAGAATGTCATCATAAAACTTTTTGTTGAGGGAGACAAAAAGAAAAAAGAGAGAATAGTTGTAATAAAAGAGATACAGAAAGATCCCGTGAAGGACGTACTTGTGCATTTGGACCTGAACGAAATATCTCTTACAGAGACATTAAAAGTAAAAGTCCCTATTATATCAAAAGGCGAAGCAGCTGGCGTGAAACAGGAAGGCGGGGTGTTGCAGCATGTCATGTGGGAAGTGGAGGTAGAGTGTTTGCCTACCAACATCCCTGATAAAATAGAAGTAGATATTACAAACCTCAAAATAGGCGAGACATTGAGCATAAAAGATATATTGCTTCCAGAAGGGGTAAAGATCCTGGGCGATCCTGAGAGTATAGTATTCAGCGTTGAACATGTAAAGACGGTTGAAGAGGCTGTTGCAGCGCCTGTAGAAGGCGAATCTCTAGAGCCTGAACTTATAAGAGAGAAGAAAGAAAAAGAAGAGGCTGAAGAAGAAGAAAAACAAGAAGCGCCAAAGCAAGAGAAAAAGGAAGAGAAGAAGTGAAGTTGATAGTTGGCCTGGGTAATCCAGGCGCAGAATATACTATTACGCGCCACAATATAGGATTTTTAGTTTTAGAAGAGTTTGCCAGAGTTAATAATATAAAATTTAAAACAAGCAAACGTTTTAATGCATTGATAGGAGAATGCCCGATAGGCAAAGAAAAGGCCTTCCTTGCGATGCCGCAGGCATTCATGAATCTTTCAGGCCATTCGGTGAGGCCTATTTTGAACTGGCTTAAAATAGGCTCTCATGATATGTTTGTAATAATGGATGACATAGCATTGCCTTTTGGCGCAATAAGGATAAGGCCTAAAGGCTCAAGCGGCGGCCATAACGGATTAAATTCCATAATAGATTCAATCAGCACGCAAGAATTCCCAAGGATGAGGATAGGGATCCTGGGCAGGAAAAAGATAAAAGACCTCTCAGGTTATGTGCTCGGTAAATTTACAAAAGCAGAACAGAAAAACCTTCCAGAAATACTGGATAGCGCTGCGCAGGCTTGTGAATGCTGGATAGGCCAGGGCGTTAACGCTGCAATGAATAAATTTAACAAATACGGAGGATAGGATGAAACAATACGAAGGCATGTTTATTTTGAAACCAGATCTAGACAAGGCAGGAGTAGATAAAATCCTGGGCCTGATACAGGAGCTTGTCGCAAAACATAAAGGAGCTATATCTGAAACAAAAGAGATGGGGAAAAACAGACTAGCTTACCCTATAAAGAAAAATAAAGAAGGTATTTATTACCGGATAAATTTTAGCATTATACCGGAAGCTATATCCGCTATAAAAAACAATCTTGTGTTGAACGAATCTATATTGCGCATGCTTATAATAAAGTTATAGAGAAAGCGGGGGGAAAATGGCCAGCCTTAATAAAGTATTAATGATTGGAAATCTTACAAGAGACCCAGAGCTTCGTTATGTTCCGAGCGGTACGCCCGTTGCCACATTTGGTCTTGCTGTAAACAGGACATTTATGACTCAGAACAAAGAGAAGAAGGATGAGGTGTGTTTTGTGAGGGTTGTTGTATTCGGCAAGCAGGCCGAAAGCTGCAGTCAGTATCTAACAAAAGGCAGGCCTGTTTTTATAGAAGGCAGGCTGCAATACCGCGCTTGGGAACAGGATGGCCAGAAACGAAGCACTCTGGATATAGTAGCTGACAGGGTGCAATTCTTAGGTTCTCCGCCAGGGAAACATGGATCAGGAGAGCTTGAGGAAGTGTCTGAGCCTCAGAAGGAGACATTTGTAGAAGAGGCTCCGGCAGATCATATTAAACCAGAAGAAGACGCGCCGTTTTAAAATAGTTAAAGGTTAAAGGTGAAAGGTTTAAGGTGGCACATTTACCTTTCACTTTACACCTTTCACCAACATAGCGATAAGGAGATGAGAAAATGCCAAGACGATCAGATGAAAAGACAAAGAGGCCAAAAACTAAAACTAAAAAGTTTGATTCGAAAGAAAAATTTTTCAGGAAAAAATCATGCAGATTCTGTCTGGATAAAACAGAAGCCATAGATTATAAGGACTCTATGAGGCTAAAAAGGTTTATTACTGAAAAAGGCAAGATAATGCCGAACAGGCTAACTGGTAATTGCGCAAAGCACCAGCGCAAAATAGCAACCGCAATAAAAAGGGCAAGGCATATTGCGATACTACCATACGTAGGAGAATAAAACTATGAAAGTCATATTAATAGAGGACGTGAAAAATATAGGTTCGATGGGTGATATAGTGGATGTAAAAGACGGATACGCCAGAAACTTTTTATTTCCTAAAAAGCTGGCAAGGGAAGCTATTAAGTCCAATTTGAAAATTATAGCAGATATCAAAAAGAAGAAACTGATTGCGCAGGCGAAGGAGAAAAAAGAGGCAGATGCTGTTAAGGAAAAAATCTCCGCGCTTTCTTGCACCATACCAGTGGAAGCAGGAGAAGATGACAAACTTTTCGGAAGCGTTACAAGCCAGGATATCAGCCGGGCATTTGAGGCGGAAGGGCTTATAATAGAAAAGCGAAAAATAATCCTGGAAGAACCGATAAAAAAATTAGGAGTTTATAATATATCTATAAAGCTCCACCCAGAGGTGATCGCTGAGGTGAAGGTGTGGGTGGTGAAAAAATAATGGATAAGATTGACATAAATTTTGAAAAGATGCCTCCGCAGAATCTTGAAGCAGAGATGGCTGTCCTGGGCTCTATGCTGATAGAAGAAACAGCTATTGGTTATGCCATAGAAATTCTGACCGGCGCCAGTTTTTATAATGACTCAAACCGCAGGATTTTTGAAAGCATGCTTAAGCTATACAGCGACAATAAAGCCATTGATATAGTCACGCTGATAGAAGAATTAAAAAAGACAGGCGACCTGGATAAAGTAGGCGGGTCCACCTATATCGCGAATCTCACCACAGTTGTGCCCACAGCAGCCAATGTAAGGCATTACGCTAGCATTGTAAAAGAAAAAAGCATACTGAGAAATCTTATCTCGGCAGCTACCAACATCATCTCGGAAAGTTATGACGTGCATGGCGAAGTGGAAAAGATTTTAGATAAGGCTGAGCGCATAATATTTGACATATCTTCCAAAAAGATAGAGTCAAGTTTTGTGCAGATTAAAGAAATAATAAAAGACAGTATCGAAACCATAGACCAACTTTATCAGAAAAAGGCCCATGTTACAGGTATCCCTACTGGATTTAGCGATTTTGACAGCCTGACCGCAGGACTGCATCCATCAGACCTGGTGGTTTTTGCAGGCCGCCCATCGATGGGCAAAAGCGCTCTTGTGAGTTCCATAGCGGAACACGTAGGCGTTGTGGAAAAAATACCTCTTGTCATATTCAGCCTGGAAATGTCAAAAGAACAGCTTGTGCAGAGGATGTTATGTTCTCATGCAAGGGTAAATGCCCATAATGTCAGAACAGGTTTTTTATCCCAGTCAGATTGGCCAAAACTTACAAATGCTGCAGGAAAGCTTTCAGACGCGCCTATTTTTATAGATGATACCGCAGGACTTTCTGTCCTGGAGCTCAGGGCAAAAGCGAGAAGACTGAAATCTCAGCACAACATACAACTTATAATTGTGGACTATCTGCAATTGATGCAGGGTTTGGCAGGCTCTGAAAACAGGCAGCAGGAGATATCAGAGATATCGCGTTCATTAAAGGCCCTTGCAAGAGAGTTAAGCGTCCCGGTTATAGCGGTCAGCCAGCTTTCAAGGGCAGTGGAAAGCCGTCAAGATCGCAGGCCTCAGCTTTCTGATTTAAGGGAATCAGGCGCCATAGAGCAGGACGCTGATGTAGTAGGGCTTCTTCTGAGAGAGGAATATTATAATCCCACAGAGGAAAATAAGGGCATTGCAGATGTGATAATAGCAAAGCAGCGTAACGGCCCAGTAGGCTCTATAAAACTTGCTTTTCTTAAGGATTATGCAAAGTTTGATAACCTCGCTTTAAAGGAAGAAGGCCTGATAGGCGAAGAGGCGTTTTAAGTAAATTCCGAGTTTCGTTTGACATAGTTTTATATATATGATATATTAATTTAATTAGCTTCAGGGACTAAATAATATATGAAAAACATTATCTTTAAATTCGTATGGCTTATATTTATAATTCCGGCAGTTATTTCCATAAAACCTGCCTTTAGCGAGGAAGAGTCTGGTCATAAATTGATAAAATACGTTGACGTAAGAAACAATAAAACAGTTTCCGGAGCCACAATCCTGTCAAAATTGAAAACAAAAAAAGGCGATGCATTTTCCCAAAAAGGGGTGGATGAGGATATAAAGAGGCTCTATCTTTTGGGTTTCTTCAGCGATGTGAGCGTATCTGTGGAAGATGTCCAGGAAGGCGTAGGCGTTATCTTTACCGTTACAGAAAAAGCGCCTCTTACTAAAATAATTTTTATCGGAAACAAGGTTTTTGATTCCAGGAAGCTGGAAGGTGTTGTGGAGTCAAAGCTGAATGAATTCGCAGATGAAAGAAAACTCAAGAAGGATGCGGATAACATAAAAGATATGTACGAGAAAAAAGGCTATCCCTGGGTAAATGTAACCTATAAAATCGAAGCGGATGAAACCTCTAGCTCTTCCAAAACTATATTTACGATAGACGAAGGCGCAAGGGCGGTTGTAAAAAAGATAGACCTGATAGGCAATACTGCGTTTAGCGACAAACGCATAGCAAAGATCATGAAGTCCAGGACAGCAGGATTTTTCCGCTCCGGGGTTTACAAAAAAGAGGTTCTGGAAGATGACATGGAGCGCATTAAGAGTTTTTATAAACAGGCCGGGTTTCTGGATGTAAAGCCGGCATATGAACTTCTTTTCCAGGAAAAGGCCAGGAAGAAATGGATTGAAGTTGCTGTGCGCATAGAAGAAGGCAGAAAATATGTAACAGGGTCTATAAAAGTTAGCGGCAACACTGTATTTTCTGAAGAAGAGCTGAGAGCGCTTTTGAAAATGAAACCAGGTGACACATTTACAGAAGAAGGGCTTCATACCGATGTAGGCAGTTTACAGGAACATTATTTTGATAAAGGATATATAATGGCCAGGGTCAGGCCTGATACGCTTTTGAACATGGAAACAGACAGGGTTGACATCATGTATGTTTTCACAGAAGGAGAGGTAGCGTACGTAAATAAGATCAATATACGAGGCAATACAAAGACAAAAGATATTGTAATACGCAGGGAATTAAGGATAAAACCAGGAGAACGTTATGACGGAGCAAAGTTAAAAAGAAGCAAAGAGCGCCTTTATAACCTGGGTTATTTCGAAGATATAACATTTGATACAGAGGAAACAACTGAGCCGGATAAGAGAGATATGGTGGTGGATGTAAAAGAGACAAAGACAGGCGAATTCAGTTTCGGCGGAGGGTTTAGTTCAATAGATAAGCTCATAGGTTTTGTGGAAATAGAGCAGAGAAATTTTGATATGTTGAATTTTCCTACATTCACAGGAGATGGCCAGGACCTCAGGCTAAGGGGAGAATTCGGTTCTACCCGTAAAAATTATTTACTGAGCTGGACAGAACCGTGGATATTCAATAAACCTCTTTCTTTCGGATTTGACATTTATGCCTCAGAGCACAATAAAAGCGGCTCTACAGGTTATGCTTATGATGAAACAAGGCAAGGCGGAGATATAAGATTCGGAAAAGAATTCAATGAAACCTTCAGAGGAGATTTTACTTACAAGCTAGAAAGTGTAGACATATCCGACCTGGATAGCAATGTTTCTCAGGCATTGAAGGATGAAGCAGGAAGGAATACCATATCCAGCACCATGTTTCAGCTTACAAAAGATACTACAGACAATAAATTTAATCCTATAAAAGGGGCTATTTTGGTAGGGTCTATTGAAGTAGCAGGCGGGCCTTTTGGAGGGGATAAGGATTTTGCTAAATTCTTCAATTCAATAAGCCATTATTCTACAATAGGGCCTTTTGTGCTGGAATTAAAATTGAGGGACGGGGTGGCGAGTACTTACGGCGGAAAGAATGGAGCTGTGCCTGTTTATGAGAGGTTTTTTGCAGGTGGAACATATACAATCAGGGGTTATAAGGAGCGTGACGTAGGCCCGAAAGACCAGTCAGGAGATCCTGTTGGCGGTGGGACATTAGCTGTTGCAAACGCAGAATTGACATTTTCAATAATAGAAAACCTGAAAGCCGCTTTTTTCGCAGACGCTGGAAATGTATGGCATGTGCCTGACAGCAAACCAAAAGGCGGGATATCTTCAGGCGGAATTAGAACAGGCGTAGGCGTAGGAGTTAGAATAAAAACTCCTATAGGCCCAGTTAAACTAGATTATGGCTTTCCTGTAAATCCATCAAAAGACCAATCGGATACTGGAAGGATTCACTTTAGTATGAGCAGGGGGTTTTAAGATGAGGTTTCGAAATGTCATTGTTATTATTGCTCTCGTAGTTTTATTTATTGGAGCGGGAAATGTTTTTGCGGAATCGCAGGGTAAAATCGGCTATATTGACCTATCCAGGTCATTTGATGAGTACCAGAAGACAAAAGACTTTGACAAAGAGCTGGAAGCAAAAGGCGATATGAAGCAAAAAGAGCGGGAGAAGGTTGTTCAGGAGATAAGAAACATGAGAGAAGAGCTGGAGCTCATGAATAAAAGCAGCCGCGAGAAAAAAGAACTAGATATAGAAGCAAAGATAAAGTCTCTACAAGATTTTGACCAGGAGGCGAAACTAGACCTTACAAAAGAGAGAGATAATATGGTGAAGGACATTCTGAAAGAGATGAGTGATGTCATAAAAGAATACGGCGAGAAGAATGAATATTCAATTATTGTAAATGACAGAGTGCTTTTATACGGCGACCATGGCATGGACCTCACAAACGAAATTATAAAGATATTGAACGATAAATATAAGAACGTATCAGGTAAATAAGATAGGGGCGTTATAATATGCAGAAGACACTAAAAGAGATAGCCAGTATTATAGACGGCGAAATAGTGGGCGATGAGAACATAGTTGTTACAGGCATATGCGGCATCAAAGAGGCACAAGAGGGAGACCTTACATTTGTTGCGAATTCCAGATATCTGACTCTCATGGGCCATACAAAGGCATCAGCCATTATAACATCCAGGGATGTAAAGCTATCCCAAAAGACAATTATACGCACTGAGAACCCATCTCTGGCATTTGCAAAGATGGTTTCTCTTTTGGCGCCAAACGATGTCAGGAGGCCAAAAGGCATTCACCCTACAGCTATTATAGGCGACAAAGCAAAGATCGGAAAGAATGTAGCTATAGAGCCATATGTTGTGCTGGAAGATAATGTAGAGATAAAAGATAATACTATTCTCTACGCAGGCGTGTATGTAGGGCACCATACTAAAATTGGCAGCGACTGCGTTATCTATCCGTATGTAATAATAAGGGAAAGGGTGAATATAGGGAATAGAGTTGTCATCCACGGCGGGACTGTTATTGGCAGCGATGGTTTTGGTTTCTCTACGGTCCAGGGCGTGCATCACAGGATTCCGCAGATAGGGACAGTAATAATAGAGGACGATGTAGAGATAGGCGCCAATGTTACTATTGACAGGGCGCGGTTTGATAAAACTATTATAGGGAAGGGCACGAAAATAGATAATCTTGTTCAGATCGCTCATAATGTGTCAATAGGAGAAAATTCCATAATAGTTGCGCAGAGCGGAATATCAGGCAGCGCAACTATAGGCAAGAATGTTACGATAGCAGGCCAATCAGGCATTATAGGCCATGTCTCTATTGGCGATAATGCTGTGGTGGCGGCCCAATCAGGCGTGACAAAATCCATCCCCTCAAATACCTGCGTTTCAGGT
>Ga0209211_10002230_pt1 | contig 33964 bp, 32 predicted proteins | sample RifGroA2_FD_183992 | JGI IMG/M metagenome (GOLD analysis project Ga0209211, IMG submission 183992) | Groundwater microbial communities from Rifle, Colorado, USA - Groundwater A2 (SPAdes) (version 2) | ecosystem: Environmental > Aquatic > Deep subsurface > Groundwater | place: Rifle, Colorado... | reverse complement strand
CTTGGCTCGAGACAATCCCGAGCCGTTCGGCCCCGAGCTCACGGCCGAGGGGCTTGTCGAGGGATTGAGCGCAGTTTTGATTGCAAGCTTATTGCCGGCTTTAATTTATTTGATTTTTAGCGTTAGCGTTTTGGGGGTTTCTGGTTCCTCCGTTTCGTTTGATGCTTTGTCCGGCATGGCCGGTTTAATTCCCGCTGCTGTCTTTAGGTTATTGTTACTTTTGGGCGTTTTAACAACAGCTACGGCTTTTCTTGGGCTAGGTAATGTATTAATGAATATGTTTGAAAAAGATTTTGAAAAACCTCGTTGTTGGGCCTGGTTTTTTACGATCTACCCGCCGCTATTGGGATACTTATTTTTAGGGAACAGATTCTTAGAAACAATTGCAGTTACCGGGTTAGCTAGTACAATTATTTTGATGATAATTGTAGGATTGATGTGGAGAAAAACGAAGGGGTTAGGAGTTAGGGGATAGGAGCAAGGCTAATAAATTTCAAATGTCAAAATTCAAATGTCAACTCAATCCGCCAGCTGGCGGACAAAATTCAAAGTTCAAAACGCGTTTTGTAATTTGAGCTTTGAATTTGATTTGTTATTTGTTTAGCTTCGAGCTTTAGCAAGAAGCGCAAGCTTTGCTTATTTGGATTTTGAATTTTAGACTCAGGCTTCGGTGTTAATTTATACAATGAAAAATATTAAAGACTATTTTGAACAAGCAAAAAAACAGCACTTCGCTCTTGGCGCTTTTAACGCTGGTAATCTGGAGACCATTAAGGCCATTGTTCAGGCAGGGGTAAAGTTGAAGGCGCCGGTAATTATTGAATCGTCGCATGGCGAGACTTCTTTTTTTGGATCCAAAAGACTGGTGGACGTGATCCGTGATTTTAGAGCAGAATTGAATCACCCGATTTTTTTAAATTTAGATCACGCGCCAACCCTCAAGGATTCGGAAATTGCCATTCAAGACGGCTATGATTTAATTCATTTTGACGGAGGCGCAATATCTTTTGACGAAAATGTAGAAATTACTAAACAATTGACCAAAAAAGCGCATGATAAAGGCTTGCTAATTGAGGGCGAAATCGACAGAATTGGCGGTAGTTCAACAGCGCATTTTGCCGAAAGGGTAGAAGAAGTTCAGACTTTAGTCTATAAAACCGGCCCGCAAAAAGCCGCCGAGTTTGTAAAAAAGACCGGGGTTGATACTTTTGCCGTAGCTATTGGTAATGTGCATGGAATTTACCATGAAGCCAAAAGATTAGATTTGGAGCTTTTAGAAAAGATTGCGCAGGCAATTCCGAAAACTTTTTTGTCGTTGCATGGCGGATCAGGAATTCCGGCTGACGATATCAAAGAGGCACTACAATTAAATATAGTGAAAATCAATGTTAATTCAGAATTACGCGTGGCTTACCGCCGGGCCTTGGAGGCAAGCTTGGAGCAAAACCCCGCGAGTTTTGCGATTTACGAGTATATGAAAGGGGTAGTTGAGGTGGTTCAAAGTGTAGTCGAAGGAAAGATCAGGATGTTTGGGTCAGAAGGGAAGGTCTAAAAATGACGAATGACGAAGTTAAAAATCCGAAAAAAATCAGAATGACGAATGACTAAATCAGAAAACGATTTTTCGTCATTCGAAATTCGAAATTTTTTTGGATTTCGGGTTTCGAAATTCGGATTTTGACAATTAACTAAAGTTCTATGTTAGACGTTGTAACCATCGGTCATTCTACAATTGATATTATTGCCAAGATTCCGGATGCCCATTTGCATTGCCGTAAAGACGAAAAAACATGCGAATTATGTTTTTCCTACGGGCAAAAGTTGTTAGCTGATTCAATTGACGAATGCATTGGCGGCAACGCTCCCAACGTGGCCATTGGATTAAAACGGTTGGGTTTTGAGACGGGCGTTATTTCAAATCTTGGCCAAGATGAGAAAGGTTTAAAGGTTAGGCAGATTTTGCAAAAAGAGGGCGTTGACGATTCTCATCTCAAAAACGATTCTTTTAATCCGACTGACGTTTCATTGGTCTTAAGTTATCAGGCGGAACGCACCATTTTGGCTCACCATTCCCCGTTTGTTTATTTAATGCCGCGCGATTTAAAACCGCCGCAATGGATTTACTTAACTTCTTTGGGCAAAAATTTTCACAAACTTTATGATGGTTTAAGAGATTATTTAGTTGAGAATCAAAACGTAAAACTGGCCCTAAACCCCGGCTTGCAAGAGTTAAATTGGGGAGCTCAAGGCGCTTGCGGGATTTTAGAGCGATCTGACATTTTAATCCTTAACAAAGAGGAGGCTGAAATTTTAGCTAAGGTTTCTAAAATTACCATAAAGGCCTTGGGTTTGGGGTATGAACAAAATGGCATTAATTCGGTAAGGTGGCTTTTGGAAGGGCTTTCCGGCTTGGGTCCAAAAACAGTAGTGATTACTGATGCCAAAAATGGCGCTTTTTCCTACGACGGCCAAAATTTTCTAAAAATTAAACCGTTTCCGTCAGAACTCGTGGAAATGACCGGCGCCGGCGATGCCTTTTCTGCCGGTTTGTTAGGAGCTTTAATGAATGACAAATCATTGGCAGAAGCCTTGCGTTGGGGTTCGGCTGAAGCGGCCTCGGTTATTGCTAAAATCGGATCAACAGCTGGTTTATTAAACAAAAAAGAACTGCAAAACTTTTTAGATTCGCAAAAAGAAATAATAGCTGAAAGCTTTTAGAGAGAACCTTTTTATTTCACTTTGATACATCGGTGTATCGAAGTATTGTTACATAATATTTTTGGAGGAGGTGTTTAAACGTATGTTTGATAAACTTTTTGCCGTTTGCTTATTAGTTGATGATTTTGAAAAATCGCTTTCTTTTTATAGAGATATTTTGGGATTAGGAGTTAATTCACAAGAGGGTAAATTTGCTGACTTTAAATTAGGAGAAACGCAGTTGGCGATTTTCCAAAAAGACGAGGCAACAGCAATGTTTTCCAGAAATTATATGAGCAAAGGCGGCGGTGTATCTTTGGCTTTTCAGACAGAAGATGTGGAAAAGATTTGCGAAGATCTAAAAACCAAAGGAGTCAAAATCATTGAAGGGCCGAAAACTACAGCCTGGGGTCAGATAGTGGCATATTTTCTAGATCCAGACAATAATATTTGGGAGGTTTCTAAAAAGTAATTAAAGCTAGTTTCTTCGATCTGTTAATATTTAATCATGATAAGTAAAACCGTGAAGCTTAGATTTAAGCAGGATATTGAATTAGTACCTACATCTCCCTTTCACTTTTCCTCCACTTTTTACAAACCCGGCCATTTTCCCTCAAGCGATACCAAATGGGAAAACGGAAAAAGATGGCAAACCATGCTTTGGCAGAATGAGAGGCTGGGTTTGATTTTTGAAGATAGTGGATCGTCAAAGAACCCAAGGGTGACTGTTCAAGTTTTTTCAAGCGTAAAATTGAGCGAGGAGTTTCTAAAAAGTTTAAGAAGAGACTTAATTTGGCGGTTTAATTTGGATTTAAATTTAGAAGAGTTCTATCAAGACATCGGCAAAGACTCCTTACTTTCTCCCATCATCAAAAAATTTCAAGGCTTAAGACCCATGCATTACGGTTCGCTTTATGAATATCTGATCATCGACATTATGCTGCAAAACTGCACGGTTAAGAGAAGCGTTAATATGCTGCAATCATTGTTTGAAAATTATGGGACATTGCTGGAGTATGGCGGCCAGAAATTTTGGTCTTATTGGGAACCAAAAGTTTTAGCTAAAGCTTCGGAAGAAAAATTAAGAGCCTTAAAATTAGGCTATCGAGCTAAATCATTAATCAAGGTTTCCCAGCCCTTTGCTGAAGGTCAAATCGACGAATTATCCTTACGGCAAGAAAGTGCCGCCGAACAAGAAAAAACTTTGCTTTCTTTTTACGGCATTGGTCCAGCCTCGGTTGGCTATATTATGTTTGACGCTTTTCACCATTTTGATTATCTAAAAAACATTTCGCCTTGGGAACAAAAAATTTACACCCGCATTTTCTTTAACAAAGATCACGAAAAAGAACTGGTGTCGGTCCCCAAAATGCTAAAACGATTTGAGAAGTGGGGTAAGTGGAAAGGTCTAGCAACCAATTATGTTTGGGAAAACATCTGGTGGCAAAGGAGAAATAAGCATATTGTGTGGCTGGAAAAGCTGATAAGATTATGACAAATACTTGAGCAACGAATGCACTAAACTGGAGCCAGAGAAAGCACGAAGAGAGCGATACTTATTCGTTAGTAGTTTTTAGTTAGTGATTTTTTGAATCACTTTGATACACCGGTGTATCAAAGTACGATGCACGAATTATGTCTAGAGTCTCGCGGCGAGCAATGAATACAGTGGTAGAAGAAAAAGTTCTTAATATTTTTAGTGAAATTCTTGGTGAGTTGACCAAAAATGATGAGATTGAGTCTTTTCTCTCGGATTTCTTATCACCGACAGAACGGATGATGTTAGCTAAAAGGCTGACGGTAGCTTTGCTTCTTTCCAAAGATTATAACTACGAGGAAATCTGTAATTTACTCAAGGTTTCAGCTGATACAGTTGCCAGGGTTTCGTTGTGGTTGCACAGAAAAAGTCCAGGTTTTAGCTTGGTTATCCAAAAGGTTTTTGCCAAAGAGAAAAGAAGAGAATTTTTAATGGACTTGGAAAAACTCTTGGCTAAAATGATTACCGCCCATCCGGCTGCCTGGACAAGGATTGACAGAAAAGTTGAAAGAAACAAGAGGGATTCTAAGCTTTGGTAGGCATATAATGTGCGGTAAGTGTGCTACTTAGACTAGCACTTTGATACACCAGTGTATCGGAGTGGATACAGGTATTCACGGAATCCAATTGGCCGATTGAAAACTTTGTGATGATATGAGTGTTTTATTAGTAGAAGAACTAAACGCCGTAATCAAATTATTTCTAGAGGACATTAGAAATTTTCCTGCCAAAGATCGGGATAAAATTTTATTTGATAAATGGAGTTTAAAACAGATTTTGATTCATCTTATCGGTTGGGCTGATTATCAAGTTAAGACTTTAGAAGAATTCCAAGAGGGAAAGGAACCGGTTATTCCGGATCATTTAAAGGAAAGTATAAATGATGATTTGGTTGCCAAGAAGGGAAATGAGGCTTGGGAAAAAGTTTATGCGGATTTTTTAAAAACTGAAGCCAGCTTAACCAACAGATATAAAAAATTGCGAGACAAAGATTGGGATAAAAAAATTTGGAAAGGTAAGCAGACTACGCTAAGAGAATTTGTTAACCTTGAGATCAAACATTATAAAGATACGCACGGTCCCCAGATACAACATTTACTGAATGCTTATAAAAATTAGTTTGACAACTTGGAAGATTTTTTATGATATACCCGTCTAACTCAGGTTTGCAACCTTCGTTAGCCGGTTATATACTCACTAACTCACATTTGTGTTGCAAATCTGAGTAAGTTGAGTATAAGATGAAGTTAATCTTATGAAAGTTTTTGTGACCCGCACTATTCCCGGACCGGGGATAAAAATGCTTCAGGAAAAGTTTGAAGTGGAAGTTTACTCCGAGGATAAGATTATTCCTCATACTGAACTTTTGGAAAAAGTTCAAGGCGTTGACGCTCTCCTGTCGCTTTTGACTGATAACGTCGGAGTTGATGTTTTTGAGGCAGCCGGGGCATCTTTAAAAATTGTGGCCAACTACGCAGTGGGGTTTGATAATATCGACATTATTGAGGCAAAAAAACGCGGGGTTGCGGTGACTTTTACGCCTTATGCAGAAAGAATTATTGAGCCAGTGGCTGAACACGCTATGGCCCTGCTTTTGGCTGTTGCCAAAAAGATTTTGGCCGCGGATAAATTTGTTCGTGATGGCAAATATGAAGGCTGGGATCCTGGTTTATTTTTAGATGAGGGACTGGGCGGAAAAGTTTTGGGAATTGTCGGCGCGGGGAGAATAGGCAGCCACTTAGCTAAAATTGCCAAAGGCTTTGACTTAAAAGTTATTTATACTGACATTAAGCCCAATCCAAAATTTGAGCAGGACTTTGGCGCTCAATTTCTTGAGTTAGATCAATTACTAAAAGAATCGGACTTTGTCAGCTTGCATTGTAATTTAACTAAAACAAACTCTGGCTTTATCAATATTGATAAGTTAGCCCTAATGAAAGAAACTGCTATTCTAATTAATACTGCCCGCGGTGGTTTAATTAAAGAAGAAGATTTAGTCAAGGCTTTACAAAATGGGGGAATTTCCGGCGCGGGTTTAGATGTTTATGAAGACGAACCAGAGCTTGCCGAAGGATTAACTGATTTACCCAATGTTGTTTTAACTCCTCACATAGCCTCAGCCACCATTGAAGCCCGTACCGAAATGTCCAAAATGGCGGCAGAAAATATTATTGCCGTTCTGGAAGGACAGACTCCACCGAATCTGATTAGATAAAGGAGATAGTCTTTCAAAAATATGAACGAAGAAATTGTTTCAACAAAAATTGCCTTGTTCAAGGGCAAAAAAATCAGAAAAACCATTTATCAAAATGAATGGTGGTTTGTGATTAATGACGTTATTGAGGCGTTGACTGATTCAGTTCAGCCTGAAGGATACATTAAGGACATGCGTCGTCGTGATCCCGAACTTTCAAAAGGGTGGGTGCAAATTGCCACCCCCCTTTCTGTGCCAACCGAGGGAGGTCCACAAAAGATGAATTGCGCCAATACTGAAGGTATCTTCCGCATTATCCAATCCATTCCATCTCCTAAGGCTGAACCGTTTAAGCGTTGGTTAGCTCGGGTAGGTTATGAACGGATTCAGGAAATTGAAGATCCGGAGCTGGCAACCAAAAGAACGAGAATTCTCTATAAGTTGAAGGGTTATAGCGACGACTGGATTGAAAAGCGGGTGCGCGGAATTGCTATTCGCGAAGAGCTGACCGATGAGTGGCAAAAACGCGGAGCCCAAGAGCAAAGAGATTACAAAATTTTAACCGCAGAAATCTCCAAGGCCTCTTTTGGCATCACGCCAAGTGAATACAAAAGACTTAAAAAATTAAAACGCGAAAATCTTCGTGATCATATGGATGATTTAGAGTTGATTTTTACCATGTTGGGTGAACGCGCAACGACCGAGATTCATCGCACGGAAAATTCCCAAGGCGTACCCAAGTTAAAAACAGACGCCAAAGCTGGCGGCGATATTGCCGGCGGCGCCAGAAAAAAGCTTGAAAAACGGCTGGGCAGATCAATTGTTTCAAAAGAAAACTATCTTAAAAAACCGCAGGACAAAAAATTGCTTAGGTAAGAAGGCGGATAAAAATATTTTACTTGGTTGGACCTTTGGGACACTTGTAGATATCTAAAACTTTTTCCAAGGGGGTGGCACTGCGATAAAATGGGCAACTGGTTGGACTTTGCGGGTTGCAAGTGCCAAATTTCCAGTAGTAATAAACTCCGCGGCCTACAAAAAACAACGAAACAAAAAAACTTGCTACAAAAAGCCAGGCTATTGGTTCGTAAAGTTTTTCAGCTATTTTTGCCAAACGAGTTGATCGTTGAAGAAGCCGGCCGGTAATTTGGGCTTTGATTTTTTCCTCAAATCCGGTATCGCATTTTCGCAAAGTCATTCTTTTAAAAACGCAGACAAAAGCCTCTTTGGCCAATTGGCGGTACTTGACGCTAAAAATTCCCAAAAAAGCAAAAACAAGAAAAGCGATAACGCAAATCATATAAACTCAAAGCTCAAATCTCAAAACTCAAAGCCACAGTTCAAAGCTCAAAACTAGTGGTAGTTTTTAACTTTGCGCTCGGCCTTGATTTGTTCGCCTTCGGCGAGGAAATATCGACGAAGTCGCTATCTTTGCGCTTTGCACTAAACAATAAAGCGATTGATCTAAAGTTTAATAATTTTCTCCAAAGTTTGAATAAGTATATCAATTTCTTCTTTCGTATTATACAGGTAAAGAGAAATTCTGACTGCGCCCTTAATTTTTCTATCATTAAACCAAGAATGGACGCAAAAACTGCCGGAGCGAACCATGATATTAGCCGTAGAATTTAACAAAAGAGCAATTTTATGATGGTCAATTCCCTCAATTGTGAAACTGGTAATACCGCCGCGTAAAGTGGGATCAGCTGGGCCAAGGATAGTAAGTGGCCTTGGTGACCTAAGTAAGCTAAGTTGAGAATCTAAATAAGTGTTGAGTTGGGTTTCGTGTTGGTGAATGTTTTCCATTCCCACTTCACTTAAATAATTTATAGCGCTTCCAAAGCCAATAATACCGGCGTAATTTTGCAAGCCGGCTTCAAATTTGTGCGGCGGCTCCAATAATTGAAAATCATCGTAGGTTGTATCGGCCACAGTTTCGCCACCGACCAAAAAGGGCGGCAATGCTTTTAGCAGTTCATATTTTCCGTATAAAACCCCAATTCCCGACGGTCCCAGCATTTTATGCCCGGAAAAAGCCAAAAAGTCGTAATTCAGTTTTTTAACATCAATTTTTTGATGAGGCACTGTTTGGGCAGCATCCAGAAGAACTAAAAAGCCGTTTTGATGGCTAATCTTCACAATTTCTTCCACCGGATTGGTAACGCCGTCAAGGTTAGAAGTGTAAGCCAAGGAAACAAGGCTTTTTTCTTTAAGGGGTCCCCTTGCATCCGCAAGGGGACCCCTTACGGATGCTGAAGGCTTGGTTGAGCCATCGGGAAACTTCGCAGGTTTACCTTGCCGCGTTTCCTCGATCGCTTTTTCAAAAGCTTCTAAATTAAAGGTGCCGTCGGGGTTAGTCTTAACAATGACTCTTTTAATTTTTCCTTGTTTTTCCAGTAGTTGCCAGGGGATGAGGTTGGAATTGTGTTCTTTATCAGAGGTAACAACCAAAGGTAAGTTATCTTGATCGTCTAAGTCACTTTGGGGAGAGGAATTAAAAAGGGTTTGGCTGATTAGGTTTATTCCTTCAGTAGTATTTCTGGTGAAGATAATTTCTTCGAGCTTGGCGTTGATAAAGCGGCCAAGATCGTTTCTGGCTTTTTCGCATCGCTTGGTAACTTCTTCTCCCCACAAGTGAAAGCTGCGGTCTCCACAGGCCGGAAACTTTTCATAATATTCGTCCATGGCCGTAATCACAAGTTTTGGTCTTAAACTCATGCAGGCGTTATCAAAATAGATAGGGGGTTGGCCATTGATTAGTTGTTGAAGCGGGGGGAAATCGGCCCGTATTTTTTTGGTATTTAACATAGGAATAATGTTATCCTCATCATACTGTAACCATACTGTAATATGAAAGCAGGGTCAATGAAAAAAGAAAAAGCCACCCTTTAGGTCATTGAAAGGTGGCTAGAAAATTTAAGATGGCCTCCATTGCCTTAATGTCAACCAGCATAAAAACAATTGCGGAAAAACAACAAAAAACATAAACAGCAAACAAAAAGATGTTCCAGTTTTTGGCAGCCGGAAAATGACTTTCCTTTATGATTGAAAATACGGCAATGGCGGCTCCCAAAAAACAAATAAAGCTAACAAAGTGATACCAAAATTCCGGGAATCTGGAACCCAGGAATATGTTGATAGTGATAAGAACCAAAAAGATAACATGAAGCCTCTCGTTTTTTGAAAGAGATCTGCCGTCGTCAAAGACGGAATTGCTCCTTTTGGCCATTTGTTCTCCCCCTTTTGATTTGTTAAATCAATCATAGCATCTTTAGCCAAACTTTACTATACTAGGCAATGTAGTTGGTCAACCGATCGTTTATTGATAACATTCAAACCCTAAAGGTCTAGATTTCAGACCTTTAGGGTTTATTTTTTCTAAGGGCTGTTTTTAGGGGACTAATTTAGTTAGAATCTTTATGAGTATGCTTTTCAAAAAGAATTTGAGCTTTCCGTCCCTTGATTTAATTTTAGCCATAGGTTTTCTTTTGGCCGTATCCTACGCTGCTTTTTCTCCCTGGCGGTCCATTTTTATTCAAGGCTTTGTCCAAAACCGCAGTTTGGTTGGTGTTATTTCAACTTTTTTCTCGCTCTTTTTAGTACCGTTTTATTTGATAATGGCAAGGCTGATTCTAAAATTTGGTAAGGTTAAGACGCTTATAGTGGCAAGTTTGCTAATGCTGGTTACGGCAATAATCATTGGTTTCTGGTCCTTCCTTTTTGTATTTTTACTAGGGCACAGCTTTTATCTTTTGGGCCGTTCTTTTGCCTTTTTTGTTTTGGAACTTTTGATTAAAAAGTACTCTTTGGAAAATGAAATACATTTCATCCAGGGCAAGGTTTCGGCGATTGTGAATTTTGGTTGGTTTTTGGGGCCAATTTTGGGCGGTTTTTTGGTTTCTTCTTTTAAGATATCAGGCATTTTGTGGTTTATGGCAGCCTGCGCCATTTTAGTTTTGATTTTGGTTTTGCGGGGCGTTGCTATTTTTGATCCCCTAGCTTCAGCCCCGCCCATAAGGACAGAGAGTTTTTTTGCTGATTTTAAAGAATTTGCCACCCGGTCTGATTTTTTATTTTACTATTGTATAGCCTTAGGTTTAAACATGGTTTACGGCCTGACGAGCACTTTTTTGCCGTTATTGCTTTGGGAACTGGGGGCTTCTAACAAATTAATTGGAATTGGTTTTGCTTTATCGGTTCTACCATTTGTGATTTTAGAACCCATTTTAGGTCGTTTGGCCGATAAAATAGGCCGTGAGCGGCAGCTTTTCTCTTTGGGATTTTTGATTATGGCGGTTTCTTTAATTTTGACGGGCTTCAGCCAAAACACCCATTTTTTGATTATACTCTTGGTTTTGAGTTCTGTTGGTGCTTCATTCATTGAAGCCATAGATCAAAGCCTTTTTATGAAAAAAGCCAACCATCATAAAACGTCTATGATTGGTATTTTTTCCACGGCCGGGGCTTTAGGCTTTGCCATCGCTCTTTTACTCTGCGCGATTCTTTTAATCTTTGTCAATCTTTCTGCGGTTTTTGTTATTTTGGGCTTTTTGCTCCTGATCTTTTGTCTTATTAGCTTGCGGAGTCTTTCTTCTTGACAGATTCTGTTTTGCTGTTTATTCTTAAGTCACAATCCTGATTTATATTCCACTTACTCGATCCCGATGTACATTGGGGGAGAGTTAGTGAATACATAACCAGCTAACGAGAGTTTCAAACTTGAGTTAGATGGGTATATTACCTCATTTGATGTCTCCTTTGTTCAAAGATAAAGTTTTTATTGAAGTGGGAGATTTTGTGGTTTTGATCGGGCTTTTTAAATAATGAATGACAACGATATTCTTTTAACTAAAGAGGGCTTAGCTAAGCTTCAAAAAGAGTATGACAATTTGGCCAATATTCAAAAACCCAAGCTCTTACAAGATTTGGCCAATGCCAGGTCATTGGGAGATTTGTCTGAAAACGCCGCCTATTCCGAGGCACGGCGGAGGCAATCTTTTATTGAAGGAAGAATTGCCGAACTTTTTGAAATACTTAAAAACGCTAAGGTGATGAAAAAAGAAAAAACCGATAAGGTGCAGTTGGGATCAAAAATTAAGGTTCATTTAGACGGCCAGGAAGAGGAATTTTTAATTGTTTCATCAGATGAGGCGGATTTGTCAGCTGGTAAGATTTCTAAAGATTCGCCATTAGGAAGGGCGCTTTTTGGCAAGGCCATTGGTGATCAGGTTAAAGTGGAGGCTCCAATAGGTAAGGTAGAATATACTATTTTGGGAGTAGATTAAACCCTAAGGGTCTAGCGTTGCTTTTGCAACGCCAGCCTAGACCTTTAAGGTTTGGATGGACGATGCAAGACAAATATTTTGTTACCAAAGACGGTTTAAAAAACCTTAAGAAAGAGCTAAAGCGCCTAAAAGAGAATGATAAACCCAGGGCCATAGAGCGGGTCAAAAAAGCCCGTGAAATGGGGTATTTAGATGATAATCCGGAGTATGAGGCTGCCCGGGAAGAGCAGTCTTTAGTTGAGGGCAGAATTGAAGAGTTGGAAGATGTGGTTGCCAACGCCAAAATTGTGGAAGAACAAAAAGAAATAAGAGGCGTGATTAGCATTGGTTCAAAAGTTAAAGTTGAAATTGATGGAAAACGCAATGTTTTTACCATTGTGGGTTCGGTGGAAGCTGACCCGGCTTTGGGCAAAATATCCCACGAATCACCGGTAGGCAAAGCTCTTTTGGGATTAAAGGCGGGTGATACAGTCAGGGTAAAGTTGCCTGGTGGAGAGTTTAAATATAAGATTCTTGAGATTAATTAACCCCCCTTTAGTTTTTTGCTTCCAACGATTATACTTATTTCGATTGAAGTTCAAAGTGCAAAGCTCAAAAATCAAAGCCAAAGTTCAAAGCTCAAAGTTTAGGTAGGCTTTTAGCTTTGCGCTTGGTTTTGCGCTTTGCACTTTGCGCTTTGCACTTTCGTTGCCCGAGCCAATTGAATTATTAAGACAAGAACGAATTAAGAAACTGGACAAAATCCGAGATCTCGGGTTTGATCCATATCCTTCGCGCTGGGTACATCAGAATCAGCGTGAGCCAATTGCTAAAGCGCGGGAAAAGATTTTGGATTCTCCAGTTTTTATCAGCGGCCGCTTAATTGCCCAAAGAAAACACGGGGCCTTAACTTTTGCTGATTTGAATGATGAGTCCGGTAGAATCCAGTTATTATTTTCCAAAAAAGAACTGTCTGATTTGCTAAATCAACTATTAGATCTTTTAGATTTGGGTGATTTTATTGGGATATCAGGGGTTCTGTTAAAAACCGCAAGCGGCGAGTTGTCGGCGCGGGTTTCTGATTTTTCTATTCTAACTAAGTCTTTGCGTCCCTTGCCTTCGGCTTTTTATGGTTTAAAAGACGTTGAAGAGCGTTATCGCAAGCGCTATTTGGACTTGCTTGCAAATCCCGAAGTTAAAAAGTTCTTTGAGTTGCGCTCCAAAGTCATTGAGGGGATTCGACGTTTTTTGATTGACAAAAAAGGTTATATTGAGGTTGAAACGCCCATTCTACAGCCAATTTACGGTGGGGGATTGGCTCGTCCTTTTAAGACCCACCATCACGCTTTAAATCAGGAATTATACTTGCGGATTGCCACCGAACTTTATTTAAAAAGATTAATTGTTGGCGGTTTTGAAAAAGTATTTGAGATAAACCGCGTTTTTAGAAATGAAGGAGTAGACACTAAGCATAATCCCGAATTTACCCTGCTTGAGACCATGGAGGCTTTTGCCGACTATCAGAAGAATATGGGATTGGTTGAAGAGATGTTTGAAACGGTAGTCAAAAAGATTTTAGGCACTACTATAATCAAATATAGCAGTTCAGAAATTGATTTTAAAAGGCCATGGAAAAGGGTAGCGCTTTGGGATTTAATTAAAGAAAAAACCGGCGTGGACTTTTGGAAGATTTCGGAAAAAGAAGCCGAAAAATTAGTTGAAAAGTATCATTTGAACATTGATAAATATAAGCAGAGCTTGAGCGAACCTCGTTCGCTGAAGCAGAGCTTGCGCCCCGAAGACTCGGGGCTGAAGCAGAGCTTGCGTTCTGCGGAACTACAAAAAACAGTTGGTTCAATATCAGTAGCCTTGTTTGAAGAAGTTTTGGCCAAAGATTTGATCCAACCAACACTAGTAACTAATTACCCGCAAGAGATTGCGCCCTTGGCCAAAAAATGCCAAAATGATAAAAGGTTAGTTGAGAATTTTGAAATTTATATCAACGGGTTGGAATGCGGCACCAACTATTCGGAGTTAAACGACCCTTTGGAGCTTAGAGATAGATTACTTGATGAGCGAAGAAAAGAAAAGCTGGGCGACAGCGAGGCCCATCAAATGGATAATGATTTTATAGAAGCTTTGGAGTACGGCATGCCGCCAACTTCGGGGATTGGCCCGGGGATTGATAGAATTGTGATGATTTTGGCAAATGTGGCGTCGATTAGAGAGGTAATATTGTTTCCAACCCTTAGAGGAAAAGCAGAGCTAAATAAATAACTGGGATGGAGTCAATTTTTAATTTGAAATTTGAAATTTTTAATCAATTCTTAATGAATAAATGAATAAATTTTTAAACACGTTTTCCATCATCGTGTTTTCAAATTTTAAATTTAATAATTTCAAATTGATTTAAAATTCAAAATTGAAAATTTCAAATTACTGGTGGTTTTGTGCTTTGAACTATTTTTAACATGATCTTCTTGGATTTTATCTACAATTTTTTATCTTTTTTCAACTTTATCTGGTTGCGTGATTTAATGGCGCTTTCGCCGGCACTTTACCAGTTTTTTACTGTTAATTTAACGCAGTATGATTTGCTATTTTTAGCCATTGGCTTTTTGGTGATTTTAATTGAAATAAGGCTGCCGCTTAAATATTATTGGGGTTTGCCTAGCTACACATTTGCCAAATTTTTTGAAAGCATTGGCTTACGGCCCAAAACACCAGTTTGGGGATATTGTTTAGATGCCGAAACCGACCAAATAATTACGGTTGCGGCGGTGGAGCTTTTGGACGAGAAAAGCAAAAAAATCATAGCCACGACTTTTTCCAATCGTTTAGGCCAGTACGGTTTTTTGGTTTATCCGGGTTCTTATATTGTGCGGGCAGTCAAGAATCACTACAAAATGCCTTCATTTTTGGATCCCGAAAATATTGAGCTGATCCAGGTTGATGAATCGTCAGCCATTCCGGTGGGTGTTACTTTTAGCCCGGATTTTCCCAAAATCAATATCCCCTTAATGCCTTTGGAAAAGATTAACTGGCGCGATCCGCAAAGTTTATTTAGCCATTACGCGAAGACCTTTCTTTTTTCGACAGCCACCATTGTGGTTTATTTAAGCGCGGTGGGTTCTCTTTTGGCCTTTGTGCTGACTGGCAGGCCCTACGACGGACTATTATTGGCTGTGGCTGTTACTTTGCTTTTTATCAAGATTTACATTTTGGAAACAGTAGGACAAGTAGGAAAGGTAGGATAAATTCTAAATTCTAATTTCTAAATCCTAAACAAATCCTAATGACCAAAAATTAAATTTCAAAAACTTGTTTTGATCATTGGAAAATTTGCATTTTGAACATTGTTTAGGATTTAGTGTTTAGATATTAGAGTTTTTGCATGCTGGATATACATTATATCCGTGAAAATCCGGAAGAAGTTAAACAAAATATTTTGAACCGTAAAGTTGATCCGGCTAAAGCTGACGTGGGTAGACTGCTTTTGCTTGATGACCAAAAAGCCAAATTAAACTATGAAATTGAACAGACGCGTGCTACTCGTAACAAATTGGCGGAAGAATTAAAAGATGCCAAGCTAAGGACTTCGGAAAAAATTGAAGAAGGAAAAAAAATAAGAGAGGGCATTTCTATTTTGGAAAAAGAGTTAGTAGGAGTGGAAAAAGAATGGCAGGCATTAATGGACTGGATGCCAAATATGCTTGCCAATGATGTCCCAGTAGGAAAAGGTGAAGATGATAATTTGGAAATTAAGGCTTGGACTGTAAAAGATGGGTATTTCAAACAGAATCAGCTGGGTCTTAAAGATTACTCCAAAAAATGGATGCCAGTCTTTGATTTTAAACCCAAGGATCATTTAGAAATCGGTGTTAATTTGGGTTTGATAGATGTTGAACAAAGCGCAAAAACTTCTGGATCACGATTTGCCTATCTCAAAGATGATTTGGTTGTCATGCAATATGCGCTTTTTGACTTGTTATTCAAAAAATTAATCACTGCTTATGGTTTTCATCCAATGATTGTTCCATTATTGGTTAAGGAAAAAGTTTTGTACGGAACAAGCCATTTTCCTGAAGGTCGAGACCAAGTTTATAAAATTGAAAATACAAATGTTGAAGACAAACAGGATTTGTTTTTAGTTGGTTCATCTGAACCGCCCCTTTTTGCTTATGGAATGGATAAGATTTTCAACGAAAAAGATTTGCCTTATAAAATGACTGCCTATACCTCATGTTTCCGTTCCGAGGTTGGTTCATGGGGGAAGGATGTAAAAGGAATTAAAAGGGTTCACCAATTTGATAAGTTAGAAATCGATGTTATTTGCAAACCCAACCAAGCAGACGCCATTTTTGAAGAATTATTGGAAATTAATAGCTGGTTTTTACAGGAATTGAAACTTCCATATCATCAAATTTTGAAATGTTCAGGAGATTCTGGATATGCCGCTTCTTATAAGCAAGTTGATACAGAAGTCTGGTTGCCAAGCCAAAATGAGTTTATTGAAGTTGGTACCGACACTAACGCTGGTAATTTCCAAGCCCGCCGTTTAAATATTAAATTTGAAGACGAAAAGGGAAAAAAGCAGTTGGTTAATACAGTAAATGATACAGGTTGTCCAATGGGCAGAATGTTAATTTCTATCCTTGATAATTATCAGAAAGCCGACGGCTCGGTAGAAGTTCCCCAAGTTTTGCGTTCCTTTTTAGGAAAGGATATAATCACTCCTAAGAAAATCTAATTTCTCATTAGTTCAATCAATTAAAGCATAAAAAGGAGAGGATAAATGTCTTTGGGCAAGACTAAGACGACCCTGAAACACCCTCCCGGGCTGTTCTCTCTGAGGCAGGAAGATTTCTCTTTTAACGAATTATCTTCTCGTTGTCATCGTAGTTATGCGCATCGTTCCGGCAAGGGTCATAATGGCGCGCGCCGTTCAGCTCATCATCGGAAACGATGTGCTGATTGCAACAAAAAATATCCCAAGAGTTCAAAATTTTGTCCGGCTTGCGGCAGCGGAAACTGGCGGCCAACGGAACATTAAATATTAAAAAAGAGAAAAGGAGAGAAAATGAGCGTTTCAATGACGACAAGTCAAGTTGCGGTAATTTTGGGAGTCAGACCGGAAACGGTTAGGCAATATGTCGAAGATGGAAAACTGCTAGCTTCAAAGGATTCAAGGTTTGGGCGTTTACAAGTTTCGGCTGCTTCTCTGGCCCAGTTTATTCGCGAACAGCAGTTATTAGGGAAAACGCTTTATACAAGTAATGAAATAACTACGGCTGTTTTGGAGAAGGCATCGCGAACCATTGTTTTTGTAATTGTTGACGCCGCTTGTGGAGACGAGGATGTTGATTTTGATCAAAAGGCGCTTTTTGAATTAGCTTGGTCAATCCTTTTTACCAGATTTATCCCTGAGTGGGATGGAGTAGGTAAGAAGTATCGAAGGATTGTTCTACACGCCGTTGAGGGAACCAGAGGAAACCAGCTATTTGCCGGTTTGGAATTGGCTTTTCAGCTTTATGATTTGCGGGTTAAAGAATTAGAGAAAATTTTGGCTTAGCCACGCTGCTTCTAAACCTCCGAGGTTTACGCGTAAACCTCGGAGGTTTCTTGATGGCTTTGTACCAACAAAAAACGCCTAAGAGAAAATTTGCCTCTTAGGCGTAAATTATAATTAAGAACATAGCTGTAGCGAAGCGAAAGCTATGCTTAATTTCAAAGACTGCGAGCGTAAGCGAGCAGTCTTTATTCGTTTACATATTGGGGACAAATATAAGCTTTGCCGTTCCAAACTGCTTCTTCGCCCGGATGATCGCCGCAAAAATGTTTCTTAACAGATTTTTCTGGTTTACCCCATTTTCGGGCGCCGGCAAAGGCCATTTGTCGAGCCATTGGTTTTGGGATTAATGGTTTTGGGGTGATACTAGCGGGAGCCGCTACTGTTGTTCCCGATGATTCCCAAGTTAGACTTCCACCCCAAACATTTTCCTTGTTACAAAGTTTTTCTCCTCGATAAGGACAGAACTTGCATTGTACACCAGCCCGCTCCGGAAATTCGTTGCCTTGAATGCCCGCAATGGCACTTTCAATGATTTCCTGAAGCGAAGCAAAATCGTTTTCACTAATATGAAATGGGATCAAAACTTCCAAGGCTACATTATGGATAAAAATCAAATCAGGCCCCACTCCAAATCTTTGAAAAAAGTCAGCGTCGTTTTTGGCTTTTTCTTGCCAAGCCAAGGCGTAGATCAAAAGTTGCAAATGTTTTATTTCACGTCTAAAGCTGGTAGTTAAATCAATTAAAGCCATTTTTGTTTGGCCGTTCATTTGCATGCGCCAAATTTGATCGGGTTTAAAAACAAAATCAAGTCCAAAAATTTTAGCCTCATATCTTTTTTCCACCGCCACAATTTCCAATTGTTCAAAGATTGCCGGTGGCTTCAAAAGTCTATTAAAGTAACCGCCATAAGTTCTTGAGCCTTGAGGTGTTTTTAATGCCCCGCCCTGCATAAAAATTTTAAGGCGATAGATTACGGCCCCGGGGTTAGTTAGTCCCCAATCAACTCCGCCCTCGGCGCCCTTTTTTTCGACTAAGGCCCAAAAATCATGGGTCATTGCCTTGGCCGTAGCTTCAGCGGTTTTATACCAGAAAGGTCTTTGGCTGACTTTGGGGTCAAAATTGTAATTGGGTGGCCCCAAAAGCATTGTGCGAACAGTTTCGTGCCAAACTTGCCCGCTTAACATAAAGTAGGGAATTGCCACCTTAGGTCTTATTTTTCTTTCAAATTGATACCGTCTGGGACAATCAATATAAGATTGGATAGCGCTGGCACTAAGAGGCTTCAAATCACATCTCCCTTTTTGTGAATTTTTTGAAGAGCGATTGACTTATAGTCAAGCACATTTTGGCGAGTTTGGCAAGAGGCATTTAAACAATGAGTTTTAGCAACCCGAAGGGTTGAGCGTCTCAACCCTTCGGGTTGAAGTCTAGGGGGTCATTTTTAAATTTACCAACTTTGCGCCGGGCTGTGTTAAAATCTAGGGGTATGTTGGGTTTATTAAAAAATCTTTTTGATTCCAATGAAAAAGAGGTTAAGCGCTATCTGCAAAGTGTGGCTAAGATTAACGCTTTGGAGCCTGATGTCCAAAAGTTATCAGACGATGAATTACGGGCAAAAACCGTTGCCTTCAAAAGTGTGGTCGCTAAGGAGATGCAAGATTATCCCTTAAGCGAATATCAGGGCAAGCCGCGCTATTTCTCAGTTAAGTTACTGGAGCCGGTGGCAATTGAGGCTTTGGCGGTGGTTCGCGAGGCTATCAGGCGAACTGTTGGCGAGCGGGCTTTTGATGTGCAATTAGCCGCGGCCCTGTCATTGCATGAAGGCAAAATTGCCGAGCAAAAAACCGGGGAAGGCAAAACATTATCTTCGGTCATGGCCATGTATCTTAATGGCTTAACCGGCTTTGGAGTTCACTTGGTGACGGTTAACGATTACTTGGCGCAAAGAGATGCCGGTTGGTATGGCAAAGCTTTGGATTTTTTGGGCTTAAAAGTCGGCGTGATTATTCATGACCAGTCCTTTATTTATGATCCTGAATTTGATAATCCCCAGCATCAAGACGAACGATTAAAACATCATCGCCCGGTCTCCCGCCAAGAAGCCTATAACGCCGATGTGACTTACGGCACCAATAACGAATATGGTTTTGATTATTTACGCGATAATATGGTTTATCAAAGTGAACAAAAGTCTCAACGAGGACACAATTTTGCCATAGTTGACGAAGTGGATTCCATTTTAATTGATGAAGCGCGAACGCCGCTTATTATCTCCGCACCGGCCGCGGAGTCAAACGAACTCTATCAAAAATTTGGGAAGATTGTCCCTAGTCTTAATTCTCAAGATTATATTTTGGAAGAAAAAGAAAAAAGCATTCATTTGAGTGATTTGGGTATTAAAAAAATGGAAAAGGTTTTAGGGATTGCCAATTTGTTTGACGATTGGATGCTAACTCATCATTTGGATCAGGCTTTAAAAGCAAACTTTATTTATTTAAAAGATCGCGACTATATCGTAAAGGACAACGAAGTAATTATTGTGGATGAATTTACCGGCCGCTTAATGCCGGGTCGCAGGTTCTCTGAAGGACTGCATCAGGCCATTGAAGCCAAAGAAAAAGTAACTATTCAAAAAGAATCCAAAACTTTGGCCACTATTACTTTTCAAAACTATTTTAGACTCTATCAAAAACTGTCCGGCATGACCGGGACGGCCGCGACAGAATCAGAGGAATTCCACAAAATTTACGATTTGGAAGTGGTGGTGGTGCCAACCAATAAAACCATGATCAGGGCTGATCAGGCGGATAGAATTTACAAGCACCAGCGGGCTAAATGGAAAGCCATTGTTGATGAGATTGAGGAGTGCCATAAAAAAGGCCAGCCGGTTTTAGTGGGCACAACTTCGGTTGAGAAAAACGAATTGCTGCATACTTTTTTGGATCGCCGCGGTATTGCTCACGAAATCTTAAACGCTAAAAATCATGAACGGGAAGCGGAGATTATTGTTAAGGCTGGGCTCACGGGATCGGTCACGGTAGCCACTAATATGGCGGGTCGGGGAACGGACATCAGGCTTGGTTTGGGAGTTGTGGAACTCGGGGGATTACATGTCATCGGCACGGAACGCCACGAAGCCAGGCGGATAGATAATCAGCTAAGGGGTCGATCCGGTCGTCAGGGCGACCCGGGTTCATCGCGTTTTTTTGTGGCCTTAGATGATGATTTAATGCGTATTTTTGGCGGGGATAAAATTGCTTCTTTAATGACCACTTTTAATCTGCCGGAAGATTTGCCATTGGAAGCCGGCATGGTCTCCAAAGCCATTGAAAACGCGCAAATGAAAGTGGAGGGTTATAACTTTGATATCAGAAAGCATTTGGTGGAATACGACGATGTAATTAATAAACAAAGGGAGATTATTTATAAGAAGAGGGAAGCGTTGTTAGGGGTTAGGGGACAGGGGCTAGGAGTTAGTGACGAAAGGTCGAACCTTCAGAGTGAAACTGAAACCCAAAACCTCGAACCTGAAACCCACAACCTACACGACCAGCTTCTAGAGAAAATTAAAAAGTTTTCAGAGGATCCGGATGCCGCTATAAATCAATATAGTGATAAAGAGCAAAGAATCGGTTTGGAGAATATGAAGCAGATAGAACGGATGATTTACTTGACCACTCTTGATGAGTTATGGATGGATCACATTGACGCTTTGGACGAACTGCGCTTGGGAATTGGACTTAGGGGTTGGGGTCAGATGGATCCTTTGGTCGAGTTTAAAAAAGAAGCTTATTCCATGTTTGAAAGATTACTTTTGGAAATTGACCAAACCGTGGTTGATAGATTGATACATTTTGAGCTAGCGCCAACTCAAATGGCACCGGCAGTGAATCGAGAGATGATGCAGGAGGCAAGAGGCAAGACGCAGGAGATGGCGGCTAACGGATTATTGTCAGGAGTTGATCAAAGTGTCAGCCCTCAAGCCCCGGTTGTCAGATCTGAAAACGAAAAGCTAGGTCGCAATGATCTTTGTTGGTGTGGTAGTGGTAAAAAGTACAAACATTGCCACGGCGGTTGATATAGAGGTTCAGGGAAACCTCGTAGGTTTACCAGGTGGTTAAAGTAAACCTCGGAGGTTTCCTGAAGGCTTGGTTAAGCCATGCGATTTAATAAAAACCGTGACCTGCTGGAAACAGGCGAAATCTATCATATTTTCAATCGTGGTGTTAATCGCCAGAATATTTTTCCTGACGACGAAGCGTATTCTTATTTTCTGCACTTGCTTGGCCACTGCAAAAAATTTATTACCCCGCTAACTCATCATCGTAAAAAAGTAGAAACCCATGGAGAGGAGATATTCCTTTTAAGGCCGTATGACGATGAAAGTAAACCTCCGAGGTTTAGAGTGCCAGTAGAATTGCAGGCTTTTGTTTTGATGCCTAACCATTTCCATCTTTTAGTCAGGCAATTAGTGGACGGTGGAGTCTCGCTTTATTTAAGTCGAATCTGTAATGCTTTTACCCGCGCTTTTAATCAGCGATTCAAGCGAACTGGCCCTTTATGGGAAAAACGTTTTGCCGCTAAAGTTGTTGAGAGTGAAAATTCGTATCTTCAGCTAATTCGTTATATCCATCTTAATCCTTTCAAAACCTCTCCACCCTTGGCAAACGATTTGCGGGAATATCGTTATTCTTCTTATTTGGAGATGGCTGGTTTGGCAGACAAGAAGATTTGCGATTTAGAATTTCCATTGGATCTTGTGGGGTCTTTCAGAAATTATGATAGTTTTGTGCGGGCGCAGATTACGCCGGAAGAGGGAAGTTCTCTTAAGGGGTTGACAGTGGAGGATTGGTTTGAAAATTAGTGGATTGGTTGTTGTAGCGGCCTTAGGAAACCTCGGAGGTTTACTTCTTATTCCTTCGGGTTGAGTTCAAGGCTAGGTTCTCTTGAAAAGTGGGAGTTCCTTTGATGCCTGTGGCAAGAAGTTTTTGGGGATTGTTTGTTTTTTGCCCGATTTTAGCCACTCAAAAATAGCTTTTTTGGGAAAAAGCCATTGCCGGCCTATTCTGATTGACGGCAACTCGCCTAATGCCGCGTGTCGGTACACGGTTTTAACATCAATTCCCAACATTTGAGCTAAATCTGGAGCTTTTAAAACCTCGGATTTTAATTTTGTCGGTTTTTTCTTATTAATCATTAATCTAATACTATCTCCATTTAACTTGAGTTTGCAACTTTTATTGATCAAGTATAAACTGCACACAAGCTTATATTCGTGTGTAGTTTGAATTGCTTCCCCGTTAAACGGGGTCGCAATATAAATTAAATACATGCCATCAAATTCTATAAAATCAGAACAAGCCAACGCCTTGGCTGCCTTAAGAGAGAGTTTAGCCAGAGAAGAAGCCACAGTTGGCAAGTCCCTGGATTATCCGGCTGATAGGAATACCGAACAAGAGAGGATTAATCTTAACGCCCAAATTTTAGGGGATCATTACGAAACCTTAATGCCTGGCCGCGGATTAAGAGAGGCGTTTAGTCATACTCTTTGTGAGGTGGCAGAGGCATTTGAAAAAGGAGCTGTTGGGGGAGACCAAAGACTTTTTCAATCCGCCCTTTCAGAGTTACGGCTTTTAACTGAAGTAGACAGACTTTTGGCTCAAGGTGATAAGGAGCATTTGGAATCCTTGCATGGGAATAGGGTAGGACCTACTTTTTCTCTACAAACTACTCTTTCCGGCTTACAATTTAAAGAAGGCGTGGCTGCTACATTTGCGGAGTGGTTGTTTGAACCTACGGGCATCCGTTTGGAAGTTACTTACTATGATCCGGAAACGCAAAAGGAAAAGACCATAAAAGCCAGCATGGATTTTCATTATCGGGGTAAAGGAGAAAATTTATCTAAAGCAAAACAAGCAGCTTTGGATTTAAAAGGCAATTATATTACTCCGGCTTTGCATAAGGCAGGTGGCATGGATTATCATCGGTCAGAGCGTTTTACCGGCGTTATTTCTTCGGATGAGGATTTTGCCAGGCTTCGCGAGGCACGGTTACAGAAGGTGAAAGAGTTGCTGGTTTAAAAAAGGCGCTGTAACAGCAAAAATCTGTTTCGGCTAAAACAATCCTTTTGGATTTGTTTTTTAAAGTTTATAAACTCCGTAAAATCAGTCAGCTTGTGTTTGTCGTCAATCTCCAAGATCATCGCGCCGTTTTCTTTTAAGTAATTAGGCGCCTGTCTGATTAAAGCTTTAATTAATTGTAGCCCTTTAGGGCCGCCGTCAAGCGCCATCAACGGCTCGTAGTTTTTAACTGATGCGGGGAGACTTTTCAATCGTGAGGTTGGAATATAGGGAAGATTGGCGACAATGAGATCAAATTGGGGTGGTTGGCCCGCCTTCGCAGGGCTTCGGCGAGGTGAAGGGTGTTTGGGATATTGGGAAAGAAGATTACTTTTAAGAAAAGTAAAATTAGCCAGCTGGGCTTTTGGGATAAGGCGTTTGGCGTTCTGTTGGGCTATTTTTAAGGCTTTTCCGGAAAGATCGGAAAGATAGATTTGACTGGTAATTGGCCGCTTTTGGAGTTTTAAAAATAAGCTGATACCAATATTTCCAGACCCACATCCCACATCGGCGATGAGATATTGTCGCTTAAGATTGGCACTGCAATGATCTATAGCAGCCTCGACAATCTGTATCGATTCCACTCGTGGTATTAAAACATTGGGGTTTACCGCAAAATCGTAGTCGCCAAATTCGGCAAAGCCGCAAATATATTCCACCGGCATAGTGCCGTATTTTTGGGTTTTGGCAAGAGAGACTTTATATTTCTTAAGCTGGTTTTGTTCATAGGGCGTAAAAACCCTTTTTTGTTGCGGCATAGCGGTTAACATAGGGTCTGACCCTTGAAAAGGGTCAGACCCTATGTTAGGGATGACCAGTGTTATTTTCTGAGGATTTGACTGCGGATTTCAGCGGCTTTTCTAAGATCGGCCTTTTTTGCTTCAATGTCATTGAGCTTTCTGGTTACCTTTTTGCGTTCAACCGGGTTAAATATTTTTTCGGGAGGTAGAGAATTAAAGTTATGTAAAACATCTTTTTCTAAGCTGACTAACTCAATTCGTTGCAGTTGAACCATTAGGCGATTTAACAAAACCTTTGGTAGGCTTGAAATCTTTTCCAGCCAAAATGTTTTTTGACTATCCGGTAAATCTGACCGTTTTACAAGCTTGACAGCTTGTTGAGGAAGATCTTGATAGGTGGTTTTAGGTTTAGTAGGCATAGATTAAATTTATTGCTTAGTTTGGATTAAACCCAAAACTCGACCAAAGATAAAGGCAAAAAACCCCGGACCGCGGTAGGTTTGGACTTCTTGGCTAACTCTTTGGGCGGCTTCTTCTCCAAAATTATCTTCTATATAATCGTACCACGGTTCGCCGGCTTTAAATTCCTGCCTGACTCGGCGATTAGCGGCTCTGGCATCTTCGTTGTTTTGGGGTGCTAAATTAGCCACCAATTCTCTTAAGTCAGTTAGAGCTTGTTCCTCTAAAAACGGGGCGTTGCCTTCAACTGCGGCTGCCCCGGGTTGACCAGGTTGTAAAATAACTCTTTCGGATTTAGGTTGTAAAACAACAGCTGAAATATCAGCTTGCCTAGCGCGATCAATGCTCGGAAAAATTTCATGCCAGGCATTTTCGACTTGCGGCTGGCCAAAATCATTTTCAAAGGCAGCAGGATCGGCAGTTTGAGCCTCTCCTAAAACTTGGATTAATCTCTGGCGGTTAACCAAAGAATTGGTTGTCAAGTTAGCATCTTCCAAAATCATTTCTGCCCGCCTAGCGCTGTTAGCATATTTGTATTCATCAGCTCTTCCTCCCAAGTCTAAGAAAAGATTGTCAGACGTTTTTTCTGCTAACGGTCGGAATTGCGAGAGCAAGCGGGCTTGTTCGCATAAAACCTGCGCCAATTCTTGGCTGCTTTTGTCCTTGTTCTGGTTTGCAATTTCTTGGATGCGGGTATTGATTAAGTTATTGTGCAAAGAGTTAGAAACAATAATAACCTCGTCACCTTCCTGTAAATCCCTAATGCCACTGCGTTTAACTAAATCAGCCTTCATTTGATCTTTGTTTAAATTGGGATCGCCTAAAGATGTTCTAACCTTATTTCTATTCAGAAAAGCTATTTGTTCATCAATATCAGTTATTTTTCCAACCTCGGTAGCTTGATCAGTAGCAGGAGTTCGAGGGAATTGTGAGTCATCAGTTGAGACTTGCTCTAAAGAGCCGTCTTTGTGCCTGACATAAATACGGCTATTAGCGCTGTTGGCAAAAATCATTTTTTGTTCGTTGTTTTTTCCGGTCCAAATTTTAACAACTGAAGCATGGCTACCCGTATCATCTTCCATATTTCCTGCCTGAGTTTCGGCAACAATTTGAGCATGTATTGAAGCTAAGGCTTCGAGTATAGCTTCTTGGATTTGCTCCGGCGTGGCATTTTGGGGCAAGGCTTTAAGAGCAGCCTCCATTTGTTTTTGCCCAAGTTCGGCTGCCACATTAGCGCTGCCATATTCACCAATTCCGCCAAAAAATCCGGCAATACCTTGCGTGCCATCAGCAAAAGTACGATGCAGATTTTGGCCGGTTTCTCTTGGATCATCCAAACTAACCTCGCCTTTTTCATACCATCTTCTTTCAATTGGTATCTGTTCGCGGGCTTCAACAGTTGGTGGCAGACCCAAAGCAGTACGAGCAGTTTCAGCTGGATAACTTAAGGGTGGTGAGGTTAAAGTTCTATACATTTGTTGCAAAGAGGTTAGTTTTTGCTGCATTTCATTTAATTGTTGAACGGAGAGACCTTGTACTATTTCGGCTAAATTGCTTAATGAGGCTTGTTCAGTTTGTAGAAGTTGTTCAGCCGCCCGCTCTTGCATCCGCAATCCTCCCCACCAGTCCACTCTTCTTTGAACCTCTTTGGCGTCACCGCCCATTTGCACTAACCAGATTTTTTCATGCGCCCCATATTGTTGCCGTAAGTTTTGGGCTTCGGTTAAATCGGCCAGGCCGGTAATTTTTTCATCTTGTAAAACCAAAACTGCGGCATCCAATTGACCCAAGATTTTGGCTTGGCGTTTTTGGACAAAATCCCAAGTGATCTGGCGGGCTTCTTGTAATGCAAGAGTATAATTGGGATCATTGGGCCCTAAAATCTTTTCGCCGACAGAAAGCTTTTGGGAAAAGATTACGTTAGTTTGGAGGATATCGTAATGAAAATCGCGAGTTTCGTTTCGTTCTTCTTCAATAATATGACGCTGTTCTTCGGTGGATTGGCGGCGCGGATCGTTGGCCGGCATAGTCTGTAATTGTTTGTTTATTTCTCCCAGCTGGTCTTCAAACTGATGATATTGTTTAAGATAATAATCATCAAAATATTTAACTCTTTCAACAATTGCTTGCTCGTGGCCTGGCAAACGATGAGAACCAATAGTTATCCCTCTGATTCCTTCAATAGGCCCGGCACCTTCCTGATAAGCCTTATATGCCCGTTCAAAAACATCAATACTGGCCTCAATACCTTGAGCGTCCGGCGATTGCGGATCAGCTTTTTTTATAACGCGGGCTTCTTGGGTAGTAGCGCTAAAAGTGCCAAAAAGAATTTGGGCTTCGGCAGCCGTTTGCTGAAAAGCCTGCATGGATTGTTCCATTGATTGACGGTGTGAGTCTGCTTCTTGTTTAGCTAGGGCTTGGGCTTGCGATCTTTCTTCTAAAATTTTGGCGCAGACAAAAGTAGTATAGGGTTCGTAAGTGCCGCTATCTTTATCAGAAGTCGCAATCATCATTTCTTTAATCTCTTTATCACTTTTTTCTCTTGGCTTACCTTGGTCATCAGCTAAGATTTGTTCGCCGGCATGGACGTAGAGAATATTTTGATAACGGTCAATATAGTCTTTTGTAGCTTCCAAAAGTTTTTGTTCGCGTACGTTGGCAACTTCGGCGCCAACGTTGGTAACTTTGCGGCCTTCAAATTTTAAGGGACCGATGTTTCTCTCGGTTGGGGTACTTTGGGGGGTCATGGCGCCAACAACTTCTGCTCCGCGTTGTTGAAAAACATTACCGGAAGATGCAGGGGGATTAGTTGTTGCCATTTGATTTAAATGTAGTATTTAGGGAAGGGGAGTGTCAAGGGGGAGAAGGAATTTGAAATTACGGTTAGCTGATCAAGCACAATAGCAGATACTAGGGGCTTGACAAATGAGAGAAAATGTGCTATAGTGTACTTGTAAGGTTAAAAATTTAACAAGTTCTTTTGCACGAGAAAGATCTGGAAAAATCCACCCTCGTGGTGGGTTTTTTGTTGGTCCGAAGGAGTTTTTCTTCGGGACAACCAAGAACGGATCAGCCCCCGCGCAAATTTTCTAAAGGAAAATTTGTTCGGGCTCGTGCAGCTGGTCCGTTTTTGGTTGGCCCAAAAAGGGGCTAGGGGATAGGGTCTAGGGGCTAGTAAACGAAGCTAGAACCTAAAACCTAGAACCTAGAACCTCGGCCAACACTTTTGGCTCTTTGACAATTTGGACGATTTGCCTCTAGAAAGGGCAGAAGAAAGGGCAGAAAGTCATTGGAGATTTCTTAGGAGTTCATCAACCGAAAGACCGACATCATCAAGAATAGCCTTTAGCGTGCCTTTTTTGATTTCTTTTTTGGGATGACAAGGAACTGTGGTACGGCGGCCATTTGGATAAGTTCAATTGTTCCGTCTTCTGATGGCAAAGGCAATTCGTCTTTGATTAAGCCCTCTAAATGACAGCGGATAGCTTCGGAAAGATTGGTTTTTACCTCTTCCAGGGTTTCTCCGCAGGTATGAAGACCTTTTAAGGCTGGCACGAAGCCATGAAAGCCAGAGGGTTTATCAGGTTCAATGATGACTCTAAAAGAAAAAGTTTGAGACATAAGAAAAGTATATCACAAAACAGATTTGGTTTTGTCAAGTAGATCTTGCGGCGCGCGTTCTGGGAACGAGGCTTTGAGAGAGACTGCTCTCGCTCCCGGGAAGCGCGTCGTAAGGGAAGTATCGAAAATCAAAAACTAGGCTCCGCAAGGGGCCCATTGACAGCCAAAAGGAGGAAAAAATGGCTGAAAAGAAACAGGGAATTTTCGGAAAGATCGTGGGCGAGGTGACCGCCAAGGGTCTGTCGTGGATCTTAGGGCCGGTCATCGGGATATCAATCGGGCTGGGGATCGGGTTTGTCGTCATTGACGGCATCATCAACTCGATCCGTGAGAAGCTGGGGGAAACATTTGCTCCCTTGAGGGAGGCAATCCCCGAATTTCATCTGCTTGATTGGTATTTTAGCGTCCTACGGTCGGTTGTGCTCGACACATTGGGAAAGATGATTAATGCCTTGTGGTTGCCGGTTCTCGTGATCTTGATCTTATGGCTCGCTTGGCGCTTCATGAATTGGGCGCCAAAAGAAGGCGAGTTGAAGATTTACCAGCGTATGATGAGTGCGCTGTTTCACGGCGTTCACGCTGGTGCCAAGAGGGGCGGGGATTTAACCGTCCGGGGCGCCAAGCGCGGAGTCGAAGAATTGAGACGCAAGCACGCGGAGGATGTGGCTCGGAAACAGGCGGCGATGTTGGCTGCCTTGGATGAAGAGAATTTCCCGATTGAAGAGGGCGGGTTGGACGGGCTGGAAGCATTCGATATTGAGCCGTCCGCATTTCCGCCACCGCCCGAGTTTCTGGATGAGCCATTGAGCCCAGGCAAGGTTTTGAAGGTGAACCTGCCTCGCGGAAAAGTCTTGACCTTCAATCTGCCGAAATGGGGAGGCTAAGATGACAGAACATCAAGCCTCCCAAAGAAGAGGACTGGGGTTGGGTGAAATCTGGCCCCTACTCTTTGTGATCGATGAAGCGATTGAAGCATGGGGGGAGATGTCAAAAGGGAAAGACGGCAAAGCGCCAGAAACCTCGGGAATTCTTTGGGGTTTGGCGAAAGTCGTTTTCTTTCTGATTGCCTCTCCGCCTTTTGTGGTGGCGCTGGTTAGCTGGGGTTTGGCCCACTGGATTGGTCTAAGTCCGTGGGACGGCTTCAAGTTGATTGGTGTCATTGAGATTGTCTTTGTAGTCAGCCTTGTTGCTTTGGTAGCGAAGAAAACTCGACATGACCCCTGGCAACGGGCTGAATCGCGCGGACGCGCTTTGATCGGCGCCGAACCAAGCCTGCCGCTTGACAAGCTGGCTGGTCGAATTCGGGATACGCTGGGTAACGACAAAAGAGCCGCAAGTCTAGCAGACGACGTGGCTCAAAGGCTCGTACAAAAGCAGCATCCTGAATGGTTCGATAAATCACATGCTCCGGCCCGCGGGCTTGTGATTAGGATTCCATCGCGCGGGCAAAAAACAAAAGACCAGCCGTTGATTCGCGCTCCGCACTCAACCGTCAAACGGTTAGGAGGGCGGGACGAGGAACCAAAAAGCGGCTGGCACATTCACTAAGGAGATGACGAAATGAATATCCCAGGAGAGTTGATAGCGCTCGGTTTTGTGTTGATCGGCCTTGTGATCTTGGTTTTGATCGCTCTGGTGCTTGGCTTCCTGTGGAAGCGCATCGGTACGACGGTCAAGACAATCATCAAGGTCGTGATCGTGCTAGCCATCGTAGCCGGCATCTTTGTCGGAGCCAGCTGGCTGGTTGATCCGTTCAACCAAGCTAGACTCGAGAACGCTAGTTCGTCCACTGTGGCCTTCGCTAAGGCCTGGTGGGTCATGAACATCGGCGATTTGCCTAACATCGCCGGTTTGATTCCAGGTACGAATGGCGGACAGCCAAAGCCGGCGGCGCCACAAACGACAATTGACCTATCCGGCTTAGCCGAACCGCTCCCCAAAGTGCCGGTGCAGGTCAACTTCTACAAGATCAAGGATTTGCCAAAGTTCAGGGGGAGCAAGCAGGTGCTTGTAGAACAAGCTGATGTGTTGGTTGCGGTCAATGGGGTAATCAGCCCTACGCTATCCAGTATTCGAGCGACCACAACCACGATTTCGAAAGATAACATCATCAATGACAACCTGCCGGCGCGCGTGCCGATGACGGCGACGCTGCAGGTTCAAATCTTCCGAGACGGCACAGTGGTTGTTTCAAACAGACCGTTCTCGGAAACGGTTCAGTTGTGGCTGCAGGGAATTCAGACGATCGCAAATCCGATTGTTGAACTAGACGAGCAACCCGAAGTTACTCGCCGAGTCCCGAAAAATGATCCCCGTCGGCAACAGCTACGCGATGCGATGACGAGCATTGAAACATTGTTGGACTTCCAGCCGGAATTGGTCACCGGTATGGGGGTTGCGTCGATGGACAAGATCTCGAATTTTGTGAAGACGCAAAATCTGACCACTCGAATTCGGCTCGCCGTGTTCCAAGCTCAGTTCTGCGGCGTTGGCCAAGCTCCTCGTGATAGAAACGAGGGTGGCACGCCGGCTCTGCGCGGACTGGTGGATTGTGTTCGCACAAAGTATCACCAGTTGGATGCGCGAACGGCTGAACTGATCTGGTCGCGGGATCCGGCAAAGGCGAAACAGGACACGTCTGGCTGGAAAGAGGCACAGAAGGAAGTCCTGAAGGCGCTCAGCGAACTGAATGACATGATCGACAAGCTCGATACCGAGGTTGAGGCGCAAGGCCTTGATTCAGGCAATCGAGTGGATTACGAACAAGTCTACGACATGAAGTTGGTAGACTTGCTCCTCGATGCGGAGATGAGACTGATGGCGCTAAAAGCAACGCTGGAAGCGCCGTAAGGGAGAAATGAACATGTTGAAAATGATAGTGAGCTTCATTATCGCCAAGATCGTTTTGGTGATAATCGGAATTGTGGTGGCGTTGTTTCTGTTGAATGCGTTGTTAGGGTGTTCGGCGCAAGCGCCGGCTCCCGCGGCAACGGCAATGGTAACAAGCGCGGCAACTCAGCCTCGGGCGGCACAAGCCGGACCGACTGATGTGCCTGCGCCAACCGACACGCCGACGCCGACAGCAACCTCGACTCCCGTCAAGGGAATCCGGGGCGCCTCGGGCCAACCCACTTTGGGTAGTCTGGCCGGATCGGTTCCAACCCGGGTTGCGAGTTCGCCGACGCCGCAACCAACGGCAAAGGCGACTTTAAGACCGGGCGAAACGCGACAACCGGAAGGGCAAAAAATCGAAGTGCCCAACCCGTTGGGTGGCGATCCGTTCTCAATCCCGATCCCGGGTGGGTACACGCCGATGCCCACGGTTAACGTCAATATTCAGTTGCCCGGTGGCGCGACGCCGACTGCAACTCCCAAGCCCTGCACGAATTTTGCAGGTTGGGGTTGCCCGTCGCCCAAATCGGATCAACCCGCCCCAAAGCCTCCGGCTAGCGCTGGAGACAATCAAGAGGGCGGCGGGTTTCCGTGGTTGCAGATCTTGATTGGGTTGGTGGTTGTGGTTTTGTTGATTGCGGGTATCGCGTGGGTTCTCTTCAGAACCGGTATCCTCAGGATCGAACAGCAACCGCCGCCGTAAGACAAATAGACACCCTAGATTCTGGTTCCGTTAAACGGGACTAAGGCTAGGGTGTTTTCAATTGTATCCCGTAGTTTATACTACTTGACAAATGCCTAAAAATGTAGTATAGTGAAAAAGTCCTAAAATTAAAGCAGAGTATGTTGAGGGAGACGACGACTCGTCCTTCGGCAGGCTCAGGACGAGCCTGAGCGAAGTCGAACGGCTCGGGCGGGAGAAAGAATGCCCCATTGTTTCTTCCACCCGAGTTGTTTTTATAGCAGGCTTGCTCTTTGATAACTGAATAATAATTGAATTTTCATTAGTGAGCCTTGGATTCCCGAACGGGATAAAAATCCAAGGCCAAAAGGAGAACAAATCGACTAAAAGAAGTCGTAATTTTTTCACCTAACCGGCAGGGGAAGGGTGGAGAAGTAATCAATCAATCCTGTCACAACTGTCCACCCAAAAACCAAACAATGGGAATAGGGGGACAAGATTCAAATCTCGAGGAGAGACAAAATGGTTATGAAGTTGAACTTGGCTGGGTGGACCGCCTTTATCGGCGGAGATCCAGCGAACATGAAGGGTGCGCAGCGCGGAATGGCGATCAAGAACTTGCTCGGACACGCTGGGGTCGTGATGGATCCAAAGATCGCAATGGACGAGTTCGCCGAAGCGTATGCGAAAGATTTGTCGCTGACCGGCAAGGTCTGGGCAGCCAGCAAGGCGCCCAAGCCGGCACCAGTTGTGGAAGACTTTGAGATCGAGGTCGTCGCATCCAAGCGCGCGCCCGTTGTCGTAGACAACTCGGCGGCGAAACAAGCCGTCGAAGACGCGAAGCAGATGCTGGCACTCGCCGAAAAGACGGGCAAAACCCGCTCCATCGAAGCGGCTACAGCCGATCTGGCTGAAGCCGAAGCGGAACTGAAAACCCTCACCGCCAAGCCCGCCAAGAAGGCGGAAAAGATCAAGGTGGAACTGGCACAGGCAAAGCCAGGGCAAGCGTTCGGTGAAGAGAGCTTCACCGGTCGCTTCTACTTCAAGAACATGAAGGCGCCGATGGCTGTATTGCAGTACGCTCACCTTGGCAAGATCGGCGATCGGCGCGATGCCGTTCAGACGGTCTACATGGATGTGCGCTACTGCTGGTACGGCGCCGGCGAGTTCAAGGGCAGTTGGGAATGGGCGATTGCCCGCGGGTTTGCGGATGGAGACGATCTGGCGAAAGCCGAAAGCATCGTCTTTATCGCGCACTCCATGGCGGCAAACGCCGAAAATCCCCTCGCGCGTGTCACCTTTGCCCAGTTCATGGGTGAGGTCAAAGAGGCGATTGAAGTGACGGCGCATGAAGTGTCTTGGGACTTTGAGAGGAATCGTTATGTAGTCGGAAAGGCGACAAAGACGATGACGCTTCAGCCCCGGATCAATAGCGCCAAAGGCGAAGATGATCTGGCACTGCCTCGTGGTGGTGCGCAAGACGAAGGTCAGTTGCGCCTCCCAAAAGTGCCTCGCCGGACGGAAAAGTAGGGGCGAACACCCCTGCGGTTCCGTCCCCGCAGAGGGTAGTTGTGAGGGAAGAAACCGACGCTCCGACCCGTCGGCATCCAAAAGAAGATGCAACTCGGTCGGTTCAGGCGCGGCGCACTGCAGGCGATGATGACATTCGCCGTCAGCCGCCAGCCCGCACGACGCAAGTAACGGCGGCGTTCGGCATGAAAGATTTCATCGAATGGGCAATCGAAGCGTTTGGCGAACCGGCAAAAGTGCTGACGAGTCAGCGATTCGCGTTGGACAAGATCATGCAACGTGAACGTGGCGCCAAAACGCCTGCAGACGTTCTGAAAAGCGTTATGCAGGTTATCGGCGACAAAGGTCGCGAGCAAGCAGGGAAGAGCTTTGGATCGTACTACGGGGTTGCCAATGGGAACCTCGAAGGGATTCTGGAGTTCTTCTTCACTATCCGCGCCATGCCGGATTGGCAAAAGAAGATGCAGGCGTCGTCTAGCAAGTTGACCGAAGCTGAGTCCGCTTTGATGGTGACCTTAGCAGAGGGCGATGATGAACTCGTCGTCCCCGAAGGTGCGACCATCAAAACTTGCGCGCTTCTGAAAAAGACAATGCAGAAGCTCGGCTTGCGCGGCGATGAAGGCATCAACCGCGCCAGGATGATCATCAGCCGCGCGG
>Ga0209211_10002229_pt1 | contig 33971 bp, 36 predicted proteins | sample RifGroA2_FD_183992 | JGI IMG/M metagenome (GOLD analysis project Ga0209211, IMG submission 183992) | Groundwater microbial communities from Rifle, Colorado, USA - Groundwater A2 (SPAdes) (version 2) | ecosystem: Environmental > Aquatic > Deep subsurface > Groundwater | place: Rifle, Colorado... | reverse complement strand
AACTGCCTGTGCAAACGAGCGTGGCGCATAGCCGGCAGCGTAGCCGCTCATGAGGAAGAACGAGCCAGACTTTTCTGCGAGAAGTCCCTTAAGCGTTTGGAGCAGGACAGGAAGGTCCTCCTCGATCTTCCAGACTTCGCCCGAGGCACCCCGACCGAACGCAGGAGGATCGAGAATAATGCCGTCATACTTTATGTTACGGCGCGCCTCGCGCTTTGCGAAGGCGAGTGCATCATCGAATACCCAGCGGATTCGGTCTTCAGGTATGTCCGAGAGCTGTGCATTCTCGTGTGCCCAATCAAGCGATTGTTTCGATGCATCTACGTGCGTCACGAAGGCGCTTGCTTGCCTCGAGCGAAGTTGAGGGGCCTGCGCCGCAACTATTGAAGCGGCGCCCGTGTAGCCGAATAAGTTTAACACCTTCATGTCGGGACGTACGACATCCTGAATCCACTTCCAGTTCGGTGCTTGCTCGGGGAAGATGCCGGTGTGCTTGAATCCGGTGAGGTGAGCAGAGAGACGAACGTCGTGCCATACGACCGGCCAGGACTCGGGTACTGGCTTCCGTTTGTTCCACGAACCCTTCGCATCGCGGAACGCGAACACGGCATGTGCGCTGTCCCACAGCTCCGGCTTTTGTTTCTTCCAAAGCGCCTGCGTCTCCGGACGCGCAACGACTACCTCGCCGAAGCGCTCCAGCTTCATGTTATCGCCCGAATCGAGGAGCTCATACTCACTCCACGGGAGCGACACAAGATGTTGGTCGTATGTCATGGTTCGATATGACTCACTATGATCCTGAGTGAAATTGAATGGATCATAGCGCCTCGGGATGCTTTCTCGACCACTCATAGAAGACTATTGCGGCAGAGACGGAGGCATTCAAAGATTCGGTGCGCGCGTGCATCGGAATGGAAAGCGTGACATCGCATGCAGTAAGCGTCTTTTCGCGGATGCCAGCGCCCTCATTGCCGACGACAAACACAGCGGGTGCGTCAAATACTTCCGTGTCGAGCGAGGTCTTTCCACCCATCTCAAGGCCGTAGATCCAAAACCCTTTCTCTTTAAGCACCTTGAGCGCGTGATTTACGTTGCCGATGGACACGAGAGGAATGCAAAACGCCATACCGGCCGAGCTCTTCACCACCCCACCCGTAACGCCCGCTTGATTGTGTTCGGGTATAAGAACGCCCGCAAGGCCGAAGGCCGCGGCCGAGCGGATAATGGCGCCGACGTTATGCGGGTCTTGGATTTCGCCCAACACAGCAACTGCGGGATTCTTCTTGGCATCAAGCGTTTTCAAAAAATCCTCAAGCGAGATGAGCAGCGACGAAGGGTCCATCGTGGCGATGACACCCTGATGCGCAGTCTCTTTTCCCACCAGCTCTTTGCCCGAGCCCTTTGCGAGCGCGGCAGTCGGGATGCTGTGTTTTGTCAAAAGTGTGCGGAGTTCCGTATCGCGCAGGTCGGGTGCGAGAAATACTTTACGGATAACGTGCGGCGAGTTCCGGAGCGCCTCCATAAGCGCGTGCTTGCCGTAGATATAGACTTTTTCGTTTCGTTTGTTGTGTATCTTTTTCATTTTTCAGCCCTTCGCCTCGCTGGTTTACACTGAGCGAGCGAAGCGAGTCGAAGTGTGCGCGGTATAGGACTCGAACCTATGACCCCATCCACGTCAAGGAAGTGCTCTACCAACTGAGCTAACCGCGCCTGTCACACTGAATGGCCTTGTCGCAGGCCTTCGTGTAAACGTCGTTTGAGAGCCGTTCGAGCACCCGTGGAGTTTTTTAAACGGAACTCTCGAGTTTTCGCATCGGCCTGCGACGTATACGCTTCGTAATATAGCAAATCGAGTGGCAAACGGGAACGGGTAGATACATTTGTGCCATTTTTATGTTCGGCAAGACGACGTTTCAAATCATTTGTATAGCCAGTATATAACTTCCCGTCCTTTCGACTTCGGAGTACATAAACGTAGTACATAGTCGTCTTGCGAGGCCATTTCAGTGTGTCAGGCCGCGCGTGAAAAAGACTATATCATAAAAAACCTCACCCTTGCGAAATAGGGGATTTATACTAAGTTGGAAAGTGGAACACAACTTTTAAGGGAGACGCCATGGCGCTCAAGACTGCAACACCAATAAAGGAACTAAAGGCCTTATGGTCCAAACACCCATACCTCTGGGCGGTGACCAATTATTGGTTCCCCGGGAAAGACCGTGTCGACGAGGTCACCTTGACCGCATCGATGCTAAGTACACTGGTCTACAGCCAGATCTCGGACGTAGATGATAGCTCGTGGTCGGTGTACCAACGATGCAAAGACGGCACGGTGCGAATGTGGAATGAATGGAGGGAGGAAAACATTCGCCCCGGGACGCCGATGGCGCAGATTCTGCACAAATTTCCGGGAGTTATTTCTCTCGTTGAGCTCAAGTGGGTAGTAGATAGCGGCAAAAGGCATCGAGAAATCACGATCTACGAAATTCCACAGAACCCGCACGGGTCGAGCTTCATGGCTCTTTGTAAAGCCGCGATTGAGTGCGGGCGTAATGGCCATAAGCGCATATCGTAATGCGCACAGTCCTTCGTACCTTCACAGGCGGCTTCGGCCGCCTTGTTTTTTATCTGCGGATACAACGGCTCTGACCTCGACGGGAATCGAACCCGTGTTTGGTCCTTGAAAGAGACCTGTCCTGACCATTAGACGACGAGGCCGTACTGAAACCTTATCATTTTTGCCTCGAAATGCTAGGATGGCACGCACGGAGGCGTGGCAGAGTGGTTGAACGCGCATGACTCGAAATCATGTATGTCCGAAAGGGCATCGGAGGTTCGAATCCTCCCGCCTCCGCCAAAATTCGGAATTCAAATTTCCGTCAAAAATATGGTCGGCGCGAAGCGCCGTCTGTCCTGCATTCCCCCCACAAAATCCTGATTCTGCAAGTATTCGCCACGCTCCGCGTGGCTCAAAAAGTACGGTTCGATCCTTAATTTGAAAGTTCGAACCGACTTTTTTGAACAAATGAAGAAAATCTTCATTTGTTTTCTCGTTTGCCAATTCCATATTGTTTATACTGGCTTTTAGAAACTTGTCGGTAAGTTCGAACCGATTATGAGATTTTTTCTCAAAAGCCGATAATTTCTCTTTGAGAAGCTGTTTTGAGGCAACGAGCGTGTTCTTAGCGTCACGATATTCGTCTAGCGAAAGTGCGTTCTCTAAATACGCCGTCATCAGCTTCTCAATTTTGGAATCTAAAAGAGAAATTTCACCTTTTGTTTTTTGAGAAAAAATCTCACACGATTGGGTTTCTGATTGCCGGTCTTTCTCGTTTTCGGCAATCATCCAATTTGCCCAATCGAGTGGCAAAGAAACTTTTTGAATTTCCGTTCTGACTTGAGAAGTGATGATTTCCTCGCGGACATATTTTTGTTCACAAGAATTTTTCCGTTTAGTACATCGCAAATAGTTATGACCTTTTTGTGTTTCGGTGGTAATAAAACAACCGCACTCTCCGCAACGGAAAAATCCTCTATACAAAAATGGTTTTAGCCCTTTGCTGTGTGGCTTACTTTTCCTCATCATCACTTCTTGAACGGAATCAAAAAGTTTCTTTGTGATAATCGGTTCATGCTTGCCTTCATATATTTCACCACCATATCTCATTAAACCTGTGAATATCGGATTTTTTAATATCTGTTGATAATTTGATACGGCAGGCTGCTTTCCATTTTTCCGACACAATCCAAGTCCGTTAAATTTGTCTCGTAACTCTCTCAAAGTGAAATTTCCAGTTGCATATGCCTCAAATGTTTTTTTGATAAGTGGAGCAATAACTTTGTCAGGTTCGATACCTTTGCCTTTCACATTTACATATCCCAGAGGAGACATTTGAGGCCATATTCCTTCTTTCACTTTGTTTCGCTTACCACGCTTAATATTCTCGCTTAAATTATCTACATAATATTTTGACTGACCGAAGGCAATGGAAAGCATAAATTTTCCTTGCGGTGTCGTATCACACCAGAAAGTTGGAAATTTTAGCTCGGCAATTTTTCCCGTATCGAGCAAATATATTATTTTTCCACCATCAACGGAATTACGAGCAAGGCGGTCGGGATGCCACGCTAAAATCCCGCTCGCCTCATTTGCTTCGATACGGAGAAGCATTTCATTAAATACTGGCCGACCCGGAGCCTTAGCGGTTTGTTTTTCCACGAAAATATCTACAACCTCAATTTGTTCTTTGACCGCTAACTCTTTGAGTTCGGCCAGTTGGTCTGAAATGCTTCTAACTTGCCGATCTTCTGTGTCGGTTGATTTGCGCGTGTAGATGAAAAATTTTCTATCCATAATCCGAATAGTAGCATTTCTAAATTTGCATTGGCAAACGAGGAGCCACGCGGAGCGTGGCGAATACTTGCAGAATCAGGATTTTGTGGGGGGAATGCAGGACAGACGGCGCTTCGCGCCGACCATATTTTTGACGGGAATGGATTCGCCCTGCCTCGGCTGATTTCCCGCCCGCAGGAGAGGTCTGGGGAGGAATGCGGGCGGGTTTCGGAACCCTTTCGTTTTTGTTGCCGGAATTCACAAAAATAATTGTTGAATGATTGCTATCCATAGACCAATCATACAACATTTGCTAAAATTCTTGCAAGTGTGGATAAATCCCCTTATGAAAAACGAGGTAATACAATTTGGCAAAAAGTTGAGAGAAGTTCGCCTAAAGAAGAAGTTATCGCAAGGCGATGTTGCAAGAATTTTAGGCGTTCACAGGTCGTATATTAGCGGTTTAGAGCGTGGGAGGAGAAATCCATCCCTTTTAACAGTTCAAAAAGTTGCTAAAGCTCTTGGTGTAAATGTAGGTGATTTGATCAAGTAAATTTCAATGGCAATCTCAATTTTTAATTTAAACTGTTGGCTATTCCCACCGCCAATATCGGCGGATTGTAATAATAGACTTTCCTCGATAATTGATCTTATAAAAGAACGCGACCCGAAAATCATTTGTTTGCAAGAAGTGTGGTCAAATAAATACCTCAAATACTTGAAACAAAAACTAACCAATTATCATTGTGTTTCTTCAGGAAGTCTTTTTTATAATCAAAGTGGTTTAGCAATTTTTTTAAAGGAAAAACCATTATCTTTTCGTGTTAATTTTTTTAAACTTTCTTTTCGTCATAATTTTACTGAATGGTTTTTACGCAAAGGATACATAGAGGCAAATATTAAAATAAACGGCGTTAAATGGACAATCGTTAACACTCATTTGTACGCGGCTTTTTCAAAGAAAACGGAAATAATTATTGAGAAACAATTTCTTGAACTTATCTCAAAAATATCTGGAACAGATGTTTTTCTTTGTGGCGATTTAAATTTAGAGGAAGGAAAATTTGAAAAACTTAATCAAGGCAGATTTTCAAGACTTTGCGATTTACAAAATACTTCTGACGTAAATAACCCATACGCTCGTAAAAGATTTAACTCATTTATCATAGGAAACAAGAGCAAAAAAATTGATTATTTGATTTATAAAAGTGGTCCTGCTGTTCAATCTGAATATGAAGTAATCAAAAAACCTTTCGTTTCCGACCATTATCCTATGTTTTGCCAAGCCACTTTTATATAAAATAAATAGCTATGAAAAATTTATTAGATATTTCTAAATATAAACTATGGATTATTATTTTATATATTGTTATTTTCCCGATTTTTATTATATTCACACCCAATGTTCTACGCTACACTTTTCCAAGTGTACATTTTGAACAAGTTTTATTTATTATCGTTGCTACTTTCTTAGGTTGTTATTTACTAAATTTATTTTTTCATTTTCGCAAAATTAAGTGGCAGAATTTAAGACTTTCTCAAATCATATTGGTAATTATTTATGCTCTGCTATTTGCGATTCCTGAAGAAATAATTTTTAGAAGTATTATTCAAAACTCTTTTCAAAATTCAATTGATAATATTGTTGTCGCAATAATTATTTCTTCTGTAATATTTGGGTTAGCTCATTTGCCTAATGGTGGAACTGGCTTACACCCCAAATATTGGAATTGGAAATTTGCTGGAGTTACATTTTTCGCTGGTTTACCATTGAGCATAATTTTTGCTATTACCGGTAGTTTGTTAGTCCCAACTCTACTACATGCTTTCTTTTTAATTTTTTTCAAACTATTTACCGAGGAAGTCGCTAACTAAAAAATTAGTTTACTTTTTCATTTTAAAATGCGAAAATTGTATATGAATTCCGGCAACAAAAACGAAAGAGTTCCGAAACCCGCCCGCATTCCTCCCCAGACCTCTCCTGCGGGCGGGAAATCAGCCGAGGCAGGGCGAATCCATTCCCCCAGACAAATAGTTTCGCCCTGCCGAGTCCATTTTAATCATTTGGATTCTGCTCGAAATAATTTCGAACTTCGTCCAGTAGATACCGCAATTTCGAAATGACGGTATAATCAAGTCATGACGGCACAGAGAAGCATCTTATTCGTTTGCACGGGAAATGTGTTCCGAAGTGTGGCTGCAGAGCAGTGCTTCAAGAAATATCTCTCCGATAACGGCATTACCGATTGGAACGTCGGTTCTGCCGGTATTCTCGCCGAACCGGCATTCGTTGACCCGAAAACGCTGGAGACGCTGCGGGAATTCGGTATAGACAAGATTGAGTACCAACAGCGACGGCTTACTCGGGAGATGCTCACTGAATACGATGCGGTCGTCGGCATGGCCGAAAACCATATTGAATTCATGAAATCAGAATTTAATTACACACACGCGATTCTTTTCAACGAACTCGCTTTGAACGAAAAGACATCCATTTGGGATATAGAAAACGAGGTGCCGGACTACCAACATAATCGAGCTGGCGTAGAAGAAAAGCTAGAGCGTACAGTAAAAGAAATCCACAGCAAAATTTCCGAAGTGTTCAAAAATGCCTCCGAGCGATTTTATCTCTTCAGCGATTTTGTCAACGGGAGGGTCACGCATCGGAACGGGTACCCGTTCATTGCGCTTCTTAAGACGCCGCACTCACTCGCGTTCATGTCCCTCGATATCCCGTACAAAGAAGACGGCCATATTCTCGTGATACCGAAGAAACGATACGTCGACCTTATTGATATTCCGAATGAAGTGTTGAGCGACATCTTGGATGCAATCAAGAAAGTAGGAAATGTGCTCACTGCCGACCATGACGGCTACAATGTACTCCTTAACAATGGGCAAGACGCCGGGCAGTATATGATGCACGCTCACTTTCACGTCATCCCGCGGCGATTAGGCGACGGCATCCGGATCGAGTTCTGGAAACATCCGAAGATCAGCCGAGAGGAGTTCATTAAGCTCAACGAGAAGCTCAAGGAGCAGATAGATCGAGAGAGTACGGCTAGCGAATAGATTCCCAGTCGCTCTTCTTGAGGATCCATCTCGGCAGTCCCGAGAACATGTTGATGAAAAACATCTTTATATAGCCCTTATGCTTGAATCGCCGTGCCGACGTGATGACCTGATTGGTGTGCATGAAAAAGTAGGTGCCGTGCCGCGCGAGGGCGCGGGAGTATTGCATGTCCTCGCCCAACACTAGGTCCACGTCGTACTCCGCCTTATCGAGCATATAGTTGCGCACGATATGGATACGGTGCATGATGCGCAGAAACCGGTCGGTGACGTTCAGATACCACGACCAGAAACGGCCCGCGCGCGACTCGTCATCCAGATATACGTCGGTGGTGCCGAAATCAGCGTTGGGATGCGCGTGGAGATAGGCGTTTATCTCGTTTAGGATATTCGATTTCAAGAAGGTGTCGGCATCGAGCCATATCGCGCATTCCGTGTGCGGCGCGCACATAGAGATGCCGAAGTTGCGCGCCCGCGAGACGCCCTTCGGCGACTGATACACGCGGCAATTCACGGATTCGTATTTTTTCGCTATTTCGAATGTCCGGTCAGTCGAGCCGTTCTCGACGACGATGATCTCGTAGCGGTCCTTGGGGTAGTCTATGTTCGTGAGGCACGCGAGGGTCGTACCGATAAGGCGTTCTTCGTTGTAACAAGGGACGATGATCGAGAAGAAACGCTGCTGCATTGTGCTAGTATAGCGCTAATTCCAATCGTTTAAATTACGATATATTGGCATGAATGTACGAAAGGTGAATCTCGAATACCTCAACTTGTATCAGGAAATACCGCTCTTTTGTGCGCTTACGCTCCGTAACCTCTTTCGTAAGAAACCGCACGGGAGAACCGGCCGCGTATTGATAGTCAATACCTGCCTTATCGGAGAATTCGCCGCATCCCTGCCGGCGATACGGGATTTCATACAGCGCAACTCTCAGGACGCCGTCGACCTCGTCGTAGCGCCGCCCCTGAAGGAGCTCGCCGAGCGGGTACGTGGCGTGAAGAATGTGTATACGGCGAAGTCGGTGTACGGCCGAAGCGTTGAGAGGGAACAGCAACCAGCCCAAGAGTTCGGCGCATACGACACGATATTCGTGATGCGGATGAGCGCCGAGGTATATCGCCTGCTCCGGACCATACCGGCGACGAGGCTCCACTCCGGTCTGAAGGAGTACAGCAGATATGCGCTCCACTTAGGGGAGAGTCTTCTCCTTCGGCGACGGCCGAAACAATGGGTCGAGCTTAATTTCGAGATGCTCGGCGGCGTCCTGAAGCGCGTGCCGCTTGACGAAATAGTGGAGTTCATACCAGAGGACGAGGAGGTCGTCGAAAAGCTTGCGGTACTCCAGACGGCCGAAAAGAAGGTACTCATCCACACCGGCACGAGCTGGTCGATGAAGCATTGGGATACCGGCAAGTGGGTCGCGCTCTTGAAGCGGCTGCACCGAGAGGGCGACACGCGCTTCATCGTTGTCGGAGGGAAGGAGGACGAAGAGGACTGCGCGTATATCGCGTCGCATCTGGAGTTCCCCGTGTACTCCCTTATCGGGCAGGTAAGCTTGCCGCAGCTGCTTTTGGTGATGCAGAGGTCAGAGTACTTCATCGGGGTGGATAGCGGCCCTAAGAATATGGCGCACCTGGCTGACCTGCGCAGCGTATCGATCTTCGGCCCCGGGCCGCATTTCTATCTGCCCCTTGATCCGCGGGATATCGCTATCGACAGAACCCGCGGCGGAGGCGTCTGGCAGATGTTCTTTTATGCAAAAAAAGGATTCATACACCAAATAACCGTCGATGAAGTGTATGATGCTTTCAAGAAAGTATGGAACTCCTAAAAAGCATAGCGGAGAACACCGGCGCCTTTCTTGCCGCGCATACGCTCCTCTCTTATGCCGCGCTTTTCTTCGGCTCGTACTTCGAAACCTTGATCGGCGTCGGCTTCTTTGTCTATGGCGAGATCTTCTTCATCCCTGGCGCTGTTCTCGCGGGTGCGGGCGTGCTCAATATCTGGATCGTTTCATGTGTCCTCATCGCCGGAGGCGTATTAGGCGACAGCACAAGCTTCACGATCGGTCGGCGTTACGGCGCGTCCTTTTTCAACGAGCATAACAAGGTGTTCAACCATACGAATTACCAGAAGGGGATGGTGTTCTTTGAGAAATACGGGACGAAGAGCATCTTCTTCGCACGTCTCTTGGGGCCGGTGTCGTGGATAACGCCGTTTCTCGCCGGCGTCTACAAGGTGCCGTACCCGACATTCCTGCCCTATAACATCGTCGGCGTTACCGTGGGCATCGGGCAGTTTCTCGTCTTCGGCTACTTCTTCGGCGCCAATTATCAGGCGATCCTTTCTGTCTTCAGGCGCGACGCGCTCGTGGTCGCCATCATCGCCGTACTCGTCCTCGCCGCGTATTACATCTACAAAAGAAATAGGGCATAAGAAACAGTCAGCCCGTCGCAGATACGACGGGCTGGAAGGAGCTCGAGTGTACGAAGTTATTTCTTTTCGGGCGGCCGCACTGGGACGATGCGGCCTTTTTCAAACTGAAGGCCGAATTTCTTTGCAACGTACTCCGGCTGATTGATACGCTCGGTTTCGAAGTCATAGACTCCCAAGCCGCACCACAGCACTATGAGCAAGCCGCCCATTGCCATTTCTGTAGCATTTCCGTTGTAGAGGATCGCAAGCAGCAGAAGTGGCAATAAGAACAACAGGACCGGCACCACGACGAAATTGTGGTAGCGATCGGGCCACGTCGCGATTGGCCATGGCGTATCCGCCGTAACGAGCACAAACCCGACGACGAGACAGACCCCCGCCCAGACCAGTTGCGGCCACACACTTGAGAACCATGTCGGGAACGGAAGTCCGTCTTGAATCACCGTTGTCCCGATAAGGACGACGATAATCAGACATAGATCGCCCAAAACGCCAGAGTACGAGACGTTGAAAAACAACCCAGTCGTCCGGTCCGCGATCACAAACGGCACTCCTATGCCGATCATGAGAACGAACAGTGCGACGACCCATACTGGAACCACCGCGAACAGTTGAAATATACCGGTGTAGTGGTTCATTCGACCTCCCAAGTTAGAAATTGAAGGGAACTGCAACGCTGATTAAATTATATTCTCTATATTATAAAAGTCAAGTATCCACGATATGTACCGGTCGGCACATAGTGTGGATAGCACGGTGGTTTGATACGAACGAAAGATGTTACTGCTTCTTGAGCCAGAGGTAGATGTCTTCGAGCGCTTTCACCCCGTCGCCGGCGGCGATATTGTTCTGGTGGTAGAGCTCGTCGGTGCAGTCGCCGGCCGCCCACACGCCCTCGATATTCGTGCGCTGGTTGCGCGAGTCGACCTTAATGCGCTTCACCGCGTCGAGCTCGAGCAGCCCTTCGGTGAAATCCGTGTTCGGCAGGACGCCCGCTTCGACGAAGATGCCAGAGACCGCGAGCTCGCGTATATCTCTCGAATCTTTTTCCATATATTTCAAACCGGTCACGAACTGCTCGCCCGTAACTTCGGTCGGTTCGACGTTCTTGATAACGCGCATATGCTCGTGCGCACAGACTCTCTCGATCGTTATCGCATCGGCCTTCAATTCTTTATGCCGGTGGAGGAGGGTGACGGACTTTGCATACGCGAGGAGCTGGAGCGCTGTCTCAAAGCCGGCATTGCCGCCGCCGACCACCGCGATATCCATGCCGCTAAAGAGCGGACCGTCGCAGGAGGCGCAGTAGGTGACGCCTTTATTCTCAAATTTTTCTGCACCCGGCACATCGAGCTTCCGGCGTCCAGCACCGGAGACCACGAGCACTGACCGTCCCGATGCCGATGTTGAGGTGCCGCCAGGAGCTCTTCCGGCTTTTACCATTGTAACAATGAATCCTTCTGAGCTTTTCTCCAACTTCACCACACGCTCGCCGAGCGCGAGCTCTACCATATCGCCCTTGACTGCCTCGAGATGCGCCTTGAACAGCTTCGCAAGCTCTTGGCCGTGTATCTTGGGCGAGCCGATCCAATTTTCAATCCCTTCAGACACAGTGGATTGCCCACCGATCTCCTCGGCGATGAGTACCGTCTTCAGATGTTTCCGCGCCGCATACACTGCGGCCGCCACTCCGGCGGGCCCCCCGCCGATAATAATGAGGTCATGCATAGTACGCAGTATGCCGTATACAAGAGATAGCGGAAGATATTGACATATAATAGCAAATATGCTATCATGGACATAGTTCTTTGAACGCACTCTCTGCCCTCAATGTATCCACCCTTTTCGAAACAGAACTTGCTGAAAAGGTTCAGGACGCATGAGACGAGCTTTTTGTGGCGTATTCGTTAGGCTATAGCAAGCTCGTCTCATGTGAGACGTAGTCGCTCATCCGACGGTTCGGATATCAGGAGAACGATGATGACGGTATCCCCGATCACATCAAAGCAGAAAGTTGCCCTTGACAAACTTCTCTCGCGCGCTCGTAAGGGCGCGGAGAAGGGAAAAATCTCCGAGGATCTGCAGCGACTGTTCGCACGCGGCGGCGAGTTCGAAGATGCCTATGTAGCGCTCTTCAATCGCTTTACGGCCAAACTGCCAGATTACATGCTCGCGAAATCGATTCTCGGCGGCGACTTCATAACCGCTGAAGAAATCATGGTGGCGCGTCCCGGTGTCGTCTACAGCCCCGAGCAGATCGAACAATTGGCGAGCACCCTTCCTTCGGAAGACGTGCTTCGCTCACTGAAGAGTGGCGGATACGGTCTCATGCCACAACCGCCGTCTGCGTTCTCGCTTCTCGACGTTCGTGCAATTGAAGCGCCTCTTTTCTACACGCCGACAGGCGGCTGGTACGAGAAACAACTGTTCGCGAGCACGAACAAGACTGGTGCCGGTTGGCTCGCCATCCGGAAGACCCCAGTCAACGGCTCGACGAACAAGAGCTGGGAGGAACAGAACAAACTCCTCTCCGGCTTTGAGATCGTCCCGAGCGCAGCCGAAATGAGCTGGTTCATCACGACCTTCTACAAGGTCCGTGGTATCCGTCTCTTCGAAAAGGTCTACGTCCGTTGTTCTGATATCGACTCGGGCGGCTCTCACGTCGACGTCGGCCTTTTCGACGTCTGGGGTCTCGATGTCTTCAGCAGCTGGGACAGCAAGCGCCTCGCCTTTCTCGGCCTCGCGTCTGCCCGGAAGTTCTGAACCTCGAGCACTTGAAAACTTGTTCCTCTTGTATTTCTTGAGCCTTCGCATTTTTGCGGGGGCTCTTATTTTTATGTTACGCTGTTACCATCTCGCTCATGCAAGTTGGGCTACGGTTCAGCTTCGCGGGATGTCTCACTGGAGATTCGCCAGAGTATCGTCGGGTGACTCGCTCACGATAGAGTGCGAAACAGGATAGAGATTCGAACTTCTTGCCCGCTTCTGGAGAAGGTGTCTTTTAGGACTGCTTCCACAATACATTCAGGATTGAGAGGATATAGGAATGCGGGGAAACTCCTTCGGTAACCCTCGAGGTCCGGTGCCGCGCACAAGCGGGTCATGGATGGAAGCGGGCAAATAATCGACTCGGACGGCAATCACGTCAACGTCGGCAATTTCGACGTCAAGGGTCTCAATGTCAACAACAACTGGGACAACAAGCGCAACGACGATCTCGGCCTCGCGTCTGCCCGGCAGTCGTCTCTCTATCCGGCTGAAGTCCCGCGCTTTGCGGGACTTCGTCTATCGCTCCTTCGTCGAGCGAATCCACCCGCCAAGCATGCGACCAATCTCATCGACGTTCGTTTCAAGCGCGATGTATTTCTTGTTATCGATGGCCTTCACGTCTTTGGTCAGGCGAATGAGAACGCGCAAGACGTTGAGCTTCACACTAGCCGCTTCAAGTACCGGCAGTTTCTCCGCTTTGCTCGATTGGCTTGCGAGAAGAATCGTCTCGAGCACGTCGAGGATAGTATTCTCAGAGCGTTGCCATATCGTATAGCGATCCTGCTTCGAAACGTCGGCGCGATAGCCGTAGAAGGTCTTATAGAGGTCATAACATTTCTTAAAAATCGGTATGTCCAAATCATTGTTCATATAAAAGTATACAAGAATTTATATAATCGAATAATCTCGACAGAAAATCTGTTCGAGGCATGGAACATTTTCAAACGCGATAAGAGGAATCGGCAAGATGTGGAAGCATTTGAGAAAAATGTTGAGTACGAAATCTTTAAGCTCGGTCGCGAATTGAGTGCTAAATACTATCGCCATGGACCATACCGAATGTTCTTGATTCATGATCCGAAACTGCGCTGTATACATAAAGCGACGGTGCGAGATCGAGTGCTCCACCACGCGATATTCAAGGTGCTCAATCCAATTTTTGAGCCGACTTTCATTCCAGCTTCGTTTTCGTGCAGAGTCGGCAAAGGTACGCACAAGGGCGTGGAGTATTTGAAACGAACGCTCCGCACCGTGAGCAAGAATGGCATGCAACCATGCTACGCACTTAAATGCGACGTGCGGAAATTCTTCGACAGCATTGACCACGACATTCTGTTCAACATTCTTGAGAAACGGATAGTTGACCCAGACACACGGTGGCTTATGAGAGAAATCGTTGAGAGCTATGAGACGATGGATTTCACGAGAGAGAGAGAGAGAGAGAGAGAGTAAAAATGCGCCGAGAAAAGGAGTGCCAATCGGCAATCTCACGAGCCAACTTTTCGCCAACATTTATCTGAATGAGCTGGATCAGTTTGTGAAGCATGAATTGCGGGTGAAGTATTATGCGCGGTATACGGATGACTTTGTGATTGTATCAGAGAACCCAGAGTATCTTAAGAGCCTCATACCAAAAATCAGCGGGTTTCTACATGCACGGCTTGCGTTATATCTTCACCCGAACAAGGTGTTCATCCGCAAATACCGGCAGGGTATCGATTTCCTAGGATACGTAGTCATTCCAAATCACATCGCGGTACGAACAAAAACAAAACGACGCATTTTTCGAAAGTTTCGTGCCAAGGTCGCAGGTTTCAGGACCGAAACTATCACGAAAGCATCCCTCCTCGGATCTCTCAATTCATATCTCGGTGTCCTGTCTCACGCAGATGCCCTCGAACTTGCAGAAGAGCTTAAAAACAGTTTCTGGTTTTGGATGAAAGAATGAAATCTATCAGCCTCTATTCTATTTCTTATGTCTTCGGAGAAAGGCGGGGATGGCGCCCCAGGATTCGTCATCTTCCGGAACGGCCGGAACTGCTTCGCGTTTATGCGGTGCCGCTGTTACGATTGGCTCTTCTTTTTCAGCGAGGACGAGGATTTCTTCTGCCTCATGCTTCTGCTTCTCCTCCTCTTTGTGCTTTCCGCCGGAGGCGGATCCGCTTACGACGGACAGCACTTCATGGTAAATACGGCCGCGCTCCTCCTCGCGCTTCTCGGCAGGTATTGAAAAGAGAGAACGCTCGAATCCGGTCCCTGATGCATGCGCCGCGCCCTCGGGGAAGCCGGTCGCGATGACGATGATGCGGACCTGGCCTTTCTTGAGCTTCTCATCCTTCATGATGCCGAAGATGATCCGTGCGTTCTTATCGACAGATTCACTGATGACTTTTGCCGCCTCCTGCACCTCGAGGATACCAAGGTCGTCAGAACCGGCGACGACGAAGAGGATGCCCTTCGCGCCGCTGATAGAGACATCGAGCAGGGGAGAATTGACCGCTTGGCGGGCGGCTTCTTTCGCGCGTTCATCGCCCTCTGAGACGCCGATGCCCATGAGGGCCGGCCCGGCGCTTTCCATAATGGCCTTAATGTCATTGAAATCGGTATTGATGTCGCCCGGCGTCGTGATGATATCGGAGACCCCCTCGACCGCCTGGCGGAGGATCTCGTCGCAGAGGGCAAAAGCGTTTTTCGCCGAGGTGTTCTTTTCGACGATAGTGAGCAATTTGTCGTTCGGGATAACGATGAACGCATCGACCTCCTTTTTCAATTCAGCAAGACCGCGGTCGGCGATGTCCTTACGTTGCGCGCCTTCGAAGGAGAACGGCCTCGTGACGACGGCGATGACAAGCGCGCCGACCTCCTTCGCGATCTTCGCGACGATTGGTGCGCCGCCGGTGCCGGTGCCGCCGCCCATGCCGCACGTGATGAAGACCATGTCGCTCCCCGTGAGCGCTTCCTGCATCTCCTGTCGAGTCTCTTCAGCGGCGCGCTTGCCGAGCTCCGGATTCATACCGGTGCCGAGTCCGCGCGTGAGGTTCTTGCCAATGTGGATTTTCCGCTTCGCGAGCGAGCGATGGAGGTCCTGCGCATCGGCGTTGACAGCGATGAATTCGACGCCACGTACCTTCGAATTGATCATATGGTTGATGGCGTTCTTGCCCGAGCCGCCGATGCCGACCACGCGGATCCGTGCAAACGTCTCAACCTCTGGTTCAATGCGCTTGGACATAGTGTGCCACTATACTAACAGAACCTCATAATATGCAAATATTGACATTTAATGAATACGACCTGGTCTTTAAGGCAAGAATTGCTGGAAGAATTTGCTGACAATGGTACCAATGCTCTTTTTAGGCGCTGTCGTGTCGCCGGTGAGCCCCCAGAGCGCGAGCCCGTAGGCGACCGCCCAGGTGGCGTCGCGGATCTTGGTATCGGCAGAGATGCGGAGCTCCGCGAGCCGCGCAGGCAGCTTCAGCGAGCTGCGCGCGATATCGCTAATAGGTCCGATGCCCGCGCCGCCGCCCGAGATGATGATGCCGGCAGGCAAGGGACCGCGGCGGCCAAGCGACTTCAAGTGCTTGTCGATAAGCGCAAACATCGCGTTCAAACGTCCGCCGATAAAATCGTCGACCTTCTTGCGCGGATACATTTGCCCCGAGAGCCGGCCGAGCTTTACGCGCTCTGCTTCTTCAAGCGAAACGCGCAGGCCCAAAGCGATATCGTCAGTGATATGGCTCGAGCCCATGGGGAACACTTTTACCGACACGGGAATGTTTTCGTCGTAGACGACGATGGACACCGTCTCTGCGCCGATATTCGCGAGCACACAGCCCTTCATCTTCTGGTCGCCTTCGAGGAGGACGTATGAACCCGCCAAGGGTGACGCCATCTGATCGATGATTTCAATGTCTGCATCCTCAACCGCAGCCACCAGTATCTCTTCGTGCTGGGCGAGGCAAGTGACGAAGAGGTAATCGACTTCGAGGCGGACGCCTTTCATACCGAGCGGGTTGCCGAGCACTTTGATGCCATCAATGCGGTATTCGACCGGGATGCTGTGAAGTACCTGCCGATTGAGGAATCCGGGCGCCGCCGCCTCGCGCGCCGCCTTTCCCGCTTTCTCCAAATCGAGTTCGGTTATCTCCTGGTCGGCGCGTGAGATGATGGCGAAGCCGGTCGCGCGCTGCTCGTCAAGCGAGATGCCGCCCACAGCGAGGAAGCCGGCGCGAATAGGGATACGCGCGACCGATTCCGCCTGTCGCTTCGCTTCGCGGATGCTCGCAGAGACCTCTTCTTTATTAACGATATAGCCGTGGCGGAGGCCCTTCGATTCGGCGAGGCCTGTGCCGAGGATGCGCAGTTGCCGCGTACGGGTGCGCTTATCGAAGAGTTCTTCGACGACGACCATCTTCACCTGGTACGTGCCGACGTCGATGCCGGTGGCTATGCGTCGCGACATAGGGCGCGAGGAGGGATCGTTCGCATTGCTCCATACTAGCACCATGCGCCCATCCTTTTATATGCAGTGCGCCGTGGATAAAGAGCAGAAGCTGGAAACTGGAAGCTGGAAGCTGGAAGGACGGAGCTTGCTTGGCGGCCTCGCTTGGGCAGATGATAATCTCTCCGCTTTTTTCGCCCACGACATACGAGAGCATGTTCGGGATATAGTCCTTATTGCGAAGCTGTGTATTCAAAGCGCGCGCCTTCGCCGGGCCGACGAAGGCGAGCGAGAGGTCCCAGCCGGGGAGCACCTTTTCTGCAATTTCTGAAAACATGCAGCGCCCGTTTAGTAGTGGACGCCGCGTGAGGTTCTTGAGAGAGACACCCGCCATCCGTTTATTTCTTATGGCCCTTGCCGCGCGCGTTCTTACGCGCTGCGGGGTCGATCTTGCCGAGCTTCACGAGCTCGTTGTACTTCTCGCGGCGGGCTTTCGAGATGAGGGCGCGCTTGTGGTCGACGTTCTTCGACTTCGCGCGCTCGAAGTAGCGGCGGCCGCGCAATTCGCGCACGAGCCCGAGCCCCTGCGCCCGGCGGGTGAAGCGGCGGATAAGCGCAGTTGAACTCTCGTTCTTCCCGCGCCGCACCTCGACTCGTGTGCTTGACATCATTCGCGCACTCTAGCACATGAGTATCTCGATTGTCTATTCTTTATGCGACCGCTTTCAAGCGATCGACAAGACCGAGGAGTGGGAGGACGGTCTCTTCTTGAGTCTGCCGATTTCGGAGGATGACGGTGTGTTCAAGCGCCTCCTTGCGTCCCATGATGAGGAGATAGGGACTGCCCCGCCGTTCGACGAGATGTATCTGTTCAGTCAGCGATTCGACGCCGATATCCTGCGTCAAGGACACCCGCGCTTTGCGGAAGTCTTCAGCCAGCCGGATCGAGAGCCGCTTCGCCTCGTCGCCGAGATGAACGAACGAGAAGCGCAGCTGCGCGGGCTTCGCCTTTGCCGCGACTGCGCCCGAACTCGCTATCTGGAGCACCGCGCCAATCGCACTCACCGAGGAACCGAGCGGGAAGTGGCGGGTGAAATCGTTATAGCGCGATCCCCACGCAACGCGCCGCCCGCCGAGAACGAGCTCGAAACAGGTATCGCTCCAGGCGGAGCCGCGACTGATGAGATTGCGGGCGAGCTCGTAAGGCGTCTCGGTCATTTCCAGATATTCAAGAAGGTCTTCAAAGCGCCTGCGGCTCGCATCCGAGAGATGCTCGGTGGGCGCAGGGAGATCTTCTGCGCACTCGCACGCCATCGCGAGTTCTGCGGCAAGAAAAACGTCGTGTTTGGCGCAGGTGATGCACTCTTCGGGGAGCGTCGCAGAGCGCTTCTTGAAAAAATTCGCAAGTTCGCGCACATAACGTGCACGGGTCTCTTTGTCGCCCATCGAATTGATGCGGACGATAGGATCTTCGTGGAAGAGGTCGTGTATAAGCGCGATGAGCGCGCGGATGATGATCGCGTCAGAGAGCGCGCGGTCGGTGCCGAGCGCGTGGAATTGGATGACCGCTTTCTTCGGCGCGGGGCGGCCCGGCGTAATATTGGTGTGCCAAATAAAGAGCGGTTGGCGGGGGTTCGGCGCGCAGTCGATATGCTGGAACTGCTTCAAGAAGCTTGCGACGATCTCGGCAACGGGGTCGAGCGTAAGATGAGTGAGCGCCTCGGGGTAGTCCGCCGGCTTCTTCGCAGCGCCTCCGCGCGCCCTCGCGGTCAAGGAAGAGAACGGCATGAAGCCGTAATACTGGCCGACCGCACTCGCTTTATGCAGAAGTTCTTCCGCTGGAATGACATCGCGCATCATGGGGTTGATGGAACAGGAGCGATTATTGCTTCGTCAGTCGTATACGACATCGTGCCCGGGAAGAAGCCGCTCTTCGTGATAGGCAGAAGACGCAGGTCCGCGCGGCCGATGATGTCTTTCTTCGGCAGGGGACCCCAGACTCGGCTGTCGGAGCTGTTAGGGCGATTGTCACCCATGACGAAATATTCTTCGGGGAGAAGCGACACGTCTTTAGTATATGTCGCATCCTCGTTCACGATATAGGGCTCGTCGAGCGTTAGCTCCCTGCCCTCGGCCGTCGTGATAGTCACAACGCCGTGATTGATAGACACCGTTTCGCCCGGGAGCCCGATGATGCGCTTGATATAGAAGATAGAGGGATCGGCCGGATAGCGGAAAACGACAACGTCGCCGCGCGCAGGCGCGCTTATGCGGTAGAGGATCTCGTCGATAATAAGGTAGTCGAGATTCTCGAAGGTCGGGTGCATCGACTCGCCGTCCACGACAAAGGGCGAGACGATAAAGAGGCGGATAGGGATAACGACAACGACGATAAGGAACGCAAGCATGAAAAGATCCTTTAACAGACCTTTCCAAGAGTCAGACATGTGCGCATTGTACGTGCCCCGCACCAACTTGCAAGGAACGCCCAACATTTCATCACGCGGCGGTATGGAAAAGTTGGTGCGGGGCACGTGTTACGATAACGTGCAATGGCAATCGTCATAGTAGGCCTCGGGAATCCGGGGAAGGAACACGAGAAGACGCGACACAACGCAGGCAGGAGTGCGGCGGAGCTTTTGGCAAAGCAAGAAGGCCTTGATGATTTCGTTTTTAATAAAACGGCGAACGCTCTCGTCGTCAAAGGCGCGATTGAAGGACACGACGTGTCCACATCAGATGTGAACACGTCGTGTCCTTCAGAGAAGATAACATTGGTCCTGCCAGAGACGATGATGAACGCTTCCGGCAAGGCCGTCAGTGCATTTATTAAATCGCCCAAAGCCGCAAAACACTTGCTTGTCATACACGACGACCTCGACTTGCCAGTCGGGACCATCAAGATGGTGTTCGGCCGCGGCTCGGGCGGGCACAAGGGCGTCGAAAGCGTGATGCGCGCGCTCAAGACAAAAGATTTTGCGCGCATCCGTATCGGTGTCGCGCCAGCTGGTAAGAAAAATCAAGCGAAGAAACTTAAAGACGAGGAGAAAGTCATCAAGCTTGTGATAGGGAAGTGGAAGCCCGCCGAAGAATCAGCCGCGAAGAAGGCGATAAAAAAAGCCGCCCTTGCCATCCGCCTCTTCGCCACCTCCGGCATAGAATCCGCCACCCAATTCGCCAACACTCGCTAAAAAGAAAACTGCTGGGCGAACCATGCAGTTGAAAAACTCGGGCACTATAACAATTTCGAAGAGGGATGGTTCTCAGATTGACTCCGCAGCGTACCGGGCAACACTGTTTCGTGGTCTTCCATCATTCATCTCGCTCTCTCTGAAATTGTTTCTAGCGATCGGAAGGCATTGAATCCTTCAACAGGCAAATGCACGCCTAGCATCCCTGCGATTTTGCCCGAGCTTGTATACGTTAAATCAAGAGCGATGTAAAAGCAATCACCGCGGCGGCGGAGCCGCCGCGTTGTTTCTTTTTCTCCCCAGCGGAGTGCGAGTGCAATTTCGGAACGTCTTGGAGGTGAAGCATCACGCCTAAGGGACGTCTAACAGAAAAGTAAAGAGGTTAAACCTCTTTACTCACCAACCTTCGAGACAAAGATAGGAATACTTCTCGTCGTGTTGTTGCATATGGAATGCGAGCATTTCTCGGCATTGCGTTTTTGAAAGTCGAGCGTCTGGCAATAGTTCAAAGAAACGTTCTTTTTCTATGATCGGAGAAGCCACGTTATTAATATAGGAGACGAAACTTGAGAACGGATATTGTGATGCCCATAGCCACGCATCATCGAAATTACGCATAGCCTGCGCAATGCCGCCAGGATACATTTCGAGCACATTTTTCACTTGAATATAAAAAGAGAGGTAGGAGAGGTATCCGTCGGTATCCACCGTTCTGCTTTTATATGAACCCTGGAACAAGCTTCCTTTTTCAGAATATTTTGCGTTAGCGGCCATCGACATACTGCCGCAGAGACGTTGCATGAATTTCGAAATGCCATTATCACGAATTTCTTCAAGCAAGAGATGAAAATGGTTTGAAAGTAATGTCCATGCCAGTATACGCACCAATGGATCGCAATCAGGCCAATGATCAGGCCGCTGGAGGTGTACAAAAGTTCTAGTCGTTTTCAACCAATTTGAATCAGAGAATGAGTCGTTCAAATAAAACAATAACCCGCTGAAGCGATTGCGATCTTGCACATCGCGGACGATATCTAGGCCACGAGTTCCGCGTTGGACAACATGAACAACTGATCCAATCGATCTCGGTTCGATTCTCATCTTGATATTTTAGCACGTAAGTAAAGAGGTTAAACCTCTTTACTCTCGGGAGCGTTATTTTTTCTTGCCCGCGAAGGTGAGCGTCATGCGCTGGTCCGTGGGCTCGAAGAAGGAAATGGAGAAGGGGTACGTCTTGCCGAGCTCAAGCGTCTCGCGCAGTTCTGCGGGCGTTGCGAACTCTGAGACGTGCACGAGGCCGGCGACGCCTTCTTCAATCGAAGCGAGCGCGCCATGCTTGTTATATTTGATGATAACGCCTGGCACCTCCATGCCCTTGTGGTAGCGCAGGGCGGCAGTGTGCCACGGGTTTTCCTTAAGCGCTTTTATCGAGAGCGATATCTTGCCCTCCTTTATTTCTATAACTTTGACCCGCACTTTGTCGCCAACCTTGAAGAGCACATGAGGATCCTCGACGAGGCCCCAGTCAAGCTCGCTGATATGCACGAGTCCCTCGAGCCCGGGTTCGAGCTTCACGAAGACGCCGAAGTCTACGACGCCGGTCACTTCTCCCTCGGCGGTGTCGCCGACCTGGTACTTATCAATAAGCGATGCTTTCTCCTCGGCCTCGTTGCCGGTGCGCTCCGAGAAAATAAGCTTGCCCTCCTTCGCGTCGGCGGTGATGATGCGCACAGAGAGCGGGTGGCCGACAAGCTGCATGAGTTCAGTGAGTATCTTGTCCTTATCTCCCTCCGGCACGCGCGGGTAATGCTCCTTTGAGAGTTGGGAAGCGGGGAGGAACCCTTGGATGCCTTGCCACGAGAGGATAAGTCCGCCCTTGTTCGCCTCCTCGATAGTGAGCGAGTATGGCGTCTGCGCGAGGATAGCGGTCTCGGCCTCGCCCCAGATGGCCGCCTGCCGCGCCTCTTTCAAAGAGAGCTCAATGTAGCCCTCGCGGCCGGCAGGGTCGACGACCTTCGCGCTTATCGTGTCGCCCGGGTTTGCCTTACGCAGTACGTCGGCGGCGTTTAGGTATTCACGGCCGTAGATAAGGCCGGTGCCAAAAGGGGGAAGATCGACATACACGCGCCCGCGGCTGATAGCGATGATGCTGCCCTCGACGAGGTCGCCGACCGAGGCCGGCGTCGGGATAGCGTCAATAAAAGCCGCCATCGGGTGGCCCTCGGGCAAGTGAATGGTCGATAACGGAGCGGCCTTGGCCTTCTCTTTCACATCAGACATACTATAAAGCAGTGCGGATTTTCGAAACCGGTACTCGCGCCTTGCGGCGCTGAGGGTTAGCCGATTTCTACTTCCAAGCGAGCCGAGTCAATAGTGAATGTCTCCATTCACTATTGCGAGGCAAGCGCTGGAAGCAAGCTATGCTTACTTCTCTCGCACGCAACTCAAAGAGTATAGCAAAGAGCGTCAAAAAATGCTATAATAGATGTATTCTATGGTCATCACCCACCACGGCGGGCAGTGCTTCAAAGTGACGTTCGGCGACCTCACGCTCGTCTTTGACCCGATTGCGAAAGGTGCAACTCTGCCCGTGGTGCGCTTCGGTGCGGATATCGCGCTCGTCTCGCGCGACCATCCGGATATGAATGGGGTCGAGGAAGTGACCTATGGCGACAAGAAGCCCTTCGTCATCACGGGCCCCGGCGAATACGAGCGGCAGGGCGTCGTGATTCAAGGGTTCTTATCAAAATCAAAATATGGATTAGAGAAAGACGAAGAGGAAGCAGTGAATACTCTATATAGTGTGGAGCTCGAGGATATGACGCTCGTACACCTCGGCGCGCTCTCTGACACCGAGCTTTCAAAGGAGGCGCGCGAGAGCATCGACGAGATTGACGTGCTCTTCGTGTCGATAGGAGGTGACGGGGTTTTAACACCGGCGAAAGCGCACGAACTCGCGGTGTCGCTTGAGCCGAAGATCATCGTCCCGATGCATTGGAGCGGGATAGGGGCTCCCCGGGCGCTTGAGTCGTTCTTGAAAGAGGCGGGGAACGGGAGCGAAAAAGTCGAAAAGCTCACCTTGAAGAGAAAGGATCTCGTCGGCCGCGATGGGAGTATACTGGTGATAACGCCATAAGCGCTATGAAAACCATTTTCGAACATATCGAGCACGTGAAGGGGAAGCCACACCACATCCGTAAGAAGGTCGCGTTTACTGCGGCCATTGTGGTTACGGCGCTTATCGCGCTCGTGTGGTTTGTCGGCAGTCTCTCACTCGGTGCTTTCGCTCTTGAGGGGAGCTCGTTTGCCGACGCTACGGAGCAGGGGAGCTTCACTGTCGAGAGCGGAAGCGAGGCAGGCCTGCCCTCCAAAGCAGGTCTGCCTGCGACGGCGGGCGTCGCGGCCGCCCTCGAAGGAGAGGACGCGCCGGCGCGCATCGAGATCGTCGATACGGCTCCTCCGAAGCAGAAAAAGGCGGAACCAACCACCATTCCTTTTTAGGATTTCAATACTGAGTCATGCCTTCGAAAGATAAAAAGCCCGATACGCCTCCGGATGGCGGCCTGCCTGCCGGCAGGCAGGCGAACGTCGTTAATCAGCCGATCGTCTCGGAGATGCGCACCTCGTATCTCGACTATGCGATGTCGGTGATCACCGCCCGAGCTTTGCCGGACGTGCGCGACGGACTGAAGCCGGTGCACCGCCGCATCCTCTACGCGATGCGCGATATGGGGCTCACGCCCTCGGTGAAGTTCCGCAAGTCGGCGACGGTAGTCGGCGAAGTGCTCGGTAAGTATCACCCGCACGGCGATATCGCCGTCTATGACTCGATGGCAAAGATGGCCCAAGGCTTCTCCTACCGCTACCCGCTTGTGTTGGGACAAGGCAATTTCGGCAGTATAGATGGAGATTCGCCGGCGGCGATGCGCTACACCGAGGCGAAGATGTCGCGCATCGCTGACGCGCTTCTCGCCGACCTTGAAAAAGATACCGTCGCATGGAACCCGAACTACGACGCGACGCGCGAGGAGCCGAACGTGCTCCCCGCCGCACTCCCGAACCTACTCCTCAACGGCACGCTCGGCATCGCGGTCGGGATGGCGACCAATATCCCGCCGCACAATCTCCGCGAGGTCGTCGACGCCGCCGTCTATCTCATCGACAATCCGAACGCGGCGACCGACGATCTGCTCCAGTTCGTCAAAGGCCCCGATTTCCCGCTGGGTGGCGTCGCTTTCAATCAGACGGATATCAAGCATGCATACGGCAGCGGCAAAGGGCCGGTGATCGTGCGCGGCGAGGCGGAGATCGTGGACGACCTGCCTGCCGGCAGGCAGGCGGGAAGGAGCGAATCGCGCATCATCATCACCTCCATTCCGTATCGCGTGAACAAGAGCGAGCTTATCAGCCGCATTGCCGACTTGGTGCAGGAGAAGAAGCTCGAGGGCATCCGCGACCTGCGCGACGAGTCCACCTCGGACATCCGCATCGTCGTGGAGCTCAAGGGCACCGCGCATCCGCAGGCGGTCTTGAACGCCTTGTATAAGCACACTGAGCTCGAGAGCACCTTCCATTACAATATGCTCGCGCTCGTGCATGGCGTGCCGGAAATGCTTTCGCTCTCCGGAATGCTCGAGCATTTCGTCGCGCACCGGCAGGAAGTCGTGAAGCGCCGCACCGAATTCGATCTGCGGCAGGCCACCACAAGGGAGCACATCCTCCTCGGGCTCTCTAAAGCGCTCGACCATATCGACGAGGTCATCGCGATCATCAAGAAGGCGGCGGATGTCCCGGCCGCGAGCGCGGCGCTTCAGAAGAAGTTCGGCTTCTCGGAGCTGCAGGCCGCGGCGATCCTCGAAATGCGGCTGTCGAAGCTCGCCGGCCTCGAACGTCAGAAGATAGAAGACGAGCTTACCGAGGTGCAACAGCTCATCACAAAGCTCCAGGACATCCTTTCTTCGCCGAAAAAGATTCTGGCGGTAGTGAAGAGCGAGCTCGAGAGGCTCGCGCAGATGTACGGCGACGATCGCCGCACGAGAATCGTCCGGGGCGGCGTGCAGAACATTTCTACAGAAGATCTCGTGCCGGACGAGGAGTCGATGCTTGTGTTCACCCAGGGCGGCTACGTGAAGCGGACGAACCCGAACGAATACAAAATACAGAAGCGCGGCGGCGTCGGCGTGGTGGATATCGCGACGAAGGAAGAAGACGTGGTGACGCACTTCCTCGTCGCTTCTGCGCACAGCGACCTCCTCTTCTTCACCGACTTCGGCAAGGCGTACCAGCTCAAGATGTATGAGATACCGGAGGGGAAGCGCGCGACCAAGGGCAAGAGCGTCATGAACTTCCTCCAGCTCGCAGGCGATGAGTCGGTCACGAGCGTGCTCGCGGTGCCCAAAGGCGCGGCGCTCGACGCCTCGTCGGTCGCCTTTGTCACCGAGCAGGGCGCGGCGAAGCGGGTCGCGGCGCGCTCCTTCGCCGACGTGCGGCGCTCCGGCATCATCGCGATTAATCTGAAGAAAGGGGACAAACTCGTCTCGGCGAATCTCGCGGCCGAGGGCGACACGGTATCTATCGTAACGGCCAAGGGGCAGAGCATCCGATTTGAAGCCGAGAACGTGCGTGAGATGGGCCGCACCGCCGGCGGCGTGCGCGGCATAAGCGTAAAGAAGGGCGACCATGTGGTCTCCGCGGAGGTGATTCCAGCCGCGGCCCGCGATGCCTCACTTCTTGTCATCATGAGCAAGGGCTACGGCAAGCGCACGAAGATGTCTGAATACAAGGTGCAGGGCCGCGGCGGCTCGGGCGTGAAGACTGCGGCGGTAACCGGCAAGACGGGCGAGATCATCGGCGCAAAGGTCGTTATCGGAAATCTTAAAGAAGAAGAGCTCGTTGTCATTTCGAAGAAAGGGCAGGTGATCCGCACCAGCGTCAACGAGATTCCCACCCTCGGCCGCGCGACCCAGGGCGTCCGCGTGATGCGCCTCTACCCGGGCGACTCCATCGCCAGTATGGTCGCGCTCTAGACGAGTGCACTTCAGATGTCCTTATTTATATCCGGTCGGAAAAGATGGGGACATGAGGTTTTATGGTGTTGATTGTGCGCCCGAGGGAGGCGCCGCATGGTACGGTATAGAGTATGAGTCCTTCGACTTACTCAGGATTATGAGCGCGCATTTCAGTTCCCCGCACGAGAATGTGCTCCAGCTCGGCCTGCGAGAGGGGATGAAGGTCGGCGATTTCGGCACCGGGACGGGCCACTACGCGCGCGCGGCCACCGCGATCGTGGGGCCAAGCGGACAGGTCTACGCGATCGACGTGCAGGAGGATGTCCTCAAGCACCTAAAGCTCAATACGCATGCACGCCATCAGCGCGTCTTGAGCGCTGTGTGGGGCGATATCGAGAAAAAGGGCGGCACGCATTTGCGCGACCGCTCGCTCGACGCCGCGATCCTCGCCAACACCTTCTTCCAGATAGAGAACCGGTTTGGGTTTCTCGAAGAGCTGAAGCGCGTCCTCGTCCCGGACGGGAAGCTTATGCTCGTCGATTGGGCGGGCAGTTACGGCGGCATGGGCCCTGTACCAGAGAAGGTCGTATCCGAGCACGAGGCCGAAGGCTTCTTTATCAACGGCGGCTTCCATAAGGTGAAGTCGTTCCGAGCCGGACCGCACCATTACGGTATCATCTTCACCGCTCCATGAAAATCTCCGCCTTTCAAGCAATCTTATACGGCGTCTTCGGCGTCAGTGCGCTCATCGGCCTCTTTGTCTTCGCAACCTACACGGCCAAGAACGGTGCGAACGCGATCGGTCCGGTCGTTATCTGGGGCACTCTGCCGAAGGAGAGCATGGAAGCGACGCTTATCGAGCTGAATAAAATAGAGGTGAGCCTCAAGAACGTCTCGTATGTGGAAAAAGATCCCCGCGCGCTCCCCGCCGATCTCGCCGCCGCGATAGCGACCGGCGGCGCGCCCGACCTTGTACTCGCGTCGCAGGAGAATCTCCTCGCGCTCGCGAAGTTCGTCGCGCCGATCTCGCTCTCGACGCTCCCGACGAGCGCCTTCGTGAATACGTTTGTCGGAGAAGGGAGCCTCTTCGCGATACCCGGAGGCGCCGGCTACTGGGGCATACCGTTCCTCATCGATCCGCTCGTCCTTTTTTCAAACCACGCAATCCTCGCCTCTCTTGGCATCGCGAAGCCGCCTGACACCTGGGAGGCGCTCACCGGCCTCGTGCCCTCGGTCGCGACGCTCACCTCTACGCGGCAGATCACGCGCGCGCTTATCGCACTCGGCACCTACGACAATGTGAACCACGCGCGCGGGATACTCTCGACGCTCTTTCTCCAGATAGGGGTCCCGATCTCGACCTATTCAGCGGGAGTGTTCGCTGCGGATCTCGGCCGGACCGCAGAAAACGGCGTGCCGCCCGGGCGCGCCGTACTTAGCTTCTACACCCAGTTCGCCGACCCTTCGAAGGTCTCGTATACCTGGGATCCCTCGCTGCCCGACTCGGAGAAGATGTTCCTCACCGGCGATCTCGCGCTCTATATCGGCTACGCGTCGCGTGCGCGGTATCTGAAGGCGGCGAACCCGAATCTCGATATAGGCACGACGCCCATCCCGCAGCCGGCGACGACGAAGGCGAGGAGCGTCTACGGCCTCGCTTATGCGTTTATGATCCCGCGCGGGGCGGGGAATGCCGCAGGCGCGTACCAGACTGCCACGCTTCTCATCGAGCCGCGGAACCAGGCGGTTGCCGCGAAGACGACCGGACTCGCACCCGCGACCCTCACCACGCTCGCGGTCGTGCCGAGCGACGACCCGGCTGCTGCTGTCGCCTACGCCGAGGCGCTCTACACTAAGGGCTGGCTGTCCCCATCCCCCCTAAGCACGGACCAGATCTTCTCGCGTATGATTGGAAATGTGGTAAGCGGTCGCTCATCGTTCGACACTGCGCTCAACTCTGCCGGGCAGTCGCTCGGCGCCCTTCTCCAGCAAAAATAATATGCGCGCTCTCACTCTCGTCGCCTTTGTGCTTATCGCATCTTTCGGTGTACCGATTTCTGTTCTTGCCCAAGACACACAAACTGGCCTCTATAATCCCGTTGATACACAACAGGGCCTGAATAATCCCGCCGATCCCACCATCTCGCTCATCAATCCGCTTGGTACGAGCTGTAATCCGGCAAACACCGACTGTCTCGGGAACTTTCTTAAGAGCATCCTCGCTTTCGTGATCCGCATCGGTACGGTCGTCGTTATTCTGATGTTAGTGTATGTCGGCTTTAAGTTCGTTACGGCGCGCGGCGAACCTGCAGAAATCACCAAAGCGAGAACCATGTTCCTCTGGACGGTCGTCGGCGCGCTTATCCTGCTTGGCGCGCAGGTGATAGCGGTGGGCATCACGGCGACCGTGCAGTCGCTCGGAACGGGCAGTTAAAATGAAATTCTCTGAGTACGTGAACGGCTTCATCGGTCTCCTCAACACGGTTGTCGTGCCGGTCCTCTTCGCGCTCGCCTTCGCGGCGTTCGTCTGGGGCGTCGCGAACTATTTCTTCTTCCACCTGGGCGACGATAAGAAGCGCGAGGAGGGCCGGATCTTCATCCTCTGGGGCCTTATCGCTCTGGTGGTGCTCTTCTCGGTCTGGGGCTTCGTGAATCTCTTGTTATCCACCCTCGGCATCGCGCCTTCGTAATACCGTGTCATACTGGCTCCTATGAAAACCTCTCTCTGTATCGCCTCTCTACTCGCCGTCTTTCTTATCCCCGCCTCCGCGTTCGCCCAAGGATTTGTACAGAACACGAGTACAGGCTATTCGATTGGGGTTATTTTTGAATCTGGCGGCTACTTGTCTGGAGGAGGGTGCGCGGGGAGCTCTTTAGTCTGCGTCGGCGCAACGATTCTTTTCCTCATCGACAATATTCTGGTGCCGATCCTCTTCGCGGTCGCCTTTATCGTGTTTCTCTACGGAGTCGCGAGCGCGTATATCTTCTCGGTGGGCGACCCCGAAAAGGTGAAGACAGGCCACAAGCTCATCCTCTGGGGCCTTATCGGCTTCGCGGTGATGATCTCCATCTGGGGGCTCGTGAACGTCGTTACGAACACACTCGGCCTCTCCGGGGCCCCGCCGCCGATTATCCCGTTCTCTCCGCTGCGCGCGATATATTAAGTAACTTATGCCTATGAAGAAGATTTCTCGCCTCGCTCTGCCCCTCGCTCTCGTCACTTCTCTTGGTGCCCCGCTTCTCGCGGCCGCCCAGTCCGGTATCGACGCAAGCAGGATCACGCAATATTCCGACGGCATCATCGGCCTCATCAACAGCGTCTTCGTGCCGGTCGTGATGGCGATCGCCTTCCTCGTCTTCCTCTGGGGCGTCTATAAATACTATATCTACAACGCGGACAGCGAGACCGAGCGCGCGAAGGGGCATCAGACTATGCTCTGGGGCCTTATCGCTTTCGTGGTTATCCTCTCTATCTGGGGGCTCATAGCGGTGATCCGGACCACCTTCGGCGTCGGAGAGACCGTCAACACACCAGCCCCGCCTATATTTAACGTCTCGGGCGGCAGTGGGGGAACTGATAACTGGAATACTTCTGGGAATTGGAATAATCCCTAATTATGGATATCCACACGCCCTGCTAAAACGTATTGACCGCCCCCGTATACAAGCTACAATTACCTTGTTATCCGCTTACCCATAGTATGAAAAAAATAATCGCCCTTACGTCAGGAGTTCTAGCTACCCTCGCTGTGCCGCTCACCGCGCTCGCACAAGCGCTTAACAACGCTTCGGACCTCGGTTCGAGGGTTATCAATATCATCAACGGCGTCCTTGTCCCCGTCCTCTTCGCCGTCGCCTTCATCGTCTTCCTCTGGGGCGCGTTCAAGACCTTCATCCTCGGCGCCAACTCCGAGGAGGTGAAGGAAGAGGGTAAGAATCTCATGCTCTGGGGCCTTATCGGCTTCTTCGTGATGGTCTCCATATGGGGCCTGGTGAATATCCTCACCGGCACCATCCAATTAGGCAACAACGCCAACGTACCACAACCGACCACGAGCACCGTTCGCTAGCCAATGGCTGTTCTCAACTCCTTTCTCTCGAAGGTCGTCGCCGAGATCATCAATCCGATCATCCTGCTCCTCGGGGCGCTGGCGTTCATCGTTTTCCTCTGGGGCGTGTTTGAGTTCGTAGCGCACGCGGGAGACGAGACGAAGCGTAAGGAAGGGAAGCAGGCGATCCTCTGGGGCATTATCGGGCTCGTGATCATCTTCGGCGCATACGGCATCATCAATCTCGCGCTCGGCACCTTCGGCATCCCGACGATCTCGAAAACTCTGTAAAAAGGGCAGGAGAGGGTAAGAAAAAAGGCCGCGCGCGAGCGTGGCCTTAAGTCGTTGAAAGAATCAGTTTTGATCGAAAGCGTAGTAGATGGTGTTCGTCTCCTGCGCTTTGTTCGTTGCGTATGCGCCCGCAAGTGCCGGGCCGTTAACGCATCCCTGCTCGCCGAACGCGCACTCGCTCCCGTCCATGCGCACATTGTGAAGAAGAAAGCTGTTTCCCTTCATCACGATATGCATACCAGGCGGAACCGAAACGCGCTCAGATTTCCCGCCAGCCGGTATGACCAATCTCGGCCATGACGACAGCGGAGCGCTTGCAAGCGGGATTTCCGAACGCACGTACCCGCTGACTAGTGGCTTGGGTTTGTCTCCAAACACCAAGTTCACCACCGGTAAGCCGATAAAGAGCATAAATACTACTCCCGCCAACACCCACTGAAGCGTCTTCGCTGTTGTTCCCGCGCAGAAGACTGCGGCAAGAACGGCGACAACGCCCCAGAGGATGAAGATCCACAGCCAGTAGTCTCGTGCCGCGCCCACAACGGTCGCAAGGGACGGCGATTTCCAAGATGTCGTCCCCGTTTCCCGAGGTGCGAAGAATGCGCCGAGTGCATCCCAAGATAGCCACAGAACGAACGCTACCGCTACAGCCGCTACGATGCCGGCTATCCACTTCCATGGTATTGATGGGAGCCGTCCAGACTTGTAAAGGACTACTGCCGCAAGGAGTAGCGCAATCAAAGCCAGAACGGCAACTACAATAACAAGAGCCGTCATTTCACCTCCTTATTGTACGGTTGAAGTTGAGGACGAAGCAGGGACCATTATCGAAGCAGATGCCCCTCCCTCCACATAGGTTGTAACTTTGCTATCTCGGATGTTTTCTGTCCTAAGCTGCGTTAGTACAACCTGGGCTGCCACGTTTGCATCTACACCCTTGCTCACAAGGGCGTTTACAAGTCGCTCATAACGGCTTGATTCTCCCTCCGCTTGTGCCAAAGTTGCATCGCGCACGCCGTACGCCTTTTGTCGCACACCTTCAGCAGTGTGAAGTTCGGTTTCTTTCGCGAGAAGCGCTTCAGCTAAAGCCTTAGTGCTTTCATGAGCTTCCCATTCGACAACCCTGAAGCTCATCATAGCGAACCCGAACCGAGGAACGATACCGCTCGGAATAATTTTCTTGAGTTCCTCGCTAGGCATTTCTTCGACCATCTCCCGGTGAGTTAGCTCATCAATGTAGTCGGCCAACCTCTCTGACTCCTTCTTTGCCCGCAATCTGTCGCGGTAGGCTTTATTTACGTTAAGAGGATGGAGTCGTTGTTGCAAGGGCGATCCCTCGCCGGCTTTGGTGAGCTTGAGCCAGAGAGAGTAAGTCAAAGGAGCTGGCTCGTACAATTCCTCGTATTTCTGCTTATCTACTGTACTTTGCGGAGGATCATAGGAATCTGTCGCGAACTGTCCTGATCTACCTGCGGCCTTGTTCTCCTGTGTATTTTTGTAGACCGCTACGCGATGGCTGGCGAAGAAGTCAACCATCGCCGCCTCTATGGCGGCGTCTAGGGGAGTGAAGAATTCGCCTTTGAGGTTGTACACCGGGAGAGATGGGATTACCTGCCGATAGATCGGGAGAAGTAGGAGATTGATTCTTGAGTTATCTCCCGCGAGCTCCACCCCCTCCAGGAACACTGGTCGAGGTACCAAGAAGAGTAGCGAGTCGACAGTCGTAGTGGGTTCGGGAGAATCCACCACGCGAGACCGAATAGGTGCATCCTTTTCCACAGCAGTTCGTTCCTTGATTCTTTTTCTGCTTCTTATATCGAATTTGTGAACGTAGGTGTGCGGCCAGACAAAACTGATGAACCTCACACCGAACATTTTCCACAAAATCTTCTGAAGCCAGATGGTTCCGGGAAGAGATTTACTGAAAAATGCCTCCATTCTCTCCTCATCAGTTCCTGGAATGAGCCAAGGTTGGCCGTCGAGGTCTTTTCCCTTCGACATCATGAAGCCGTCGATATTCGGCAAGATAGCATGTAAGTCGTCGCCTCGATTGATGAAGATTGTGACACCCTTGGCTATCTTTGTGAAGTACGCTCCTAGGTTAGCCAGAAGCAATATGATGGCGATTGCCAAACCAACTACTACCGCCAGCAAGACGAGGACCATCAATAACTCGAACATGGTATTTCTCCTGTGTATTGAGCAGCGGAAAGAGCTGCTATCTGCTGTATAGAATACACGAAACTAGGGGAAAGTCAAGGTGCTGGGGAGAGGACTCGAACCTCCATGCCTTGCGGCTCTAGCTCCTAAGGCTAGTGCGTCTACCAATTTCGCCACCCCAGCATGAGAGCACTATACCAGAACCATGTTGATAACCGCGCAAGTCCAGCGTCCATATGTCGTATAATCAGATGTATGAATTCAGATAAAAGCACCCTAAAGAAAGATGCACAGGAAATGCGGAAGCGCGGTGTCAGTTACACCTTTATCAGTAAAAAGCTAGGTGTGGCAAAAAGTACCCTGAGCTATTGGTTGAAGGGCGTTGCTCTATCGAAAGAGCATCGCGAACGCTTGTACACCGCGCGTATCAGAAATATGTCTCTTGGATCAAAAAGCAACAGCGAACGTCGCAGGCGCGAGGTCGAGACTATTATCGAATCAGCGAAGAAAGAAACATCGTCTTCGCTTTCATCCGAAGCATACCGCTTGCTTGGTGCCGCACTCTATTGGGCGGAGGGATCTAAGGGAGGCGCAATAGAAATTGCGAATTCCGACCCGCTCCTCATTCTCTTTATGACACACTGGTTCTCGGATATGTTTGCAGTGTCCTCGACAACATTCAGAGCTTGGTTGAACATTTATCCACAACAGGACGATAAAGAACTTAAGCGATTCTGGTCTTCGCTCACAGGCATCCCGCTTTCTCAATTTGGAAAAAGTTTTGTGAAGCCCCCTTCGAGAGGGGTGAAGAAAAATAATCTCTATTATGGAACTATCAAAGTGCGGGTGCCGAAAAGCACGGATAATAAACATCGGATTTATGGGTGGATAGCGGGTGCCTTGCGTCAGCATGAAAAGAAGTCAGAGGCTATACAAAGAAGGTGGGCGCACCTTCGAAGCATTGAAAAACCTGTTAATCTAAACTATATTGGAATTATGCGCCCGTAGCTCAGTTGGTTAGAGCAATCGCCTCTTAAGCGATGGGTCCCTGGTTCGAATCCAGGCGGGCGCACAAAACTACGTTCTTCGTGGTGCTGACATACTAACCTTTGCGCGAACCCATTTCCAGCGGAAGCCCTGACTCTCTCGCACCTCGCAGAGCCTCGGTGCTCGCTCCGCTCGCGGACTCGCGGGGCCGCCCTTCGCCCTGCCGCTTC
>Ga0209211_10002228_pt1 | contig 33993 bp, 34 predicted proteins | sample RifGroA2_FD_183992 | JGI IMG/M metagenome (GOLD analysis project Ga0209211, IMG submission 183992) | Groundwater microbial communities from Rifle, Colorado, USA - Groundwater A2 (SPAdes) (version 2) | ecosystem: Environmental > Aquatic > Deep subsurface > Groundwater | place: Rifle, Colorado... | reverse complement strand
TTTTTGTGTGGCTTGTTTGTTTTCATGGCAAAGCGTTAAAAATTAAAGAGCACAAACATCGGATGTGCTTGTGCTCTTAGTTTAGCGCTTTTCTGTGGGAAGAAGGGAGTTACTTTAGATCAGTTGTAAAGTAAAATTGACTGAACAGTTGAGCTCACCTACCATATCATGGCTCTTTGAACGTTTACAATTTATTTTGACTTTCTCGAAGAGGAGTATAGCGATGTCGAAACTGGCTATTGTGGTTGTGGGTGGTGATGCGGCTACGGCGGCGGAAGGTATACCGATTGTTGATGAATTAAGAAAAAGAGGTCACTCTGTTCGTTGGATTATGGATCAGGAAGGAGAAGGCAGAAAGATTTTAGAGAAACGACAATTAGAGTATGAGCTTTATGATGATGCCACGCCAAGAGACAAATTTGATCTGATTCTTGTTCTGACCAGCGCGACGGCGGTTCGTGCCCAACACGTCTGGACCTGTTATGGCAGAGTGTGCGCTAAGCCGGTAGTTTGGTACGAGGACTTTCCCGGCACAGCCCACGTGGAGGCAGTGCGAAGTTTGCAGCCTGACACACTAATGGTTATTAATGAAGCGGCAGCAGATATTGCCCGCCAGATTCGCCCGCTTGTGCCTATACACGTTGTTGGCAAACCGTCATTTGAATCGCGCGCAGACATGACAGGACCTGTTACTTCTTTGCGCATGCAGGCGCGTGGCACCCTGGGCGTCGATGAGCATGATTTCGTGGTAGTCTACTGGTCAGGCGGTGAAACAATTGAACGCGTTGAAAAGCAATTAGCAGCACTGCGAGACGTCAGGCTGGGGATGGCAAGAATGGTTTTAGCTCCACGTATCCATCCTAAGCTTGATCGTTGGGGAGCCGGTACACAGGCGAGGCTGATCGAGTATGCGCGCACGGGCAAGGCTGAGACGTTTAGTTGGCATAGCACGGAAGCCGATACAGTTAATGCAGCAGCCGATGTCATGGTGTGTGATGCAGGTTGTACGGAGGCAATGATGGGTGCCTTGATGGGCATTCCAACTATTATTACCCGCTTTCCAGATGATTATGCCAGACTAACAGCCCGCGGCTTACCTGGGGGTGTACCAATGGTTGTAACGTGCGGAGCAGTATTATCGGCAGAAAGCGGACCTCAGCTGGTTTATTTACTGAGTATCTTGGCTGGTATATGGCAGGAATATGATAGTTGGGAGAAACTATTGACCCAATGCTTTTTACAGTCGCGGCCACTTGTTTCTTTATTGGAACCGGGAGCGGCGGTGAGGATCGCGAAGGTCGTTGAAGGATATAGGGGTGGGTTGTAATTTATTTATTAAGCGCCGAATCGATGAGATTGGCGCTTTTTTCTTATTAAAATTAAGGGTTATGGATCAGAATTTTTCTGCTATGGATTAGGATTCGTCGGTGGTTGGCCGTCATTGGCATTAATGTCTATGTCGAGATTAGGCGGAATGTTTACGTCAACTTCTCCGCCAGCACCTCCAGCTCCACCGGTATTAGGAACAGGAGCAGCGTCGGGAACTGGGTTCCCATTATTTTGACCTAGCACAATGAATAGTCCAACGATAATTAGGACCACCACGATTATACCTATGATTAAACCGGTACCCATGCCGCTGTCCCCTTGGGCGGGCACGCTAGTTACTTGCTGATCTGCCATGCTGCTTCACCTCCTTCGGAAATATTTTAAAAGAAGTGCGATCAATTATGGCGCGGTGACGGCGGGACCACGCCGGATTAAACCGATGATAACCAATAGGACAACAGCTCCGATGGTGGCCATTATGATTTCGACCAGGGTACTTTCCACGGCGATACCAAGCGTGCTGAAGATGAAACCGCCTAGCACCGCGCCAACGATACCTACCCCAATATTACCGAGAAGGCCGAATCCCCTGCCTTGCATAAGGTAACCAGCTAACCAGCCGGAGATTAATCCGACAATGATCGTCCATAATAAGTTTGGCATAGGCAAAAAATGTTTAATGATATGTTAAAAATATGCAGAATAATTGAGGCATTACAAGGTTTTTTATTCACTTTGGAGCCTTGGCAGGTGCATAAACAACCTGCGGAGCGGCATCACTTCTTATGAGCAGCGAGGAATAACAAATGACGGCGATATTGCGGGTACCAACCGTCAGCTATTACACTTCTGTATCGATTGTTCGTTCCACTTCCTCTGGAGTAGCGGGTTTAATGAATTGGATTAATTTAGCAATACCATAAGCAACGACTAGGTACACAATCATAGCTAACAACGTTGACCATTCGAGGACGGATCGCCTCACGGTGCTGCTGGTAATAACACCGAGGAAAGGAACGGCCAGCGGGGCGGTGATGCCATAAATAAATTGGGTAAAACCACTGCTAGGATTGGCTGCCAATAATTTCAGAAGAACGCGAAATGCTAAAAAGAAAAGTTTCTTTGCCAATGAGAATTATTAACCTCATTGCTCTTGTCTTTAATATTTATGGTAGTTATATAAAGGGGTCTGGATCAGACTATTTTGGATGGTTCGTTGAATCTGAGATAGAGGAGGTGTTTGATTGTTCGTTGGACAATTTAAAATTAGAAAAAGGATCAGAAACGTGAGAAGGCTATACATTATACAAATGGTACATTCGCTTCACGACCAATCCCGTTACCCGAGCGCTATTCGAGATGAAATTATAGACGGTTCAGAAAAAGTGCTTCGAGCGGGCTTGATGGTTAACGGCAAATTGCTTTCCGGTAATCAACAAAGTCCGTGGACCGTGGTTGATAATTTCTGGATCCTGGTGGAGGAAGAGTTGATGCGCAACAATTTTTTATCTGCCATGACAAATGGCTCAAGGCTTTATGTCTATTGCGAGTCGCTTGCTTACGGCAGCGATGAAATAGACATTAATATGCAAATTAAAATTGGGGCAAGAGACAATAATCCGGCATTTCTTGTTTTGAATAGATTACTTGGTTTAGGGGCTAAGGTCAGAGAAACAGAAAGTCAACAACTGTTAGATGTTACGCAAGGACATATCTGCCATTGCGTACTCGCCCAAAAATTAGTATTGGCCACCCTCAATAAATGCAATGTGCAGCGAGACAGAGCTATCGCCAGCAGGATTCACCGTGATCTACCGGAAGGAAGTATTGGATTGCTTTTTATTGGCTGCAGCCATAACGTTACCCGGTCGTTAGCTTGGCGCCGTCCCAGAATACGGGTGAATAATCTGATAGAAGTAGGTCCAATAATTCCGTCAATAAAGAGGTCATAATAATTTCTTCTAGAGCCCGACCAGCTCTTTTTTTATTATTTATGCGGACTGGTGAGCGGCTGTGAGGCAATGTTAGATTGAAGAGCAGGCACTCAAGGTTAACTACCCCCATCATATAGCGTGTTGAGGCTTTATTCGAGGGTCGTTTCAGCAATCGATTTGAGGCCTCCGGGTCAGGGGTAAACGGAACAAAGGGGACACTATAAAAAGAGTTGCAGCACTGTTCTGTTTGATATTTTCCACCTTTCTTAGTCTGACAAAATGTTACAGAATGTTACATCTCGTGTCTCATTCTTGACTTACGATCAATAGCTCCGCGTGCGTTAAAAATTCAATTTGTACCAACGGAGAAGGGTTAAGAAAGTGAATACGTGGTAAGTACGAACTTCGATTGATTTACTGACAGGTATCCAAGTGTTTAGTTTTTGCCCGCCCTTGCCACTCTTTTCAAGTCTTTGAATACTCCGATAGTAACCATCATTCAATTTCTGTTGTTCGTCCTTATTGAGCATTTGCCAAATTGATTCCTGAGCTTCAGAAATATTCTTTTCAAACAGCCGCTGAATCATTTTGTGTAATTTGAGATTCTCGTTAGCTGGAAACGGTGATTTCGGACGATCATACACCTCAGCTGGCAGTAAATCACGGAAAGCCTCTCGCAAAATTCTCTTCTCACTATCTTTGGTAACATTTTTTTCCTTTGGCACGGCCAAGCATGCTTCAATCACAGCAGGACTAACAAAGGGTAATCGGGCCTCAATTGCATTGGCCGCTGCAACTCTATCATTTGAATCTTCCAAGAACTGCAGAAAACGTTTGGCATAGAAATACTGCATTTTCTTAAGAGGATCAGATTCGGCGCAGTGCTCGTAATATTCTTCAACGACGTGATCGATAATGCCTTTGTAATTTACACGGGACAGGAAGTTGGCATTGAAAAACTTAACTACAAAATCAGCTCGGGAGCCGTAAAGATTTTTTAGATCTTCAGAAGAACGACATTTATCTTGATCTAATTTAAGTCCAGGAAATGTATGATAGTACCCCAAATTAAACTCATCTGATCCCTCGCCAATCAGTGTTACCTTATACCCCTTCTGCGCAAGCGTCTCATAGTTAGCTAACATTCCAATTCGGCGAATTGAATCAAAGGGCCCGTCCATAGCAATAACGCATCGATCAATATACTCCATCATCTTCTCTGGCGTCAGGTTTGGACTAACTAATGTAATGCTAAGCTTTTCAGAAACGATCTTAGCGTGTTCATAGTCTTCGTTATCAGCGTCCGCGTATTGCACACAAGAAGCTAGTATGTCTTTTGTTTGCGGCGAATTCTTAGCAACCGCAGCTACAATACTTGAATCAACTCCACCACTTAAACCAATACTCGTCGGCACTTCAGTGGGTACCCGTAACTCAACGGACTCTTTCACCGCCTTACGAACAGCCGCCACATGATTATAGTTATCCGGCATAGTCGGAAATGTTATGTCCCAATATCTTTTAATTCGGAATCCTCTAACTTCATCCAACGTAGCAAAGAAGCCTGCCTTCAACTGTTTAACATTCTTGTAGAAAGATGACCCTGGATCATGAATTCCTCCTGCGAATGTATGTGCCTCAAGAATAAACTCAGCCAATGCATGCTTATCGATAACTTTTTTGACGTTAGGATGTTGCAAAACAGCCTTGGGCTCTGAACCGAATACAAAATCTCCGTTAGCAGCAAAGCTATAAAACATGGGCTTAACGCCTGTGCGATCTCGTCCTATTAAGACTTGGTTTGTTTCCTCATCGTAAACAACAAAGGCAAACTCACCATCAAGTCGATCAACACATTTTTTTCCCCATTCGTGCCACCCATGAACAATAACCTCGAAATCAGAAGGTGAGATGAATTTGTATCCCTTCACAATCAGTTCTTCCTTTAGCTCCCGGAAATTGTAAATCTCACCATTAAATACAATTGCTATTTGAGATTTCGTGCCCTTCTTATTCAAGGCCATAATCGTTGGCTGATTCGTAACTCCCGTGATGCAAAGCCGATTATGTCCAAAAATAACGTGCTTATTAGGAGAATGATAGTAAGCAATTGCGTCAGGCCCGCGGTGATGAACCGCTTGAGTCATCGCCTCAATATTGGTCGTCTTCGAATCAAGCTCCCTCTTGAAATTTATTGCGCCAGCAACGCCACACATATGCTTCGTTATACTTCGAGGGGATGAGCATTCCCGGTCAGGCTAAAAACTATGGTCTTTTCCTGTCCGTTCCATTCCTTTGCTTTTTCAATCGCACCTTTAATTGCGTAGCAAGATTCAGCAGCAGGCTTTATTCCTTCCGTCTTTTCAAAAAGCTCCTGCAAGGCATCAACCTCTTCATTAGGATAAGCAACAGCCTTAACAACTCCTTCATGAACTAACAGTGAAAGTAATGGATTTTTACCGTGGTAATTAAGACCGCTGGCCCCAAGTTTCTTAGGTACAAACATATTACCCAATGTGAACATTTTTGCTCTTGGCATCAGGCCAACAGTGTCGGGGTTTTCGTAACGGTATTCGCCCTTTGTGAAGCTCGGTACACTCGCTGATTCTACAGCGATAAAATCCGTGATTCGGCGATACTCTCTGAGGAGCGGAAAGACTAACCCAGAAAAACTACTACCGCCTCCGACAACGCCAATGATTGCATCCGGTTTAATGCCCAATGCTTTCAATTGGTCTTGCAGCTCAAGACCAATAACTGAGTTATGCAGGGCCGAGTACGCAGTGAGACATCCAAGCGACAACTTATTGCGTGGATCAGCGTTGACGTGCTTAAGAGCAACGCTAATGCTCGCTGCTATTGTTCCCTCCTTAGTCGTAATGGGCTTCACGATTGCCCCATACTTTTCCATGACGCGCACCTTATCGATCTTGGCATCATAGTTAGCCTTTTCCATATAGATAACAGCGGGTATACCAAACTCTTGAGCTGCTACCGCCATTCCCATACCCCAATTACCAGGCCCCGTATCGCCGATGAATTCTTTTACCCCATCTTGCTTTGCGTAATAGGCCTGAACGTAAGATGAGTTCAGTTTATAGCTCCCGATCTTATTTACATCCTCACGCTTGTAGAATATTTTCACCTTCTCTATGCCTAGCGCTTTCTCTAAACCATGAGCGCGAACAAGCGGTGTGGGGCGGTACGTTTTGTATAAATCATGTATCTCTTTTGGAACAGGAATATATTCATCAGTTTCGTATATGCCAACTCCGAGTTCCTGCTTTGCCAGTTCGGTCGGCAATGTCTTGGCCAATTCTTGCCAGTTCATTGGCTTAGCGGTGTGCGGATCAAGCAGAGGTGGGATATCAAAGCCTAGCTCGCGCTTGATAAAGGGCACAGCATTATACCAATTTTTCGGAGCGTTAATTTTAAACTGTTTTTTCATAAGTATTACGTATGGCTCTGAGAATATTGTTTAAACCGTTTTGCGATCTCTTTAATCTTTGGATGTACTTCTTTGGCAATAACAACGTCATCAATTTGACGAATAGGCATGACATTCATGCTGGTACTCGTCAGGAAAAATCCGTCGTAGTTCTCGATATCTTTCAATGGAATATCTTCTTCTACCACTGATAATTTTTCATCACCCCTAACCGCCTCGAATAAAATCCGACGAGTAATCCCGTCTAAAACTTTATCGACTGGTGAAGTAACAAGGCTATTACCTTTAATGGCAAATAAGTTGGTGCGTGTTCCTTCCCGCATATTTCCCCCACGGTCTACTAGAATGGCATCGAGAGCATCGCTCTTGACCGCTACACGATGCGCAAGAAAGTTAAGAAGTAGATCTTTCGACTTGGCTTGCGGCAGCATCCGCTCACCCTCATATGTAATGACCTTTACCCCGCGACGATAAAACTTATCAGGATAGAAAGTGAGGCCAAGTGGAAACATAAATAGTTGTGGTTCCTCATTTTCATCTCCTGCCCCCATTAGAAGAATACGAATCAAGAGATCCTTATTTTCACTATTCTTTGAAAGATCATCTATCCAACGCAGGATATTTTTCTTACTAAAACTGTGTTCCAAGCCAATCAGACTTGCTGAATGAAGCAACCGGTCAATATGGTATTCAGTAAAGAACCCCTTCCCGGCAACTACTTTTATGGATTCATACACTGCGAAATTAAAAAACATCGCCTTGCTGAGGACAGGAATAGTCGCCTGTTCTGGGTTAACCAATTTTCCGTTGTGACTAATATATTTCATAAATAGTATTGCCAATGCTATCATATTGTTGTACTATAGTCAACAATATTTGATTATTCTATATTTGTATGCTATACTGCTGTGTATAGCCAATATTTAACTGCTAGTCACCAAAACTATGACTTTAGAACAAGAACTGGCTCAACTGGGCCTAAAGGAAAATGAGATAAAAGTCTATATTGCAGCCCTTGAGCTAGGCGAGCCTGCTGTAGGCGATATTGAGAGGCAAACGGCCCTCCATAAGCAACTGATTTATAATGCTGCCTCTTCCCTACAGGAAAAGGGTCTGATTAGTATCCATGAAATTCGTGGGCGAAAACGGTTTAGTGTCAGCAACCCAGCTGCCCTGGAAGAACACGCCCGCGCACGTTTGGAAAAAGCTCAGGAGTTAGTACCCCACCTATTTGATCGAGCCAATAAAAAACGTTCAGCCGATAAAGTACGCACCTATCGCGATGTAAAGGGAGTGCAGCAGTACTACTTAGAAAGTATCCGCCGCCAACCGGAAAAATCAGAAGTGTATATTCTCGGAGTAAACAGCGAGAGGTACTTCGAAATTTTTGTGAAAGATAGCATGGCTTATGAGCGATTCGAAAACTCTCGGATCGAACGTAACATCAAATTAAATTTGCTGCTCTTTGGTGCAGAAGAGAAAGAAATAGAATTAAACAAGAATCGTTTCACTATTGATTTGCGATTACTTCAAGAAGCTGTGCAGGGACCGATGGATATCATGATTTGGCACGACCATGTAGGTATGCTGTTCTATGGCGCAGAACCATATGTACTCGACATCATGGGGCAGCAAACAGCGGATGGATTTCGTCAGTATTTCAAAGTGCTTTGGAAGCAAGGAAAGGCACTAACGTCCTAATTTAGAGTTGTCTACAGCTACCGCCTGGACTTCCTACCACCCTTACGGCTTCCTTTGAATAATGGAAGAAATAGAGCCAAAACTTAACTATTGCCTCTACGCTCGTAAAAGCACCGAAAGTGAGGAGCGACAAGTACTGTCTGTCGAGAGTCAGGTGAAGGAAATGCTGGAGCTAGCTGCTAAGGAAAATATCAATGTAGTCGAAATCCGGCGGGTGTTACCCGACTACCTGCGATACTACAATTAGGAGCGGGTGCGTCTGGGATTAAACTTTCAAACACCCCCTGAGCGTTTCCAAGGTCTTGAGTTTTAAGCGGTTTGATTTAGTTAGCATTGTCCCTGACAATAGCTTTCAAATAGTGGCATATTTTGCGCTCTGTAAAGCTGGTTTTATTGGTGTTTTTTTGTATCGGTCCATTAGGACAAGGTAGCATTTGGGATCAAGCTAGAACCTATTTAAAGTATTTTGACAGGAGGATAGTAATACCTAATCTCGCTAGCTTTCTAAAATGAACTGATAATATTGTCTACCCTTGGTGTCTATTCGCTCAACTTCATGTTGTTTAACTAATCTTTCCCATGCTTTTTCCGTATAATCGCCAGGTTCAAAATTTCCTGATCTTAGTGGTTGTTGCCACGTAGCCAGTGCAAGTGCGTTCATTGTTTGTAATCTTCTGGTTGCCAGACCTTGATTTGTAAATTTTTCCTCAGTACTAGTCCAGCCGACAAAGGGCTGACTAGGCTTTTCTACGTAGGCTCTAACGACCTTACCATTCCCTAAAGTTTTATCGCCTCTTTTTTCGTATAGCTCAATTTCTTCATAATAATGCATGCCTTTTTCGGAAGGATGCCTTCCACTCGTCAGTGCCACAAATATTTCATCCCCCGACTCGTGTTTTATTAGATAAAGAGAAGCCAATTTTCCTTCGTCTGCGTATTTTTTTATCTCAACATATAAGTAGTGATTGGTATCTTTTGATAGAACACTTTCATCAATTTCTTGGATTGTTCCCTGTGGGAAGTGTTTTTCAAAATTATCCTTATCTAATCTAAAGGCTTGCGGCTCGTTACTTTCTATATTTTCGAATTGATTAGGCATATTAAAAGTATATCACGTTCGAGCGTCATTGCTCCTCCTTCGACTTTGCTATAGGATAACCTACCCCAAATATCTACTTTGTTGATGGGTAAAAAATAAGTTCATCCAGCGGGCTGATACTGCGTTGAGGTAGCTCCCGCCTGCAGGCGAGGCTCGCCCTGCTGTGCGGCTTCGGTCCAGTCCGCTTCGGGCGGGCATGCCTCAGAGTCCTTCAATACAAGGAAGGTTTTATTTAAAAAAACATCCTGCCGTAGGCAGAATGGATTGAAGAGCAGGCAGTCAGGGTTAAGTACCCCCATCATATAGTGTGTTGAGGCTTTATTCGAGGATCGTTTCAATAGTCAACTTGAGGCCTCCAGGTCGGGGAAAAATGTTACAAATGTTACAGATTTTGGGGAGTTGGTGGCTGTAACATTTTGAGTTGCAACACAAGAAATGTTACAGGATGTGACACCATAAAAAGGAATCAGAGCTGTAACATTTCCCGAAAAAAATGAGACAGTTTGAGACACTATAAAAAATAGCTGTCTCGTGTCTCATTTCTTATCGCTTAGCGAGCTGGCTTATGTCGCTTTATTAGAAACTACCGTTGCCTGATCCCACATGATTTTAAAGTATGTTCGGAACGTCTTCACTATCTGCTCACCAGCCAGATCAATTACGTGCGGTTGCTTGCCATAAATTAGCAGCCCCACATGAGCGTGCCATACAACAATATCCATCGGGGCTTGCGAAGCTTCCTTAATAACTCTAATCTCAAGCTGCTGCCGGTTGGCTATGCCTGGTATATCCGATTCATTTTGTTGTGGTGTGAGGAAAAAGATAAGCTGCAGTGGTATGTTGCGTTCCAGTCGCGCCTCTTCAAACCGGCGAAAGTGCGGGTTATCAAGCCCCCACAATTCGAAGAACCGTTGCCCACCTACTCCCGTAACCAGAGCACGCTTGCCCTCTGGCTGTGAACGCATGGACTGCTGATAGTACTGCTGAACAGCAGCCAAGCCAGAATATGTCCGCACCAAGTCCTTTTCTTTTTTAGTGCTGGCCACCTCATAGAGAGCGGGCAGGAGTCCCCGGACAGCTCCCAGTCGCTCCTCAATTCGCTGCTCAAGAATAGATGGATCGGCGGCTTGAAATCGCTTACGGCCTCGAATCAGGCTAATTGTCATGAGCCCCTCGGATTGGAGCTTTTCCGTTGCATTGTAGACGAGCTGCTTGTGTAGACCACTTTCCCGCACTAAGTCGCCAATAGTAGTTTCACCCACTTTTAGGGCAGATAGGTACACTTTGGCCTCATTTGGATCCAACCCCAGCGCCTCCAGACGCTGCTCCAAAGTCATATTCGGCTGACCAGATGCTTCTTTTTTAGCCATATACGGCCATTATAGTGTAAATATTGATAGTCGTCAATAGTGTTGACACTTTAATCTTATTGCGTTATATTGCGTAGTCACGATCGAGTTGATCGTGTTGAAACGAAAAAGTTCCTTTCAACCCAGGAGATAACAAATGGCACGCATCGTAGTCATCGAAGTCGATAGTCATGGCATCAGGCTTACCGGAGCATCGGGAGAAGTCACTGACGTGGATAGCGGACATGGAAGTTACGTTCGTATCACGCCCTTTGATTCTGTGCAGGATGCGGAAAAATCTCTGGAAGCGTCGTACGAAAAAGCTGATTGGTTTGATTTCTGTCCTGTCGGTGAATACAGAGAAGAGTTTCTGAAAGCTTTGGGAGGCAAATGTAAGGCGATGTCGTACTGGCGGATCATAGGTAGCAATTCCTATTACAACTTTCGTGCCATCGTGGCGGAAATCACTTGAACCTTTGGGGACTTTATCGGGCGACACGGACTCGTCGCCCTTCTCTCCCAGCACCGAATCTATTTCGATGCTCGGACGAGGAAAAGAAAGTTCTTTTACAACACCTAGATAATTCTGTGCAAGCAGGATTGTCGCAGATTCCTGGCTGCTGTAGCGGGTAGTCGAAATGGAAGAAAGGAAATGCCAATGTCTCAATGCTGGGTATTTCAGACCCTGCGGAACGAGCAGCCTACACTGACGGACGATGGAGTTGAGTTCACGAATTGGGGGGAAACCATTGCGAGATTAACACCCTTCCCGTCGAAAGAGGATGCCGAGCGCACTCTTAGGCAGGCAGGATACCGTCGTGGTCACAAGTACGCACAGTTTGATGCTTGCGGAGAGTTGAAGGGATGGATCTGGGACATCACTGGCCCTCGAGGAGTGCTTAAAAATGGATGGAACTACTACAACTACGTAGGTGAGATGATCAGTGATGCGTTCATCATCATGTGAGCCAACTTGTTACCCTCTTTGGCAGCGTCAAGTATATGAATATACAGGGCGTTGTGAGTGTGGGTCTGCGCCAAATTGGGAGTCGCTACCCCAAGTCGGTGGTTCCTGGAGTAAATCGAGGAAATGGCCATCATGCGAGAGCATGTGGACATCAGCAAGCCACGCAAGCCTGTTGGAAGGACAGGATTATGTTCCTTACCGCCTCAATGGAGGACTTAGTCCTTCAGAAAGGAGTTTCACCGCCCGATACAAATCAATAATCGGGCTTCTCTCCCAGCACCGGAAATCGTTTCCGATGCTCGGATGGAAGAATGTTCTTTGCACCCAGTATGCCGTAGATTCAGTAAGTTGCTGGATAAGCGACATGTCGAAACAGTGGAGAATAAACCGTGATGTTAGAGTTTGGTTTAAGGTTTGCGTTCGACGTATGGGTCTTCACCGCCCTTATCCTGACTTGGTCACAGATCGTTGGCGGACGTGATGGCAGGCTGTTCGTCGCTCGTGCGCTGATTCTGGTGCAAGTATACCTGCTGCGCGCGACCTGGGAGCAGTCCCGTTGGTACGGTCCGAGAGTTTTTCAGTGGGTGGTCACACAGATTGCGCGCGAACTGCACGCACTAATACGTGTCGTCCGCCGGGGACTCCCCGGGCATGTCCACCAGGTTTCTCCAAGTGCTGAACGGCACACCTGACGTGAGTGGGAAAGGCAGAGGAAGTCGCGAGGTAATAGCCGTGTATAAATCTGCTGAGACCACAGCACTCAAACCTCATGTTTTCTATAACGTGAGGTTTTTTCATGGAAGAAAGTTACCTACAGTTAGCGCCTAGACTTTCTATTATCTCCGCGGCTTCCTTATGGCTGATGGAAGAAGTGGATCCAAAACTGAACTACTGCCTCTACGCCCGTAAAAGTACCGAGAGTGAGGAACGACAGGTACTGTCTATCGACAGCCAGATTAAGGAGATGCTGGAGCTAGCAGCCCAAGAGAACATAAATGTGGTAGAGATTCGTCGAGAGTCACATTCAGCAAAATCTACTGGCGAGCGCCCGGTCTTCAATGAGCTTCTTGGTGACATACGATCCGGAAGATTCAACGGTATCCTGACCTGGGCGCCAGATCGCCTATCACGCAATGCCGGCGACCTCGGAGCGATTGTCGATCTTATGGATCAGAAACATTTGCTGGAGATACGAACCCACAGCCAGCATTTTACCGATAACCCGAATGAGAAGTTTCTGCTAATGATCTTGGGATCACAAGCCAAACTGGAAAACGACAACCGCGGCATAAACGTGAAGCGTGGGCTGCGCACCAGGGTTGAGATGGGATTATGGCCCGGGATTGCCCCAGTCGGTTACCTCAATCAAAAAGAAATGGATAAAAAATGCCAAGTTGTCCTTGATCCGCAGCGAGCACCAGTGGTAAAGAAGATATTTGAGAAAATGGCTTATGAACAGTGGTCCGGCCGAAATATATACAACTGGCTCAAATTCGAGCTGAATTTCCGCACCACTGGCAACCACCACCTTGCGTTGAGCAATATATATCGGCTGTTGCAAAACACCTTTTACTACGGGACATTCGAGTATCCAAAGAATAGTGGCAACTGGTACCAAGGTAAGCACACGCCGATAATCACGAAAGAGTTATATGACCAAGCCAACGAGCAGCTAAAGCGAGACAATCTGATTCGAGGCAGTCATGAGTTCGCCTTCACTAAACTGATGGTGTGTGGTCTGTGTGGCTCAAGTATATCTGCCGAGGAGAAATACAAGATGCGCAAGGATGGGACGGTTACCAAATATATTTACTACGGCTGCTGCCGGTCGCGGGACCGGTCGTGCCGGAATCCGTATCTGCGAGAAGAAGACTTGGTTAACCAGTTGTCGCAGCTACTTGGCCAGATTGACCTTAACCGAACCGCCGTGCGGATAAAATTCGAGGAGGAGCTGAGGCGTTACAACAAATTCAACCGTGGAGTGCTGGGGATGAAAGGTAATTCCACCAAGCACGAAGACATCAACCTTACTACCTATGCCCAATACATTCTGAAGGACGGGACGAATGAGGAAAAGCGGGAGTTGTTGGGGTGTTTTAAGTCGAGGTTGGTGGTGGCAAGAAAGACGGTAGTAATCAAATAAGGCATTTACTTTTTCAACACTCTATCAAGAATAGCCTCAACGCCTTTCGTAATGTTATAGGATAGAACGTTAAGGTGTCCGAATACTCCCATCGTAAGGATGGCAAAAAGCAAGAAGTCGCTTGTTTCAATATTGGCGCCTTTAGCCAACAGAGGCCATCTTACGAGCATGAAGTAATATCCTACCAATCCTGCAATAAAGAAATTAACAAAATTATTCCACCCCTCTGCAAATTTTCTTTGCCATTTCCATTCACCCTCTTTTAGTACAGTCTGGTATTTAATAATCCCCAAACACAAACTAGCCAAGAAGATGATTCCTAGAACAACTATTTCTTTCATGGTTCCCGCTTTCTAAGTTACGAAATAAACTGACCGCCAAGGTCTGCCGATAAAAAATATTGGCTGCAGGGGTATCAGGACTCGAACCTGAAACGACGGTTTTGGAGACCGTAATGATAGCCATTTCACCATACCCCCGTAGTAGGAATATTAATGTTTTATTGGTTTTTTTGACAGGGGGGGAGAACTTAAATTCCCCGCTTCGCAAATGAGCTATGATCTGCCGGTTCCCAGTAGTGAGGAAATTTTGGGCAGTGTTATTTCTTGCCTTTTTCTTTATGGGCTTGGTGTTTGCGGCACTTTTTGCAGAACTTGTTCAATTCAAGCTTCAGGCTGTCCTGGCGCTTAAGGTTACGATGCGTGTGATAATTGAATGATTTGCACTCGGTGCACTGCAGGCGAATTAATGTGTCTTGGCTCATACAATGTGAGGTATTTAATAGTATTGGTTAGTTTCTCCATTTAAACTGAAATATGGTCTCTTGTCAAAATTTTGTGAAAGTATAGGGGCTTCGCGTCCAGCGCGGCCGCCTTTTCGTAACTATATGAACAGTGGCTATTTTGTCCTCAGTGAAGATGGTAAATTTTAGTTAGAGAGACTTATTGTCGATCGTTTCTTTTAATATCCATTGCTGAGGTGCATCCTCCCATTCATAGACATGGACAGGTTGGGGCGGTTTAGGCACGTTCCCCTGCTCTAGCAACCACTCTCCCGCTGATTCCCGATACCGGGCACTGATTGACCACTCGGTATGAGTAGCGTCCTTAATAGTGAGCAGGAGGCGCTTTTTCGCACCAGACTCTAGACTGTAGTCGAACCAGATAGTATTGAGCTGGTCGGTCGTGATGAAACGTTGAGGGACAGCGTTTGGGTCAGCGATGGATTTTAGGTTTTTATCCAAAAAAGCAGCGATCTGTTCGTCATCGACGGGAGCGGTGATATTCGTGTCAGGGTTTTGGCTGTTGGCGTCTAATTGAAAATGAATCAAGAACGTTTGGTCGCCATAGCCTGGAAATAATGTCTGGTGGGCAATCCGACCAGTGGATAATTCCAGCGCATAAGCGTGGCTGACATACGAGATAGGCTGTGTATTAAATAGGACATATTGTCCGGCAGAGTCTGCCCGAGCTGACTGAAAAACACCCTGGTATTTAGCAATGTGTTTATGAACGGAGCCTTTTACCTGCCAGAAGGTGAAGGAAAATTTGCTTTGTGCAACATACAATAAGCTATCGTCCGGCAACCATTGGATATACGGGACTGTGCCGGAAACGGTGGCGGCTTCCGCAGGTGTATTCTCATGATTGATATGTAATATAGTCTTATTGCCATTCGGTTCAGCGTAGGCAATGGCGTCACCGGCCGGGTCGATGTCCATTGGTTCCGTTTGAACGATCTGCGTTAAGTCCGTCCAGTTGATATTACCAAACCGGATGCCAAGGGACGGGGACTGGACGGTTACTGCGTGGAGACCGGTGGATGGTTGGTTATCCGCGGATATCGTATCGCCGAGAAACCAAAGATGGGTCGAAGCACGATTCCACCGCGGCTCTGTGATGATACTGCTGGCGTTAATCTTTTCAGCGATAAGCTTGGTGCTCATGCTGGCAGAATCATAAAGCCATAGTTCGGTAAGTTTTTTACTGGGTTCGCTCGTATTATCCAGCCAAAAGGCAACCTTTTTAGTGTCTGGACTAATGTATAATCCGCGGGGTTTAACTAGTTTTGTCTGCTCAATAATAAGATCGCTTTTATTTTCATTGATCCAGGTGCGTTTCAATTGCAGAACAGTCTGCGCTGTTTTACCTTCCTTTGTTTCCTGGTAGTGATACCAGCTTTGGCCGTCGGTGACTGCTCCGGCGATAGATGCACTAACGGCAGGCAGCGGAGAGCAGCGATTATTCTGGCAATTGATGACCCGCCGATCATTGGGCGATGTCTGCAGCGCTGTGATGGTAAAGTCCGGAATCGGGGCGAGCTGTTTTGGGGCGACTGAGGGTGAAGCGGAAGATTCGATGCGGACCGGCTGAAAATAATATCGGCCCCCGGCGAATAAAATGACGGCGAAGGCTAATCCGAGAAAAACATAGATAAAAAGCGTTTTGTTTGACATCTTAGCAGAGTAGTTGGAAGAGGCACTGACGTAAAATGCATGTCTTACCGAGAGAGCCTTGGGTACCGTTTAGAAATGAGGGCGCTTTGTAGCTTCCTAGATATCGTCAAATCTTCGTAAAAATTCATCTTTGTCAACATGGGCTGACCAAACTTCTCTGTTTTCGTAGCGAAAATGACGTTGGCGTGTTTCGTCATCGATTGGTCCATCTATCTCAAAACCATATCTTTTCAGTATTTTTTGCCCTCCTCTTCTAGCCACAATCCAAGAAACTGCTTTAATCGTCGTAATATCTTGCAATTTGTCGTTATTTCGTAACTCATGGACTAGGCTGCCCATACCTTCTCGCAATAATATGATCTTCTGGGCTTCAGATAATGCTTCCAGGGGTTTACCTGCACCCACATGTAAGAACAAGCTCTCCTCGTCTAAATGATAGTAAATTGACCCATCCTTCGTTAAACTAGTTCCTTCGCGTCTTCCTAAACGGTTCAGTTCTTCCCAATCTTGAGATGATATTTGATCCCTAAGCACTTTCCTCCATTCTCTGATACCATAGGTTATCATCTCGTCATCATTCTCAAACTTTCCCTCGGACATAGCTTGAAAGAAACGATCGAACTTTTTCTCAACCCCACTGTAGTTTCTAGTAACTTTTTCATGTAATTTATTTACAAAATATTCTTGCTTAGTCACGTCGGGCGGTGCTTCGTTTAGCATATTTTTCACACGTTCTATCATAGACGCTTCCTCGTCACTAACTTCGCTATCATTTTGGCTTTCACCACTAGACAAATTAGATTTTATCTTTTCCGGGTCCATATAAGTAAATGTAGCAAATTTTTACAGAAGCATTTTCTTATTATGTATTATAGCAAGCGCAAAACAAAATGTCAGATTTGATATTTGAATTTCCGGCGTCTGATGTAACCGGTAAAAGCTGATTTTGTTTGACGGAAATCATCTTTCTGAATATTGGCCAGGGATCCTTTGGCGGTATTCCAGACGTGTTCAATCGGATTCTTGTCCGGTGCGTAGGGCGGTAAAGGAATGAGATGGATGCCGGCTAAAGCTTGTCCCCGGCCCAGCGCCGCTTTAACTTCCTTGCCTTTATGAAAGGCGGCATTGTCCCAGACGATAGCGACTTTCTTCCGGGGATACTTCTTAAGGAACCGGGTCAGGCCTTTAATTACCTCCGCCTGATTCTGCCAGCTTAATTCTTCCATGTGACAGCGCCAGCTTTTCTGGTTTAACAATCCCAGATAACTTTGAGACTCGCGCCGGCGCTCCACCTTAAGAATCGTACGCTCACCACGCTTGAGCCAGGCCCGGCGGGTGAAGGCTTCCAGCTCCATCCGGACTTCGTCCGCGGCGAATACTTCCCAGGCGGGATCTTTGAGCAGGGGACTGATTTCAACCCTGATTTCAGCCATTCTTTGGCCTATTCGCGTCTCGTCCCGGTGGCGGTCAAAAGTATCAGGGCGCTTGAAACTCAAGTTACTGAAAGTGAGTAGATAATGGTAGGAGCGGACGGATTCGTAAACGACGGCGAACTTTACCCGCGTGTATTCTCTGAGGGCTGGCACGTCCCAGAAGTCTTGCGGGATACCGTAGGCGCTGGGCGGTTCTCGTAAAGCCACTTTGATGACTTCTTTCTGCTCAGCGGTTAACTTGCCAGCGTTTTTGTTACCGGCGTGGCCGGTAAAGATACTGCCCAGACGCTGATGATGCCAGTCCCTTAACCAGCGGCTGACGGTTTTTTCGTTATGGGAAACAATATCAGCGATATCTTTAACCGTTACGTCTTTGTCCCGCATCAGCAGAGCATAACTCTTCAGTCGCACCAGCAGCAGAGGTGAGGTTTTCAGATGTCTTTTTAGTATCTCCTTTTCTTCTTTTGTGATGTTTGTGTTTGTCACGCTACCCTAAAGGGTAGCAGAAAAGTTACATTTTGTTTTGCGCTTGCTATAGTACATTGGGGACGTATTTGAGCCGATGGTGGGAATTGAACCCACGACCTACTCCTTCGCTTATACCCTCATTTCCTTAATTGATAATTTATAGAGGGGCTAGACTGTATCTTATCGCCGTTTGGCGATCCCTTGTCAGTCGTTCGGGCCGCGTGATCTCGCTAGACGAGATTTTACGCTGCCACGGTCTTGACCTCGAGAGGTTATTAACCGTAATTCGGGATGCGATTCTGGCATTACTGCCAAAAAGGGCGGGGCTTGCGGCCCACCATGGAGTTGCTCTACCACTGAGCTACATCGGCACGCGTTCACCTTGTGACCTAAATGTAAAAGGACAAATGAAAAATTAAAAATAATGGTGTCTTGCTAGGCAAGACGCTTTCACATTAACGATTCAACAAGATCTTGTCGAGGTCGGCTTTTTTGGCAGCTACGTCTGGCTCTGCGAAGTGTGTACGCGCTGGCTCCAATAACGTAATTAGTTCTTGAGCAACGGCAGCTTTTAAGTCCATGGGATGAATGGCCGCGTTAGCGTAGGCTTTTTCTAATTCTTGGTATGAATTGAATTCTACTCCCCCGCCGTGTTCGGGCTTGCGTTCGATACGAAAAGGCCTTTCTCTGTTCCACCACAAGATGTGTCCGATCCAATTGAGTATTGGGTTGAAATATATTTCTTTTTCGGGACAAAACGCCTGATTAACTTTTTTGGCAATTTCATCCGGCGTGTCATGAACCCAGATGGCAGAATTAGGATCCGACTTACTCATTTTCATTTCTATAATGACGTCCTTTTGGTCAGTACCATCGGGAATAGGCCAAGTAGCCGGTTTTTTTAAGCCGATGAGTAATGGGTGGTGCAGGGCGATGGGCTTAGGCCGGTCTGGATATACTTTAGGAGCAACATCACGCATGACGACGTGGGCTTTGCGCTGGTCCATGCCGGCATGAGCGATATCCACGTTTAGGTAAAAGATGTCGGCAACCTGCATGGCCGGGTACATAAGTTTAGCACCCTCAACTTCGCTTCCCTCTTTACGTCCCATAATACTGATGCTGCGCTGCAGACGAGCCTGGGTGGTATTGTTCATCACGCCGAGCACAGTTTCCCAGTACTGCATCGTGTTTTGCTGGTACCAATCACTGGCTAGACGGAATTCCAAGTCTGCCGGATCACCGCCGACAGATAAGTAAGCGGCCTTGATAGCTTCGGTGAAATAACCACGTCCTATTTCTGCGGCGGTTGCTTTGGTGCCATCCAGTTTGTTGTTTATCCAAGTATGCCAGTCAGCTAACCAGACGGTGCATTTTACTCCGAGGTCGGTTAAATCTTTCATGACGAGGGCGCTCATGATCCCCTGCCCGATGTGAACATACCCGGAGATTTCAAAGCCGATGTAGTGAGTCAGTTTGGTGCCGGATTCAAGGCGTTCACGAAAATCATCTTCGGTTATGATCTCGGCGCTATTTTTTATTAGGCGGTTTATTATGGCGGTTTGGTCAGACATACAAATAACGATAAGTTATTTTGGGAATAAATAAAAATCACCATAGTCTTTAGGCTATGGTGTGAATGTGGTGCTAGTTGAATGAATGAGCTTAATTGATGCCAAGATCAATTTGAACTTGCTGCCATTCGTCGTCGGAGTCAGGGCCGGTTACCTGAACAGGGAGCACGAGGATTGAGTGAGGTGAAACCTTAAGGGAATCAGCTGCACCTCCGCGCACTGTTTCTTTGCTGCAGCCAATCGAAATGATTCTTTTGTTGTAAACAGCGACGTAGTGCCCGCCCAAGCGTGCTAATTGATCCGGATACTGGGTTAGAAAGGTTTGTAGCCAAACAAAGTTTTCCCGCTTGTCGTTTACAATGGAGTAGCCATCTTCCTCCGGGACATCTGGCGCGGGTTTGGGTTTGGCGTCGCGTGGCGGTTTTAGTGCTTGAGGAGGAATCGTAATAGTAATCTGCACACCAGTACGATTACCAAGCTCAAGAAGACGATTGGCTAAAATTAACATTTGCTCATTGTCCGCCGCCTGATTAACTTGCACTGATAAATGTTCTGCTGAATCCTCAAATACTGCAAGTACTGATTGAGTCATGAGTCTGTCTCCGTAAAGGGGGAAAGCTGTAGCATGAAACGAACGATCGACGTGTCAGATAATATATGACAATGCAAGCTTTTGTCCAGCTCATTGCCTTACGGCCACACTAATGTCTAGGCGCGTTCTGGCTGTAATAACTTCTGGAGCGGCAAAGGCACTTGCCTGATAATTTCCCTGAAGTATGGGTCAAGAGTCTTATGACGGGTGAGCTCTGTCCAGCTGCACCATTTATAATCTATGGCTTCATCGGTGTTCAATGTGACAACGCCTTTGGCGCGGGATAAGTAAGTGAGGCAGACAATATGTTGATTATCCTTGGTAAATATATCCTGGGCAGCCAGAAGAATTGGCTGATACGCTATAGTCAGGCCAGTCTCGTCGCTTGTTTCCCTGACCAGATTGGTCAGCAGATTAGTGCCGGGCTCCATGCGGCCGCCGGGAATGTCCCACTGATCAACAATGCTGGAGTACTTAGCCGATCGTTTGATCAAAAGGAATTGACGAGAGGTGTTGTATAAGAGGGCTTTGACACCCACTTGGAGAGAGATGTTTGGCATTGGAGCCAGCTCCGAGATTCGAACTCGGGACCTTCACTTTACAAAAGTGTTGCTCTACCACTGAGCTAAGCTGGCGTACGCGCTGTGCGCTAAAAGTAAAACGTAAAAAGAAAAATGTAAGGTAATAGAATCCCGATGGGCGGGCTAATCTATAGTAAAGAACTAGCAACAACTGGTATAGTTGACATTGTACGTTAGAATATTAGTATCATACAGTCAATTAGTTTTTGTTTTGTGATTACTAATTAGGAGTTTACCAGCGGTGGCCGACCCAACTTCGCTAAAGCTTCGCTGGGCGAGATGAGGCTATAAAGGGCTTGTTCATTAAACGGTGTATATTGAAAAATTTAAGTTATATCCAGCGGTGGCCGAACGGCTGAGGCGAGGGTCTGTAAAACCCTTTTAAGTAGGTTCAACTCCTACCCGCTGGACCCTTTGATAAATGGCTTCTTTGCTGTTTTCTGTTTCAGCCGAAGCAACCTCGAATAAGTGCATAAGAAGCGAAATTTCAGCGGTTCGACAAGATTGGCCATCGTATTCTATACCCTGCGGATATAATAAATGTTCGAACCGCACCTTTTCGCCTATACCCAAACTCTCCCAGCTCTTTAGAGGGTCTTTCAAAGCATCAAAGGCGATTGTCAGTACCTCCTCAAACTTGTCCTGATTATCCTCAACGTCTGACCGTAATACTTCCAGGGCTTTTACCTTACCCCTTAGTTCATTCATTTGTGTAATAAAATCTTCATCGTCATACAGGTTTGGATTACGGCGTTTCTCTGTTAGCAGATTAGCCTTCTCCTGCTGTAAGCCTTCCAACTGGCGGGTAATACCCTTCTGATCCTGTTGGTGGCCTTTCAACCAGTCCTGCCAGTAGTCCAGGATCACCAATTTTACCAGCTTGAATATGGAAGGTCTGGGTTTTAACTGGGCTAGCTTATTTTTAAAATCTTTCTCCATATCTTCTTTAGGTACATTCCGTGACAGGTGGCACAGTGAGCCGCTACGGTGGTGATAATACTCGTATTGCTTGCTCCGCCCTTGAGGTGCGCTGCCGGTAAGTCTTTCTCCACAATGAGAACACCTGACTAATCCCCGTAATGGAAACAAAGGATTGATGATATTCCTTGTCGGTGAATGGTGGGCGTTCTGTTCGTTGACGGCCTGACAGCGATACCATAAGTCTTTCGAGACTGTTGGTTCGTGCCTGCCGACTACTTCTTTATCAAAGGACACCATCAGTCCCATGTAAAAAGGATTCTTGATTATCCTATCCAGGTTTTGCTCCCTTATCTTCCGGCCGTATCTTGAACGATAACCTCGTTTATTCATGCCATCCGCTATCTTAGCCAGTGTCCAGCCTCTTGCTCTCTGTTCAAAACCCCACTGTATCTGTGTGGACATTTCGTTTCTGACGGCCATGCTTCGTCCGGTGGCTGAACTTCGTACCATATCGTACCCGGGTGGCGGTGTACTCACCCACCATCCCTGCATAAACCTGGCCATTGCTCCAGTACGGCATCGTTCACCTCGGACTTGGTTGTCATACTCGGCGAATGCGCCAAGTATATTTCGCTGCAGTTTCCCAGCTGGCGTATCATTAACATTCTCGGTGGCTGAATGTAACCCCACACCAGCCTCCTGCAAGGTACGGATAATAAATAACTGGTTCTCAAGGTTGCGTGATAGGCGATCCACCTTATAAACAATGACTGCTTTTATCTTGTGGTTAGGTACGTATTCCAGTAACTTCTGAAACTCTGGGCGGTTTAATGTCTTAGCTGATACCCCCTCCTCGCGAAAGACCCTGGCTACCTTGTACCCTTCACGCTCGGCGTACTCACGGCACATCTTTGTTTGTGTGTCCAACGAAGTGCCATCTACCTGGCTTTGGTCTGACACCCGAACGTATACGACACACCTCATACTTCTAGCCTATACACGTGGAATAAACTATACAAGGCGACATCCACAATGAAAGTGCGATAATATCGCAGAATTAGAAAAGTCCGACGCTGTCGGACAATTAAGTTGGCGAGAAGTAACACATAAGTTACTACCAGAACCAAAAACCAAAAAGCAAGAGCAAGAAGAAGAACAGGAAAAATCAGTGCTACAACACTTCCTAGTACAAACAAGGTTATATACATAGCTGCATACAGGCTTAGCACCTGTCCGATAAAATTTGCACCCTCATCGTTCCAGTAGGCTAAAAGCTTGTCAAACATAAGAAACTGGTATTCTTATTTTTTTACCGTCTACTGTGCAGTTAGTCCAGCGTGGTTTAGGCTGCTTCGGATAATGTTTAGCTACCTCGATATTTATATCCTTCTCTCTATCGCTTGGGATATTTGTACTCCAATGCTTTCGTAAGATTCTTTTAGGGCGACCTGTATATATTGTTTATAACCTACCATCTTCTACAATTACCGGGTTATATTCTTCCCAGATACCGTCATCGTTGGCGAAGTAACTCTTGTCCTCCAGTTCAGCGATAATGTCCTCCTCGACTTCATCGAAGGTTTGTGTGTCGTCTACCATCGCTCTACCCTTGAGCTTCTAATATCCTGCCGGTCTTCAAACACTCCGGCCGCTGCCATCTCTTGCCATTCTTTGCCATAGTTCTGTTGTAACTGAACCTGTTGCTTTTCACTGAATACGTGTTTATTGCTGCACGTTACCGAACAGAAAAACTTGCCTTCACCACTGAATAACGGTGGATTATACGTAGCTCCGCAATGCCAACAAACACGTTCCAATGACTTCATCATTTTAGCGTCTGCTCTCTTTCCGCGGTTTACCGCGTCATTGGGTGAAGTTGAAAAGAAACCATCAGCCACATTATTTTGTGAAGCTGTCCACTCCTTGACCGGCATTTCTGCCTCGGTCACTGGCAAACGTTTACCTTCCGGCATAGGCACTTTTTTAGCGTGCGTCCTGGCTGCTCTGACTCTGCTCGTTTTCTCCATTATTTTTATTTGATCCATAAGATTAGTTAATTATTAAAGTTGATAAGGGTTAATTATTGGGCTGGCTTTGACTGCTTCTCTATAGCCTGTTTCCTGTGAAGCGAACCTGTTTGAATTATTGATTGCCTTTACAGCAGTCTTAGACTCAACAGTACCGGAGAGTATATCTAAATCTCCCAGATAACTTGGCCGCCAGGCAGGCGATGCTTGAGGTTGTCTATTATCTGACGGTTGGAACGAATACAAGGCGTAACGCAAAGCGTCCATTAAGTGGTCGTTTAACTTTACCGGCAGTTCCTTGGCTTCCCTGTCCAGCGCCGCCTCATCGTAACGATACTGGGACATCTCCTCTAGCGTTTGAATACAGGTCTTGAACACGAATAACCTTTTTTCATGGATCAACTGACGAACGTGATTGATGCCATCCACGACTGACTTATTAGCCTCATAGACTGGTAAGAACTTGTTACGCATCTCCTGTATCTTTTCCTGGTCTTCCGGGTCGGGGTATATCTTTTCCACGCGGTAGTCTTTGACGAAGTTATACGCTGCCTGGAGAATATCAGCCGTTACTCTCTCGGCTTGTTTCCATTCCGCGATAACATAATAGGCGCGGTCGTAATAAGCAATAGTAACTATGGCGGCCGGATTTCTGAACCCGAAGTCCACACCCATTATCCTGGTAGTGGCCTTGCCCACAATGTTGTCTATTGGGTCAATGATTAAATCAGATGGCAAGTCCCACACTAATCCGGTCATCTTTTGAAACTCGCCCATGTACCGGCGGTGAAACTCCTCGGAGGTCAATCTCTTTTGCTCGTTATCGTAGAATTCTTTACTAAAAGCTGGATTGGCGATGGACGGCCAAGTGTAAAAAGCCAGGTTTTTATCTCTTCCCTCCTGCCAGGGTAAATAGAACTCCTTGTACAGCCAGTTCATCGCGTAAGGTGTGGTGGTAATAAACACCTGCCCGCCGGTCATTGATACGCGTGAACGCAACACTGTCCAAGTAAGCTGTGAAGCCATGCCTAACTCATCCCCCCAGATATAATCAGCGGTAATGCCTTCTATACTTAACGGAGCGTCAGCTGAACGAATGAATACCTGTCCTCCCCCTGGCAGTTCAATAACTTCTTTTTGCGCTTTGTAGTACCGGTGAAGTTCAGGAAACACGTCCCACAGTTTAGCCAATGTAGCCTGTTGCAGGATCTTATAACTCGGCGCGACTATTACTCCTGTCCCTTGCGGAAACTCCTGCATTTTAAGACCTACCCAGTGCGCGCCGGTGAATGTTTTGCCTGACTGCACACCGGCACAACAGACAGTGAACTGCGCCTTGGATTGGATAGCGTCGTATTGCTGGCGAAATAATTTAACTTCCTTGGTGTTCATCTCTGGTTATGATTATTTGAAATGGCAACCCACCCTCGCCTGACATTTCCAGCGCTTGTTTAGCCCGGCCATAAACCTGCTCCAAAATAAACTTCAACATTGTTTCATTGCCTTGTTCGGCCATGGTATAAGCCTTGTTGGTTAGCTTGTCTACCTCTTCAGCAGTAATATAATCAACGATCTGCGGCCTTTTAACTGAACCTAATGGACGGCCAGCTCCTTCGCGTTTGCCTCCCCAGCTTTGATTTTCTTGATTTTCATTCATATTTGTGGCTTAGAATTCATTAAAAACATTATTGAGCGTCTGTAGGAATGTTTGCTGTTCCTTCTTATTATTGGGAAAGACATAGTTGCTGACTGTTCTGCCGAAGCCTGTTTGATTCAATAAGAACTTAATGTCTCCAGTCCTAACTTTTCTGTCCACAGTGTCTTGAACTACCCGTTGCACAAAGTCGGTTATCGTACCAACGCTTGGCCCTAGTAGGTTGTCTGCCAGATACCCGTAGTTGGCTGATACGATAGCGTCTGACACGATCCCAAACCCTCCCACGCTCATAAAGTCCTGAAAGTAACGATCTAGTGCGTTGGTTGGACGCTTGGAACCGGTGAGTAGTGAACGTATGTCGGAGATCACCTCCCCTGCAATAGGGAACACAGTTCCCAGAACTATCAAATCCCTGACCATACCTGTCATATTCCCCTGCTGGTACTGCTGCTTAAATCTATTTTTCAAAAACTTGGTTTGGTTATAGGCGAAGGACTTGAATTGAAAAATGACTTTGCCTTCTGGTGAATTCACGAAAGCCGGTAAACCTAGCGGATCACCGTCGAACTGCGTTAGTTCAGCCATGACTTGCCCGGCTCTTTGCAGTTCCTCCTCGGTTAGAGTTCCTCGCTTAAGTGCTGCCTCCGGATTTATACCGAGTTCCTTTAGACGAGTCTTGAATATCGCGCTGCCATTACGCTGCAGCTTTAAGAACGTAGAGCGAGCGTATTCAAACCCCACGTTAGCAGCCACTATCCGATTAGCCTTTTCGACTGCGGTGAAGCCGGTGTACTTTAAGAACTTCTCGCCGAATCCAGCGCCTACTCCGGTTGCTTCGTGAGCTTGGCGTAAGACTGACTCTAGCGTGGCTCCTGTCTGCAAGGCACGTTGTTTCCCTTCTTCTGTAAAGCTGTAGGCTATTCCCTTAGCAAAACTTTTAAGATCGCTTTTAAGTAACGTGTTAAGGTTCTGCCCGATGTTAGCTACCTGGGCGAAAGAGAGTTTCGGTATCTGCAAAGTTCTTAGAACGTAAGATATTCTTTCTCTTTCCGGTGAAGTTTCGATTGCTCCTCTGGCCTTATTTACCAGTCGTGCCACTGCCCGGGCAGCGTCTATACCTTCGGCGCTTCTCACCTTCCCGATTAACGCATCGACCTTTTCAAACTTCTGCCCGAAGGTGGATATTTCTTCCAGGCGTTGTATTGTCTGCATCAGATAGGTTGGAATGACTGAACGAGGATCCGGATCATAGAAGGGATAATTTATCTCCCGTGCTTTTTCCAGTGAACCTGACCGTTGCAAGCGTGAACGTCTAAAGAACCTTAGCGCCATACCTTGCGCCTCGGCTCTGGTCTTGGCTTGTTTAGACTCCAGTAGCCAGTTAATCCAATACTTTCCCCCTCGTCCTTCTTGTGCGGTGAACTCCAAGTAAGAGTCTAGTACCTGCTCGGCTTCCTTAGTGGTCTTAAAGAACTCATTGCGCACAGAGTTACGAAGTACGATCATCCGCATCTTACCCCGTTGTAGTTTCTCAATCGCCGGAACCATGTGCGGAAAGTAGTTCTCTCTCGGCTTAAAGGGAAAGTCTTTCGGTTCGTCCAGTTTGAGTTTTAGTCCGATGGCTTTGGCTTCGTTTAACAGTGCTTCGGATAAGTCAGATACATCCGGGCCTTTAGCACTCCTGACACGAATTCGAACGTCTTTCTCTACCGCTTCCAGTGCGATGCTTTTCCTGAAGGTGTCTACTGCCTCATACGCCTTCTTAATCGCTGGAGATACGACGCCTTTGCCCTCCAGTGCGTCAGCTAGCTGTAAGGCTTGCATATCATCCAGGTCGAATAGTCCTGACTTCGCGAATATATCCAGTCCTTTGCCTACTCGTCCCCGTGTGTTTCGTTTAGCTACTAGGAACTTATCGGCTATTCGTTTACCGGCTGCGCCATAATCTCTCTCTAGTTGTCGGCCAATAGACGTGAAGAACTTACCCGGAACACTGGTTGCTAACTTTGAAAATACATTACCGGTCTTTTGTACGGCTGCGCTGGCTACCTTCTGCGCTCCACGAATAGCCAATACTCCCCCTAACTGCAGCGGTGCGCCAACTACCGCTCCGATAGCGACATGTTTCATAAAGTCTCCAGTGGTTGCGTCGTTACTTAACGCATCAGCTCCGCCAAACGCTCCACCGGCAGCGGCTCCTCGAAGTAACGTGGCAGTCTTAGTGACTCCTTTAATCCCGAACGTACCCGGAACCAAGAACAAACCGGTACCGATAACATCACCAATAATCTGCTTGGCGCTTTTAGGTGGAGATACGTCTGCGAAAGTAGGCGCATCATCCAGTATGTTAGCCAGCATTTGCTTACGTCGCTGATCCATGTCCGAGTTCTTGATTTGTTCGGCTAAGTTCTTGCCTCTAAGTTCGGTTAGCTTTAAGGCTTTAGCGGTAGAGGTGAGCTTAAATAAATCCTCACCTAGTCGTAGAGGTGCGGAAAAGATGGTCTGTATTAGACCTCGTCTATCAGCAAACGGTGTACGTGGCGCCACATTACTAACAGGCTTAATGGCCTGCTGCTGACGACGCTGTTCAATTATTTCTTCTAGTGTCATTAGAATCCTAATAGTTTACGAATAGTGCTGCTCGTGTTGGCAGATGAAACAATACTGTTTACTTCTTCACTGGCGGAGTCTAATCCGAGCGATTGCGCCTTCTGCCTAATCTCGTCTTTAGTGAAAGCGTTAGGGCCAGCGCTAGAGACTTCCTGTGCCAACTGCTGTAACTTCTGATTATCTCCGGGGACAATATACTGATTAGTGTTCAAGTCATACAATCCGCCGTCTACACTCTGCACATTAGGTGTTGGTGAAACTAACCACTGGCCAGTATTGAGGTCAATCAGTCCGCCCTGTGCTGATTTAATTCCCGCGAACGGTGAGCCGCCGTCTGAAGGTTTGTTCAATCGCGCGACATCAAGCTGGTAACCAGCCGCGAACTGTTGCTGATTCGTTTCTAACGTCTGCGCGAACTGCTCGGCGGATTGCTTGAATTGATCCTTGTTTAGTTGCAGGTTCGCTAGTGAAAGTTGGTTAGCAAAAGTCTGTTGCGCGCGGTTGTAGGCAGCGTTTATCTGTTCCGCTTCAAATGACCGATCGGCGTTATATTGCTGTAAAGCCAATCCAACGGCAAACTTCGCGTCCTCTTTTGCGCTATCTTCAAACGACTGAATAAGTTGCACGCGGCTAACTAACTGCGCGCGTTCAACATTATATTTCTGTGTTAGCGCGTCTTGCTTTCTGTTTCTCAAACCTTCCGCCAACCAAGGGTTTTCATCAATTTCCGCGCGGTCGTCGGCGTATGTTTTATCCAGATTCTTTAACTCACCTTCATAATACTGTTTAGCCGTGCCGGATTGATTCAAGCCAAGCGCGTTAAATACTTGTTTCAATGTAGATTCAAAAGTCTGGATTGGCTGTTGCGTAAAGCCTTGAGGATTAGCTGTAACACCATAATTCGCCAACAGCTGGTCGGCTGTAATAGTCGGCGCTGCGGCGCGTTCCGCCAGAATAGATGGCGAGGTAGTTGGCTGCGCTAATTCTTTTTGACTGATTGGCCGCTCAACTATTTTCCGGCTTGTTTTGTCTTGGTAAAAAGCATTTCCCTCGGCGGCGACTCGTGTTTCGCCATTGGCTGCCTTATAGGTAGCGCCAATAAATTCAAAGTTGGCTGTTCCGGCTAGTCCTTCACCGGTAATTATTTCTTCTTTAGCCTGTAATGTAGTCGCGGCGGCTAAGGCTTGAGCAGCAGTCATTGGCGCGCGGGTTATCTCCGCGCCAGCGCCACCCTTAATTTCGGTCTTACGAGTAATGCCTAATTCTTCAGCAGTCCGGCCAAACTCTCCAATCGTGGTTGTTTGTCCGGTTGGTGTGTTTACGTCACTAATCTTCCGGCGTTCTACCGTACCGTCGGAATATTCAATCAGCATTTCGTCATCGGCCGCGTGCTCATCAACTCCGGTCTGCGGATTTTTTATGGTCTTGCCTGTTCTGACAATTGTTTTTCCTTCAATTGGAGTAACTTTCAAACTACCCATACCGACACTTGTTTCCGTCACCGGATTACTGGCGCCGATTGGCTTGCCGACTACTTGCGTACCGGTTGGTACCTCGCCGGTTTTAACTTTTATCCCTCCGCCTTCCAGTTCCTCAAAATATTGTCCTGATTGGGCGAATACGTCTATGTTATATCGCGGATCAAAGTAACTCGTACCAACTCTAGCCAATGCGCCCGTCTCGCCTAGAGCGGTTCGTTCCTTTAATGACGCCTGTTGCTTAGGCAGGTTTTCCTGTCTGCGTGCCGCGTCTATTTCAGCCTGGCTCGCTCCGGCTGCTTCCGCCTCGTCTTTTGTTCTATAGGTTGCCATAATATTATGCTGTTCTTAATAATTTCAAACTTTGAACACGTCCTACATAGTTAGAAGAGCTGCCGTTTTTATCTGCCATGGTTAAACGTAAAAGTTTCGTTCCGCCTTCTGTTACGGAAACACCCGTGATACTTGCCACCTGATTGGCCGCATCACTAGCGGCGTACCAGTCAATTGTTCCCAAACTCGTCCCGTCCAAAGCTACAGTCATTGTGCCCATGTTATTTGCCTTCTTAGCCATGATTGATACCGTCCATGTTCCTGGCTGTAAATTAACTCGCCATTCCACGTAGGCATTTTGCGCGCCGGAGGATTGTAAGAAACCGTTAAGCAAGCTATCGGTGGAAACAGTCAAGTCACTAAAACTTGATTGCGTATATGGCGCGGAAAACGGGTCAATAGTTATTACCGAACCGCCCACCAAGTCCGATACTATCCCTGTATCGCCGACAATATGCGTACCGGTTCCGGCATCAGTCAAAGTGGAAGTCGTGACCGTTCCGATTTGTTTTCGCTTATAGTCAAAATTTGGTTCGGCCAATGGCTGCGCGTATTTAATTTCGTTGGTTAAGACTTTCATTTAGTAAGCGTTAACTTGATTAGATAAATATGTGGCGATTTCATAAATCTCCGGCGTATCGCTGCCGCTAGGGTTTATTTCTGCGCCGATTTCCAGAATATGAGACGGTTCAGTTAAAGCCGAAATTGCCTCGGTTGCTCCGGCCGTTGAGTAAGTAGTTGAGCCATCGCCGTAAATAGTGTAGTGCCACGAATCCTTATCAGCTTTATACTTAATTGAGAACGATGTCCCAGAAGGCAGCGGCGCGCAAGTAACATGCACCGAATCTACCAGCTTTTTATTCCACGCCTGTCCGCCATCAAATTCCAACCCTTCGTAAAGCGCTGTGGCTCTAGTGGTAGAGCTGACCGCATCAACTCCATAAGACGAACTGTCACTTTCGGTTATCCCCCAAGAGGCCATTAAAGTTCCATTGATTACTGCCACCGCGCCGATGGTAGCCACCGTACTGCCGCCGACTGTAGGCGATAGACGATACTGATAATTTAACGCGGGGCTCCTATTGATATGTCTGCGGCCGTAAGTCCAAATACCAGGATAACTTCCACCGAAGATACCAAATGCCGCTAAATCTTCATGGACAGTTACACCCCCAGGGATAACATGACCACCGCCAGGGATGGTCGCTAGCGGAACTGAACTGGTGAAGTCCGCCGAAAAGATTTCTCCGTTGTCGCCACCTTGCAGCAAAGATTGCTCGGCTGTAACTAGAGCGTTTACGCCCTGCACCGGTATTCTTTTTTTCTGTATATAATTTAGCGCGGTGACAATCCAAGCCCACAGGTGTCCTTCCTCGCCGGTATCGTTTCGTTCGCTGCCAAAAATCGTATAATCGTCTCTTTCCTCTATAGCATTAATTAGATTCCCCGGCCTGACGTTGACTTTTAGCGGATCAAAATCTCCGTCAAAATCAAGCACCGATAAACCCTCGCCATTGGCGATCATTAAAGCCCCTGATGCGTTAGCCATACTGTGCCAGACGGCGGTAGAAGATATGCCCTCTGTTTTCCAGACCTGCTCCACACTATTTCCCCAGATTGCTTGTCCAGAGTCTCTGGCCGTATCAAAAGTCGTACCCATTCGCCTTCTGGCATAGGACGTACTTTTACCCCAAAACATATAAACAGTGCCGTCATCTAGTCCAAACTCTCCCGCGCCAGTAATGGCTTCCGTGTCGTTGTACACATTCGTCCAGTAGCCATCCGGTGAAACGGCCATGATTGAACCGGTCGCTCCGAAACAATAAGTCGTACCGTCAAAGGAAGGCACAAACATGTTAAAGTGGGAATTTAGCGTCGTGCCTCTGGTCGTGCCGCTGCCAAGTTCTCCGGTGCTGGCATCTAAAATAGTGGCGCAGGTGCTTCCGGCTCTTAGCGCATCCAAGCGATTATGAATATCCAAACCGTAGCCAAAGGAAAAACTGCCTTCTAAGCCGCGCCTGTTTTCGTCGGAAACTCCTCCGCGTGTACTTCTGATAACGTAGGGGATCATCTTTTTGGTAATTGATATTGCTTAAAAAACGCCGACTCTCTCTCTTCCATCTTGGCAATAATTAAGTCAACTAATTTGTTGAGTAAGTAATTTATAAACTTAGGCATAAAATTTTCTTTTTAGCGCAAGTAAATCTTCCACTGAATAGGCGCGCCGCAAGTTCTTTGAATTTTCATCGCGAAACATTTTTACGAGACCTTTATCGCCAAGACTGCGGACGAAGTTCCGGCTCCGCCCAAGTATCTCGGCGGCTTTGGAAGTTTGCACGTACCTTGATTCATCTAGTTTCATATAACGAAAAGGAAGGCACCTGAACTATTGGTGCCTTCCGTGGTTTGGGTTAGGGCTATTAAATTACTTTGGAATTACGTTTGCATTACTATTGTAACCTTTCAGTTTTTAATACACAAGGACATTTTTGGAGGATTTTAACCCTTTGTTAATTCATCATGCTTCCAAAACAAAAGGTCAATTGCATCCAGGCAAAACTGCTGCTGCCATTTCGCTTCTTTAAGATTAGTAATGGCTTGCTCCATCATCTCCACACAATTAGCCTGATTAGCTGCCTTAGTACAATTTTCAATTTGCTGCTGCGCGGCTGCTAACTTTTGATACACTTCGCGCAACTTTTCTTTTACTTGTTCAATGTTAGTAATTTTGCTTCGTTCTAGTACCTATAAACATTAAATTAAAATACTGATATACTACTCATAATCTTTCTTTACCTTTTATCAACACAAACACTATGAAAAAACATATCGTCTCATTGACGAGCAAGGAGCGGTCGTTCTTGCAGCGACTGATAACCAGCGGCGCCCATAAAGCTCGGGAGATTACCCGCGCCCGCATCTTGTTAGCTTCAGACGAGGGGAACACTGATCAAGCAATCGTTGGCCGCCTGAGCTGCTCACTGTCCCAGGTCCGCTCGGTGCGCCGGCGGTTTGATGAACGACGTGGTATTGCGGCCGTCATTACGGACGCTCCCCGGCCTGGCCAGCCAGTCAAACTCACACCCCAGCACGAAGCCTTCATCATTGCCACCGCCTGCACTCCAGCCCCACCGAACCACGCCCACTGGACGGCCGGAGCGCTCAAAGACCAACTGCTGGCTACCTACCAGGAACTGCGCCCCCTGTCTAATGAAACAGTTCGACGCCTCCTCGCCGCTCACCAGCTTAAGCCATGGCGGGAAAAAAATGTGGTGCATTCCAAAGGTCAGCCGGCTCTTTCGAGAGCGAATGGATGATATCCTGACGCTGTATACTGAACCACTGCCAGACGGCCACCAGCTGCACTGTTTTGATGAAGTGAGTAAGCAACTCCTGGACACGCCCCGGGGTGGCGAACCGTGCGCGCCGAGCAAAGTTCGTCGGTTGGACTATGAATACAAAAGAAATGGCACGCGTAATCTGTTCGTAGCCGTGGCTCCCTTTCGGGGCACGCGGAGCGTAGCCGTCACCAATCACCGTTACGCCACCGACACAGCCGCCTTCCTTTGGCAGTACTGCATAAAGGAACACCACGCTGCTGCCCATATCCACCTGGTACTGGACAACCTCAACACCCATACCGAGAAAAGTTTGCGTAAGGTCTGGGGTCAAGAGAAAGCTGATCAGTTTTTCTCTCGGGTGACCCTCCACCACACGCCCACTCATGCCTCGTGGCTGAATATGGCGGAGTGTGAGATTAGTTGTCTGAAGACCCAGGGGCTCAAAATGCGTCTGGCCACAGCCGAGCAGCTGCAACGGACAACCCATACCATCGTCGCCTGGCGAAACAGGCACCGGCGGAAGATCAACTGGACATTCACCACGAAAAAAGCT
>Ga0209211_10002227_pt1 | contig 33997 bp, 32 predicted proteins | sample RifGroA2_FD_183992 | JGI IMG/M metagenome (GOLD analysis project Ga0209211, IMG submission 183992) | Groundwater microbial communities from Rifle, Colorado, USA - Groundwater A2 (SPAdes) (version 2) | ecosystem: Environmental > Aquatic > Deep subsurface > Groundwater | place: Rifle, Colorado... | reverse complement strand
CCAAATTGTTTTTTCATTTCCTCGTCAGTACCAGATATGAGAGAATTTCCATTTTTTATGTTTCCAGCAAGTAGAGGAAGTGCTCCTCGTTCGTCCAGAGAGTTTATAAGCAAGTTGAGTCGAGCAATCTCCACAGCTTGAGCGTCCAAATCAACACCGAATATATTTTCAAGGAGTATGGTACGCTTTATAAATGGATTGTCAGAGCCAAATTCATCATATTTTTCAGCAATGGCTTCAAGGGCTTTTATCAGAAATGAGCCGGAACCGCACGAAGGGTCTAAAACTTTTATCTTCTTCAAATCGCTGATGCTCTTACATTTATCTAAAACTGGTTTCAGAGCGTTGCGAACAATATAATCAACAACAAAAGGTGGCGTATAGAAAATGCCCTGCTCTTTGCGTTTTTTTGCATCTTTATGCACAAGTACTTTCTCTCTATTTTCTGAAAAAAGACTTTTATCTTGTTTTGTGGCTGTAAGTTTATAACTTAAATAACTTTCATAAACGCTACCTAGAATATCTGCTGGCATTTCCTTGAAATTGTATTCGTACTGACCTTTCTTACCGTAGAGCTTCTCTATAACTTCTTTTAGCGCCCCACCGTATTCCTCCCATTTTTCAAAAGGATGTTCTGAAAACAAATTCGAATCATAAATTTTATCCATTTCTCTAAATTTTGAAACTAATACACCAAACGGGTCGTGACCTTTGCTACTAGTTTCCACTTCTCTTAAAAGATTTCTTAATATATTTGGCTCTACATCTCTATCCTCAGCAACACGCAGAAAAATAAGTCTATCCAAAAGTTTTTGTACACCTTCGTCGAGCATATCTTTTGGAATATTTTTATTTTCATTTGACGCTTCAAAAGATTCTGTCAATCTTTCCCTACACCATTGTATATCTGCATTTAGTTTTTTTATAACCGTTGAAACTGAAACTGATTCTTCTTTTTTACCATGTTTTTCCGCATAAGCGTTTAGTGTTTTTTCTTGGAATCCATGTTTAGAAAGATGCCAGAGTGTCTCAAAGTCTTCAATGTAATTATCACAAGAAATTTTAAAAACCATTCTATCCATCAAATCTGTTTTATCAATCCGTTGAGCATTAAAAACTTTTATACTTTCAAAATCAGTTAAAATAGCGTAAGTTACACCTTTATTCCAAGAATAGTTTATCGCTTGAAAAGCAGATTTTTCATCTTCTAAACCAACATTGAAGCTTTTGGTCTCTAAGTAAAACTGTGTGATTTCATTTATTTTAAAATTATAGTCAGGTCTGCCTGTATTTTTTATATGATCTTCGGCTGAAACTTCTTTTTTATCATTCGTTTTCCAACCAAGGATATTAAAAAGAGGCAAAATGAAGTCTTTTTTTACCTCTTCTTCTTTATAACTTTTATCTGTTTTGTTTTTTACAACTTCTTTATATTTCTCAACCAGTTCAGAAATTGCTTCTTTTTCTTTTGTATGATTTTCAGAATTCATTTTTTTATATTATCACAAACCCCTTCCCAATCCCCCACACTTTTTTGACAAAATGCTGAGATTGTTTGACGCTTGGCTTTATTAAAAATAGTTACCATAATTTTATTTGTGTATCTCAGTATAATCCTCCTCTTTACCACCTATTCGCATATAATCCTCGCAACCATCAACCCAAATGGCCTTACATTTACAGTGTGTCAAGTTTTTGTGTGTATTTGAAAGAATTTCATCACTGCACCTCAAGCATTTTATGTAGGTTTCTTTTTTAGTTTTAACTGAATTCATATTGCCATATTATCACATAAATCACTGTGTTTCTAGGTAATATTATGGGCTTTACTTTGTAAGTTTCGTCGATAGTTATAAATGTGGATAAGTCTTGACTTTCTCAATTCATTTGCTATTATGTAGGTATTACGACGAGAAAGGTTCCGAACGGCTAGCTGCCTAAGGAGCCTTTTTCATTTCTATTTTTATTTTTTGGAGGAGAGAGACTTGGTGATGATTATGATGAGGGAGATGAGGAGGAAGAGAACTGAAAAAACAAACGAAACACTTCCCTTCTCTATAGGTATAAGACTATTACTATATTTTGGGCTCAAAACAACAAGGAAAATTGTGAGGGGAATCCAAATACGAATAAATTTAAACCAAATTCTATAGACCTGATCTGCCATGTTGTAAGTAAGAAGAGATAAAATAGACAGTGGAATAAAGATGTAAAGCGTTCGTAGTATAGTTGCTAAAATCTCTGCACAAATCCCACTAAAATAACAAGTCTCGTATGTTCCTAAATAATTAATGGAAAGAAGTAGAATTGAAATAACTCCAGAAATTAATAGTGTAATTTTTTTATTTATCATAATTTTTTAGTTAATGTAATAATATCAATTTCTTTTAAATATAGCTATGAACCAGCTAACAGTTTTCCTCCAGAGATTGGTAAATCTTGAGATTAATTGTGGATTGGAAGATATGACTTGAGCTGTTTGGGCTGAATTTTCAATCCTAGTAAGTGCTGGTAACTTTTTACGAGTAACAATACTTCTAGCAACACTCGGTGAACTCGTTGCTACGCCGCCTACACCAAGTGTTGGAGACCTTTCTTGTTTTTGAATAGAGATAGTTGGTGTCGTACTTGCTAATTCTATAGTGGTTGTAGATATCAAAATAGGAGTATTTTGCATGATTGGACCGTTGCCACCACCTGTTGAAACTGGAGACTCTGGGAGTGGAGTGGCCGGCGTAGGTGGTGGTGTATATGTAACAACATCATCTATCACAGGAGTTAGTGTGATGTCCGAAGTCCCGTTGTTATCTGAATCCACATTAAGTGGTGAAAGAGTGTTTATATTATTACCTATCGTCATATTAACCTTGGTTGTTGGAGTTGTTGGAATATCCGCAAATGTGACAGTTGACACAATACTGTCTCCTTGGACTTGCTCTATGGCAAATGTAAATGTGCCTGTGTCGTAGCCCGACATAGTGATAGTCATGGGACTGCCTGTGTCTGTGAAAATGTATTTTACATCTCCGAATTGAATAAAATATGTGCCAGGGATTTGTTCTTCTATCTGACCTGTTGTGGTGGAAATACCTGTGTGATTACCGAGGTTATCGTAAATATCGAGAGTAAGTGGTGAATGGAGAGAGTAAATTAGACGAGTGTCGTTTATACCTATTTGTCTAGTTGGGGTAGAGGTGGAAATATAAGTTGGAAGAGTTGTAATGCTTGAAGTGGTTATATTAGTGCTAATAAAAGTAATAAGTTCTGGTATTTCAAGGATATCGGGATGATCAAGTGGATTAAGACCAAAACCAGTTTGAACGCTATTATCTTTGTTGTACTTCCCTTCATCCACCCAATATCTCGTCGTACTTGCGTTGCCGTTTGTCCACAAAGCGCTGGGTGTTACGACAGTGCCATCACCGTCAATCGTCCATGTCGGTTCCAGTTTTATTTCTCCCTTGTGTAGAGAATATTTTAGTCCGCTAATCGTTGTCGGAATCCCCCACCCTGCAATATCTATTACTTCCATACCAGCAGGCGGAGTCCAATTATCCAAAATTGTGTGTTGGGTTTCCGCGTTGGAGAGAAGACTGGAGATAAGAAAGGTTGGGGTTTTGGTATCGGAAGAGTCGCTCGTCACTCGGCCAAATGAATCGGTTAAGAAAGTGTCCAGACCGTTCTCTGAATCCACAACTGCCCCATATCTGGAAATCCAATCCGTCATAGAATCGTCAAAAGTTACGATTGGTGTGTCTACTTGGTCAAAATATTCATCGCTTGGCAGGAAATTGTAAGCAGACGAAACGTTGTGTCCAAATGTTCGCGCTGTCCTAGAGGAGAGAAATGGTCCCATAGTCGTAGGTATCCCTTGGTCGTATCCGTGAAGCAGACTGGTAACAGCAGAGGGTGTACCAAGTTGTGGCACAGCAACAAGAATCAGTTTGAGAACCTTCCCGAGAAGTGGGTCATTTTCATCTGCTAGTTTTTTCAGAAGTGCTTTTGCCAAAAGTCCGCCGTTACTGTGCGCCACGATAGTCACTTTTCCGTTTTGCGAACTGGAGACCAACCTGCGCAATTCTTGCAAAATGTAAGGTGAAGAAGTCGCGGCAAGATACGAAATATTATTTGCATCTATTTTCTTTCCACTTTCCAAAATATCACTCAAGGGCAGTCGCCAATCGTATGGAACGGCCGAAAAATCCGTGATATCACCATCCGATTTCATATCTTGCATCTTTTCTAGAAACGATTTGTAAATATTTAAAACAGAATAAGCTTCATCCAAAACATCCCGAGTGTAAATACTATCATCCACACTTTCACCAAGAACTGTCATAAAAAGAGCTTCCACATCACTGTTTCCGTTTGGCTCCCATAAAGTATCTTCGCAATTTACTGTACAACTTGTAACACTTGTCTTGTAAAGTCGCGAAGCTTCAAAACCAGGAAGAAACAAAATGCTGGAACAACATGTCGGTAGTGGTGGCGGAGGTGGTGTAGTGGGTCTGGTGTCAAACCATGTGACATGGTCAGTGCTATCAAAAATAGGACCCTTGCCGACCGTCGTCCAGTATGTGGACGAGGCCAGATAAATATCAGGGTCATATGTATTATAATCTCTTACCAAATTTATAAGTGTACAGACATTTCTGTCACATTCAGAAAAGTACAGACCCGTGGTGTCTTTTATAATGTACTCCAGCGGTGTGTGAACAAAGCGCCACCACTCTGGGTCAACACCAGTCGTCAAAAGACTGTTTATATTAAACCCGTCAAAAGAAAGTGTGCCGTTAGTGCAATACTTGCGGGCTACCACTCCATAACCGTGAGAAACAATATTTCCATCTCTGTGAACTAATGTAGTCGTATAGTTACGCCCGATAGTACAATTTATTGCAACACTGGACACATCGCCTGCAGGAGAAATAGTGACAGGTAGATTGTTCGGGTCGCCAATTTGTTCTTGTGGTATGGGTGTGTCCACAATACCATTGTCCATTTGCCAGAAAAAATCTGACGAGGCGCATCCAGAGCCAGTTTTGCACCATTGCTGTGGAGCCGAGTAGTCGTTATCACGCTGAAGAACTCTGTAATAATCCACCGCATTGTATGTGCCATTTGCATTGGTAAATTGGAACTGAAAAAACTGACTGTAACTGGACTGATTGCCGATAATCACACCGAGCGGAAAATGAAACCAGACTAGATTATATGTCGTGTCAGAAATTGAACTGACGGAAATGGAATCGGAAAATATAGAAGTTCCTCCTGTCGGGTCATTCCATGTGTTGGCCACTTGCAGACGGATAGCAGCTGGATTGCCCACTTTTTTAATCCAAACACCAACATCATAGACAGTTTGTCCGGAAACCTTGCAATTGAGCTCGGCGGTACAACCAAAACTTACAAACTGCGGAGTATTCAAAATAGCCGCATTGAATGTTTCATCTACAGGTGATTGGTCAAAAATAATATATGCAAATGTGTATTTTGTTCCACCAAAAAATAGAAGAAACGCGAAAGAAAACAAAAATCCAAGACGCAATACGATGCCAGAAAATTTCATACTACATATTATTGTAGCACTTACTATTATAAATCACTATGAATAAATCCACGCATATTCCTTAATAACATAATTTTACTCACATACGTTAGAATCTTGCTATAGCAGGATTCTAACGTATCTTGCTAAGGGACAGGTATGAGTAAACCTAAATCCTACAGACACGGAGTGTCTGTAGGATTTAAAAGAATGTGTGATAAATAAAACTAACCAGAGGATCCACATCTGGACCAAAGGCAACAGCTCCGCCCAAAGCCCCTGTGATAGTGATGAGAGCGAGGCCGAGGAGAGCATACAGACGTATTGATGTGGAATTAATCAAAAGCCGCTTGAAATACAGAATCAAAATAATAGAAAAAACGGCAATAGTGGAAAAGGCAAAGTTTTTGTGCAGATTAATCAATTCAGAATTACCAATAAGGTCACGTGCCAAAATTCCGGTCAAAATAGTTGGAATGGAAGAAAGTACACCAAAAAAGAGAAGTCCAAACTTCCACCAAAACCAGGAAATGTTTTCCGAGAGCTTCTGCGACCACACCAATTCACAGACTGCGTAGAGAGTGAGCAGTGCTATGGGAAAGTGGACCAAAGCAGGATGTAAATTCATGATAATAATTATAATACCATGTGACTACTTGTCTAAAAACAATCGGGCGAGGCGGATTTTCAGATAACTTGGTTTCTTTTTTTGCTTTGCTAGGAGATTGTAGACTGGGGAAAGTGTTGTGGTTCCGGCTTTTGCAAATGCCGAGAGGATGTCGTCTATCTCTGAACGCTTGAGCTCGCGCTTGAGATACGTAATATCCGGACAGCGATTTGTCTTCTCCAGTTTGTCAGCCATGACCATATCTTCAATATGTGAAACGATAGTTTCCGGTTTGACTTTGCGCGCATCTGCAATTTCGGCAAGCGGCATCTCCTTCGCTATCATGTCAGATGTTATCTCTACTGTGCTTTTTTTCGCTATCTGATTTTCTTGTTTCTCTTTCTGTCGTAGCTTGGCCTTATTTTTTAATTGCCGTTCGGCTGAACTCGGCTCAATCTTTTTCAAATATCCTTTTTGAATCTCTGCAATCTCCGCTCGGGACATCTCCGCTAGGTCTTGCCTAGCGGAGTCTGACATACGGCGAAACTCAAGGTCGCGTTCTAGAACCTCCGGATCAACTTGAAGAGACATTTCGTTAAATCCCAAGAGTTTCATCCCGCCGAGAGAACGCACACGGGAAAGCGCTACATATCCCATACCACGAACAAAAGCGTTTGATAAATCAACTTCCATAGCGTCTAAAGACATTCCCTGGCTCTTGTGCACGGTGATAGCCCATGCCAAACGCAGAGGCAGTTGAGTTATTTCAGCTTTGACTTTGCCTTCCTCTTCTATTTTCCATGACCCTGGCAAAACTGTAAACAACATACCCGTTGTCGTCCGCACCACAGGATCGCCAAACTGGTTGAAATCCTTTACAACGCCCAAGGTGCCGTTAACAAATCCGCCATCCATGTGGTTTTTGGTAAACATCACCCGCGCCCCAACTTTCAGTACCAACGTTTCCGGTGACAGGCAACTTTTTCGGAGCGTAGCCGTCAGGTTTGGCGAACCTTTGTGAGACATAACGTAACTTTTTCCTGCCACTTTTATCAAATCCAAATGGCGATTGTTTATAACATCTACATCTATATTGTGGGTGTAAAGTTTGGTCGTCCCCGTGCCGAGATTGTCCTGTGCGTTGAGCCGACTCTTCAGCAAATCAATTGTTTTTTCCGTTACTTTATTTTCTCTAATCTGACTTAATATGGAAAGATAAATATTATCCTTTTGGCGATGTTGTTCCGACAGATAACAAATAGTCAATTTGGAACTACCCCAAACCTCAGCTTTGTAGGCAAACTCGGATTCCACAATATCACCACGAGTTACGGGAGGTAGTTGGAAAAAATCGCCACACAAAACAACTTGCATTCCGCCAAACGGCCTGTCGCTCCGTTTCATCTGCCGACAAATCCACTCAATCAAATCCAAGCGATAATGATGCAACATTGAAACCTCGTCAATTATTAAAACTTTTGTTCTCTCAAATCTTTTGTACAAATACTGTCTCTGCATCAAGTCGTCAATGTCATAGTCTGTCAGTCTGTCGCGAATACCAAGCCCAGACCACGAGTGTATGGTCATTCCGCCAATGTGCGTGGCGGCAATGCCAGTGGAAGCCGTCACCGCCACATCCACAGCCATGGATTTCAAATATTTTACATATTCATTTACCACATGAGTCTTTCCACTCCCAGCAGGGCCAGTCAGAAAAACATTCTTTCCCATTTTCAAAATGTCCAAAGCTTCTGATTGTAGCATCGTTACAGTTTAGCACTACTTTTGTTTTTTCTTCCAATCTTCAATTTCAGCATGATTCCCCGAAAGTAATACCTTTGGCACACGATATTTTTTGCCTTTGTATGTAAAAACTTCTGGACGGGTATAGACTTCAGAACTTGAAATTCTAGATTCCTCCAGGGAATCAAAATTACCTAGAACACCTTCCACTTGGCGGGCTATACAGTCAATCATAATCATGGCTGGCAATTCCCCACCGGTCAACACAAAAGGTCCAACGGAAATATCCTCTGTCGTAGCTTTCGCCTTATATCTTAATAAGACTTTTTTTACTCGTGCATCTATCCCCTCATATCGTCCAGAAATTAAAATAATGTCTGTGTACTTTTTTGCAGATTTTTTTGCATACGCCGTATCAAATTGTTTGCCACCCGGCGAGAGAAATATAATAGAGGTACGAGATACGAGTTTAGAGTCACGAGATTTGAGTTTTTTATTTTTCCTTTTCGTTACTCTTAACTCGTTACTCTTAACTCGTTTCAAAGCTGCTTCAATAGCTTTGATAACTGGAAGGGCTTGGATGACCATACCTGGACCCCCACTGTACGGCTTTTGGTCAATCCTCCTCCATTTATCTTTTGTAAAATCGCGCGGATTATAAAACCTTACAGAAATTTTCTTATCGGCAATCGCCCGCGCAATAATAGACTCGCCGAGGTACGAGCTGAAGGAGTCAGGAAATAAAGTAATTATATGAAAATTCATTGCGTAAGTATAATACAACAAAATTTAAATTAAGTAAAATGAAAACCGGCAGACGAGATTGTTGTCTCACCTGCCGGCGGCTTCCGCCTATGGTTACTCTAGGAAAAGCTCTTTGTACACTGCCCTTGAAACACCAAGTTCTAGCAGTGTAAACTGCCAGACATTCTCGGCGTGGCCAATAAGTAGCATGGCATACTCTCGCGTGTCTTCCGTGCGGTCTTCCTTGAATGCGTTCAAAACCGCTTTGATCTCTCGCCTAACTTCACGCAGATAGGCCTCACGAATGACATCCTCTCGGATAAAACCCTTCCGGTATTCGTCCATAATACGCGCGGACATTTCCACGATATTGCTATCGTTGCCGCCACAATTAAGGAGTTCTTCCTTTTTTATTTTTTCGTACACTTGCTCCGCTGCGGATATGGCAAGATTTTCAAGGACCATCGGCAGGTCGTCAGGAACGCTAAGCCCCTTGACCTGAATATATTGTTCTCGCAAATAAGTCATTTCAAGATACTGCTCATATGCGAAACAAGGACGCTGTGATGGTCGTATTTGGGCTTTCAAAAGTACACTTTCCGACTCTGCTTTCAGTTCCTTGTATTCCTTTTGCAGGTCTCTAACACTTTCTCCAGAAGCTTCTGCGATAGTTATTTCTGTAACAGGTTTTGGCGCATTTTCGTAAAGCAATATCGCCAAAAAAGCCGATAAGGCAAGATTGGTAGCCAACAAAAGTTTTCTCATTATTGAGCTCCTTTCAAAACTATTTTCTGAATATAATCATATAGGACTCTACACAAAAAGTCAAGCGTCAACGTGATAGTTGATATGGTGTTTAGAATTCGCAGATTTGAGGTAAGGTCGCGTATAAAATACAAAACCGCATCGGAAGGCGTACATGGGTACGGTGACGATGCGGTTTTGTATTTTAGACGATGAAATTACCCAAAGATGCGGATTATAACTTCAGGTCGGACATGGCATCGTCCAGTGACTTCGTCGCAGTTGTTTTTGTCTCCTTTATTCCTCCGGCTGGCTCGTTGATTTTCAGATTTACTCGAGCGTTGTTTTTCATTCCGACAACACGCAGAAGTGTGCGAATAGCCTTTGCCGTGTTGCCTTCCCTTCCAATAATCTTGCCCATATCTGCCGAGTTTACATCCAAAGTCATAAGCACACCCATCTCATCTACAGTGCGATTTATTTTTACATCTTGTGGATTTTCAACCAAAGCTTTTATAACAAAATCAAGAAATTTTACATCATTTTCCATAATGGTCAATCGGTTAAATATTTATAATCGTACAGTATAATTATAACAATCGGGGGTAAACTAGGCAACGGGTTCTGCCACTTCAGTTTGAACTTCATTTATAGGAGTTTCAATGGTCGTTTCTTCTATAATTTCTTCTATTTTTTCTTCCTTTACCTCTGGTGCTTTTTCTTCTTCTTTAATTTTTATTATAGGTTTTTTCAAAGGCAAAACATTTATCTTTTTACCTTCTATAATTTTTTTACTAACAAGCAGGTTGTGAACTGTTCCTGAAACTTGAGCCCCTTTGGATATCCAGTGTGTGATTCGGTCTGCTTTAAAAGCGGCATTTTCTCCTCTGCGAGAATCATAGTTACCCAAAATTTCTAGAAATTTTCCGCTTTTGGTGGAGTTTTTTGAATCAGTCAAAACCAAGCGAAAAGCCGGCTCGTGCTTCCTACCAACTCTTTGTAGTCGTATTTTTAACATAAGAACCTCTCTCAAAAATAAACGCTAGTAATAAATATGAGATGCGCTTGAGTGTCTAAACATCAGAATTCTGGTAAAAAATAGAGTTTCGCCACTCAGCTTAGCTTGAACTAGGCTTCCTGTCTCATCCTCTATTTTTTCCTCAGAATTCTGCCGTTTATACTTACTCATTATTTATTGTTCGAGGTTCTGTGATAGTAGCAAAAGATTGGATTAAGGTCAATAATCTGTTATACTCATCATCAAATGAATAAAGAGGTTTTTATTGGTCCAATAAGCATCAACACAAAAGGTGTTGGTTTTTTTGATAGAGAGCCGGAAAAAAAAGACAGGGAGAATTCAGTTGAAATACAGCCAGAAAATATCAATCGAGCTTTTCACGGTGACATTGTGGAGATTGAACTGACCGGGGAGAAAATTAAAAACCGTGAGCAAGGCAAAGTGATAAAAATAATCACTCGCGCCCGCGATGAGTTTGTCGGCACTGTGTCAAGGACTGTCCTTGACACAGGTGAGGAAAAAGTTTTTGTGGTGCCAGACGATAAGCGGCTATATGTGGATATTTTTCTTTCCGCCATACACCAGAGTGTTGGCGAAGTCTCTGAAGATGATAAGGTGCTCGTTAAAATAAAAAAATGGGACACGCTGGAAGGCGAAGTGATAAAGGTCATAGGCAAAGCGGGCGAGAATAATACCGAAATGGAAGCTATTGTCTTGGAAAAGGGCTTCAGAATTGAATTCCCTGCCGAAGTGGAACGTGAAGCGGAGAAAATTCGCGGAGCTTATAAGGCGACAGCTACGACAGAAATTGCAAAGCGTAGGGACATGAGAAATGTCACAACCATGACAATAGACCCGTTTGATGCAAAAGATTTTGACGATGCTATTTCTTTTGTAGACCTTGGAAACAATACATTTGAAATAGGTGTACACATTGCCGACGTGTCATACTTTGTCACACCAAACACTCCACTTGACCATGAGTCGGAGAAACGCGGACTTTCGGTTTACCTAGTGGACCGTACTATACCGATGTTGCCAGAGATTCTTTCAAACGACCTGTGTTCCCTGAACGCAAACGAAGATAAATTTACATTTTCTGCAGTTTTCAAAATGGATAATCAAGGAAAAGTTTTGGATGAGTGGTTTGGTCGTACTGTTATACATTCCGATAAACGATTTACATACGAAGAGGCAAATGATGTGATAATCGGAAAACAGACAGGTCCTCACAAAATAGAACTGCTAAAACTAAATGAGATTGCCAAAAAACTACAGAAAGCAAACTCAATAAACGGCGCAGTCAATTTTGAAAAAGACGAAGTAAAATTTGAATTAGATAGTGCTGGTAAACCCTTACGAGTGTACAAAAAAAGCCGTCTAGATACACACAAACTGGTGGAAGAATTCATGCTCCTTGCCAACCGTGCTGTGGCCAAATTTATTTTCATGTCACAAAATAAAAATTTGATGGGAAAAGGAAAGCAATCTGTGTACCGTATCCATGCAAAACCTGACAAAGAGCGGATAGAAAATCTTGTAACATTTCTAAAGGCCCTTGGTTTTAATTTGAAAAACAAAGAAGGTGCTGTCATGTCAAAAGACATCAATACACTCTTAAAGGAAGTTGAAGGAACTCCAAACGAGGAGCTTATAAAAACAGCCACAATCCGTAGTATGGCAAAGGCAGCCTATTCAACAAAAAATATCGGTCATTTCGGATTGGCCTTTACATATTACACACACTTCACCTCCCCTATTCGCAGATATCCAGACCTCATCGTACATCGTTTTCTTGAACGAGAATTAAAAGGCGGAAAAATAGAACAGAACGAATACGAAAAGTTTGAACGGATTTGCCTGGCATCGTCCGAGCTGGAGAAAAAAGCCTCTGATGCAGAACGGGCGTCCATAAAGTACAAACAGGTTGAATACATGCAAGACCACATTGGTAAAGAGTTTGATGGAACAATAACCGGCGTGGTTGAATGGGGTATCTATATAGAAGAAAAAGAAACAAAATGCGAGGGTATGATAAAACTACGCGACCTCGGAAATGATTTCTACACATTGGATGAGAAAAACTACACAATCAAGGGCGAAAAAACTGGAAAGAAATTCACCCTTGGCGACACCGTCCGATTTAAAGTTGTTTCAGCAGATTTAGAAAAACGAGTTTTGGATTACGCGTTGGTATAAAAGAATTTCCCCTAGGTGTAACCTAGGGGAAGAGTGTTTATTGCTACACCATCACCTGTTATTTTGCAACAGCTACTGCAGTATCAAAAGAAACCGAGAGAAGTTTTGAGCCACCACCCATACCCATTGTCACACCGTAGAGAATACCAGCGCGAGACATTGTTTCGCGATTGTGAGTGATAACGATGAGCTGTGAAAATTTTGAGAGATTTTCCACCATGTCAGCGTATTTTTTAGAATTGGCTTCATCCAAAGCGGCGTCTGTTTCATCCAAAATAATAAAAGGTGGCGGATTGACTTGAGACAGAGCAAAAAGAAGGGCGATTGATGTAAGAGCTCTTTCACCACCAGAGAGCATCATAAGCCCTTTAACCTTTTTCTTGGGCAAATTAACCTCAATATCAATCCCTTCCTCCCCTGCTTCATCAAGATTACGCAGGGCAAGCTCCTCCTCAATTTCATCTTCTGATTTTTCAAATAAATCGTCTGTATCTTTTTTCTTTCGCTTTACTGGTACTGTAACAGACAATTTTGCCTCGCCACCACCAAACATAAGTGCAAAAAATTCTTTGAATTGAGTGTTGATTTTTTCTATTCCCAATTTAAATTCTGTAGAAAGTCGCGTATCCAAATCTAGAATAAGTTCTGTCAAAGAATTTGCCGATTGTTCCAAATCTGCCAGCTCTTTTTCTAAAAAGGTATCTCTCTCGCTTGCCTCTGTGTATTCTTTCAAAACATCAGCTCCACCTGCTCCGCCGACCTCTTCCAAACGGATTTTTATTTTCTCTATTGCCCGCCGACGCTCCTCCTGGTTAATACGTGGTTCATCATAATCAAACGACAAATTATTAAACTGCAAAAAATGAGCTCCGAGCATCATACCAAGCTCCGAAAGTTCTCTTTTGAAATCCTCTCGGACCAGATGCAATGTTTCTTCTTCTCTCCTAATTATTTGCAACCCTGACCGCACCTCTTGCGATTCTGCCATTATCCGAAAAACAGCTTTCTCTGCATCTCGATTTGAATCTTTTTCTTTTTCAATTGCGCTTTTTAATTGGCTGTATTGATGCGACAATTCCCCTTCTTTTCTCTTGACTTCTTGGAGCGACTTTTCAATTCTCTTTTTCTCCGATTTTAGGTTTTCAATATCTTTTTGCACATCGGCAATAAGAGAATTGTCTATTTTGTTTTTGTTGTTGTCTACAAAGTCCGAAAGAAGCCCTGTGACTTCATCAAAGATTTTCAAAATAGACGATATATCGTCTAAATTCTTTGCGGATTGGATTTTAGCAGTAATTTGCTCTCTTAATATTTCCACTGAAGCAAGTGTTACTGTCTTATGAGCATCCAAATGCTCTACTTCCTCCTGCTTTTTAACCATCCTCACAAACGCCGTAATTTCTCCGTCCAAACGCCCAGCTTCGCGAAACAGATTATCTTTTTCATCCCGCAATTCATGTAAGCTTTTTTCAAGTTCAATCAGTTTGGAACTCTTTTCGTCCTTGTGTTTTGCCATTTCCAAAACTGCTTTTGCTTTTTCCAACTCGTAATGTAATTCTCTTTCTTTTTGTATAAGCGGATTTTTTTCTCTTGTTAGTCTTTCTTCTGTCCGTTTGACATATTTGTCTTCACGATTGCAATACTCCAGAGCTTTGGCTTCCAGCTCTTGTTTCATTTGCAAAGATTTCTCAACTTTCTCAACTTGTTTTTTCAAAAATTTTATATGAGGCGAGATTTCTCGTCGCAAAGATTCTACCTGTACAATATTTTCCCGAGTCTTTTCTAATTTCCTTTCACTCTCCTGCTTTTTATATTGATACATTTTCAATCCTAATGCGTCCTCTATCATGCTCTTGCGCTCTTTCCCACTAGAGTTCAGAATCCTATCCGCTTCGCCTTGTGAAATAATATGGTGTCCGGATGAGCCAATATGGGCGCTGGCCAAAAGTTCCACCACATCTCGCAGCCGCACTTGCGAGCTGTTTATTATGTACTCGTTTACAGAATCGCGATGCACTACCCGCTCCACTGTAACTGTTTCATAATCCAACGGAAGAAAATATGTACTGTTGTCAAAAACAACTTTAACTGAAGCCCTCCCCGCTCGTGGTGAGTCAGTCGAACCATTCCAAATCAAATCCTCACCTTTTTTACCCCGCAATGACTTAATGGATTGCTCACCTAAAACAAAACTAAAAGCTTCGGCAATATTACTCTTGCCCGAACCATTCGGCCCGACAATAGCCGAAATCGGCGACGAAAAAGTCAACTCGCTCTTCTTGGCAAAAGATTTAAACCCAGTTAGTTCAATAGATTTAAGATACATAATATAAATTAAAGTTCTCATTAGTATATCAAAACATGAGCAATGTGCATTTTTTGCACATTGCTCATTCAGCTTCAGTATGCAAAGATATTGCACTAACTAAACTTGTTCCAAAATAGAAACAATTCACATATTTAATATACATATAGACATACACTTATAATACGCTATAGCGTATTATAAGTGTATGTGATAAAATGTGTTTGAAGAAATAATTATCCAAAATATCTCTAAAATATATGGGAACAATCGAAGAAAGATACCGTAAAAGAAAATCGAAAAATGACATACGAAAAGCCGTACTCACTGCTGTTAAGATAGGTGGTTTTTTAACTCTTGCTATGGTAGCACCAAATTCACTTCAATATCTAAAATCGTTTGGAATTACTCCAGGAAAAAGGCAAAAGGAAATCATGGCTCGGTCCAGAGATAGGTTGGTCAAAGATGGGTTGCTAAAATATGATGGTAAATTTGTTAAACTAACAGATAAAGGGCAAACTGTACTAGAATCTCTAGAACTAAAAGATTGGAAAATAGATAAGCCAAAAAAATGGGATGGTAAATGGCGCATGCTTATATTTGACATACCAGAAACCAGAAAATCACTTCGGGATAAAGTCCGTCACACCCTATTACATATCGGCTTCCTTCGAATTCAAGACAGCGTGTGGATATATCCTTACGACTGTGAAGACTTTGTGACTCTACTAAAGGCTGATTTTAAAATCGGCAAAGATCTTTTATATTTAATTGTTGATTCCATTGAATATGATAAAAGTTACAAAAAATACTTCAATCTATTGTTAGATAACTAACTTTTATTTAACAATTTACGTATATTTCTTCATACACTTAACAAACGCTATAGCGTTTGTTAAATGTATGGAGAAAATTATTATTATGCAAAAATAGTAAAAAACTATAAAATACGAAATCCAATTTTCGAAACTGTAATGCCGTTAATATGGTCAATTTCATGATATATTCCGCTCAGTCCTCTCAAAATTCTCGTCTGCCAAACACCATCCAAATTTTGATATCTCACCATAACCCACAAATATCTTTTAACAATATATTAACCCTTTTATACTATAACATCTCTCTAAATATAAAAATGGAAATTTTCTTTGTAAGATTACTGGATTAATCATCGTCTCATATTCATTTTTACTTTTTCTAAGCACAATAATTCTTTTTAAATATCCTATCTGATTTTACGTAAAACCTCTCTGTTTCCTTCTTTTTGAACTGTTTCTAAAATGGAAACAGTTGCTTTTTTAGCTAGTTCTCCAGAGTCAAATATGTTACTTATATGCTTGGAAACAGCCGCTTTTTGAACACCAAAAAGCTCGGCAATCTGATTAAGTGTTGCCCAAATCGTATCTTTACTTATATCAGCCCGAAGCGTTACATTCCCCCGCCCGCTTTTATAAATGACAATTTCCTGCTGATTTTTTGAAACAGTGTCTATTTTTTTCACCAATATAGTATATCAAAATTTTTTAAGAAAATATAAAAAGAAACCCCTATCGCTTCCTGCGATAGGGGTTTGAGACAGAACTAGGCGGCGGGAGAATCCTTGGACTTGGTTGTTACCGCTTCAAAACGACTCTTCCAGTCGGCGGTGACCCGCGCAGACTTTTTCTGCAGACGTTCGATGTGCGCGAAAAGCTCCTTCATTTGTTTTTCAGTCACGTCGCCGTCCTGAAACTTCTCGATGAGAGACCTGATCATGCGAGCATTCTTTGTCCCGATGCTGTTGTAAAACCTGGAGAGATGCTTCTGAACTTCGGCAACACCGTTTTTGGTCTTACGTTTGTGTCCAGAAAGAACTTCCTTCAATTTCTCCGCATCCACTTGGTACTGCTCGGCAGCTTGTTTGATGTTCAGTCCACCCTCAGTCACAGCCTCCATGGCCCGCTGAAGCTGAGCGCGATTCATTCGCGACTTCACTTCGTTGACATATTTGCGGGCCATACTGGTCGGCAAGGCAAGAAGTTCTCCGATAAGCTTCATACCCTGACTACGCTGAAGCAAGAGCATGACGGTATGTTCAGTGTCGGCTGGAGTGGGCGGTTTGGAGCCACCGGTATTGGCTTTGTAGGCCTCGGAAATCAGAGTGACCTCGTCCATGTTATGAACAACATCAACTTCAATTTCCTTTGTGCCGACAAGGTCAAAAGCTTCCTTGCGATGACGACCGTCGACAATGATCAAATCTTCCGTGACCTTGATTCGGTCCCTCATCTCTGTTCCGCCCTCAATCAGTTGAGCGAGATAGATGACATGGTCGGTATCCAGTTCCTGACGGACAAACAAGTTCGGCTTGATGTCCGTCAGTTTAATCTTCTGGGTTTTCTTCACTCTCATTTTAACTCCTTGCTATGTTTGGTTTCTGATTGCTCGTCGGACGGTCGAAAGAACCGCCCACTGTTGGCACGCCAACCGGCGCGCTTTTTGCGAATCTCGGAGAGAACAACGATGTTTCCTCTTTCAGGCCTACCTTTTTCCTGCCAAACCAGCGGTTCGAGAGAAAAAGTGATTGTCCCGATTTTTTCATTCGTTGCTACTACGTACGGCCCATGTTTGCCGTTGTCCATAACTTTTTGGACAACAGCCGTGTAGCTCTCATTTTCCATACGTCAACCAACTTTCCTTGTTAAAATCTTCGAACTCAAGGTACTCAAATGGGACGATAGTCGAAGAATTGGTTGAGAAAACTCACATAGCTCACTGTCCGAAAGACTGTCAAACAGACTATCTTCAAACAAGAGAACTGAATTTTCCAGTATGTTCAAAACAGCTAGCCGCATTCCGGCATTTGTTATAACCGGCTGACTGGCTGACAAGACAAGTTGTTGAACCGCGACGGAAACCGAGCCAACTTCTAACGGAACACTGAAAAGAACTTCGAGTCGGAGAGTGTCGTAGGCATCTTTTTTCCTACGTTCAAGCTCTACCCTTTTTTCCTTCCAGATAGTCCACATCAAGTTTTCTCTCTTCTTGTTTACTCCTTCTCTACCGAAGATCGCTTGATAAATCTGTTGAGTATCGTGATACCCAACCAGATTAGACGCTTCGACAGGAGAGAGAAGCTCGAATCCGATGAGCTCCGAGAAGTTTCGTCGAATTTTCGGCATTCTCTCAAATTCAATGATTTTGTAACCGTGCAAGTCCAGATAACACAGAAGCTTGATATGAGTTTCCCCTCTAGGTAAAGGGGACATATCGTCAAGCATGCGCTGAACAGTGCCAGGCGTAACACCAAGGAATTCGGCCATCGGCTTCATGGCTTCGGTCCGACCACGAGAACGACGGGGCACTTTGGAATTGAACCATTTGCCGAAATGCTTCAGGCAATCTTCAAGATGTTCCCTAAGCACTTCTTTTTTCTCTTCCATACTTATCACTACCTCCTTTTTTTAAATAACGCTCCAAAATCAAGCTAGCATATATATATTGTCAAGTTGACACTATAATTATTCTATTATTTAGTATTAAATAAGTGTCTATCAAAATTACTACCAGCCACGAGCTGAAAGAGCTGAACGGGCGGCGGATTGCTCGGCGTCTTGTTTGGATTCGCCTTCACCTGTTGCGATGAGGTCACGACCAACGTAAACACCGACAGTGAATTTCTTTTCATGGTCGGGACCAGTTTCTTTCATCGTTTTATATGACGGAGTAATGCCGTCAAACTCTTGAGCTTTTTCCTGAAAAAGTGACTTGGCATCTATGAAACTTCCAGCGGAAATTATTTTTTCAATAAGTGGAGTAAAGTTTCGTTCAATAAAATCTTTTGAGCTATCTAGTCCTTGATCAATATAAATCGCACCAATGAGCGCCTCTAGGGCGTTTGCTAGTATGTACTGACGCGCGCGACCGACATCTTTGCTCTCCCCTTTTGAAAGAAGCAAGTAGTCTCCCATTCCAAGTTGGTTAGCTATACCGGCACATGTATCAGCGTTAACTAGACTAGAACGGTATGCGGTCAAGTCCCCCTCCGCTTTATCTGTATATTTTTTGTATAAAAAGTCCGTAATAACAAGTTCCAGCACGGCATCCCCTAAAAACTCCAAACGCTCGTTATGATTTAATCCAGAGACCTTGTTTTCATTTATATATGAACGGTGAACAAAAGCTTGTTGTAACAAACTCTTGTCGCTAAAATTCAATCCTGTATTTTTTTCAAATTCATTAAAATCCATAGTATTAGTTTATAAAGTTATAAAGTTCTTAAAGTTTGTAAAGTATGATGCATTTGCATTTTTACTTTATGAACTTTATAACTTTAAGAACTTTCTACTTCTTCAAGAGTATATTAATGGCCTTTGTTACCAACGGCAATATATCATTATAAAAATTTAAATCAAGTATATCCCCCATTTTGAACCATTTGGCATCGTCCAACCCGCCTTTGGCTTCCGGAGTGAGGTCTACAAATTTTGATTCTGCCAAAAAATAGACGACATGCTTTTTTATTTTTCCTTTTTCAGGATTGTAAGCAACATATTCATTTTCACCGAGTTTTTCTTTGATTTTTATATCTAGCCCTAGCTCCTCTTTTATCTCGCGTATAGTGCCTACCTCCACATCTTCGTTCTCTTCAATTTTACCTTTTGATAAAGTCCATCTACCAAAAACATCGTGGACAAGAGCAAGATAAATATCATCACCATCCTTTGCATAAACTACCGCTCCCCCCAAATAGAACACTGGTACAGGCAGATTTCCGCTTCCATTATTTTTCTTGTCTTTTCCAGTTTCATCCTTGCCTGGCTCGCCGAGTTCTTTGTAGACTGCGCCCAAAACGCCATTTACGAACTTTGAGGATGTATCTCCGCCAAATGTTTTAGACAACTCTATTGCTTCGTTTATCGCCACTTTTGGTGGCACTTGAGAACGGTCAGAAAACAAAAGCTCATAAAGTCCTATGCGCAAAATGTTTCGGTCTATGACACTTATTTTATCTATAGGCCAATCTGGAGCGGCTTTTTCTATGATTAGGTCTACGTCTTTTTGTTTTTCCAAAACACCTTTGAGTAAGGTATCCATAAAAGAAAAATCCGACAAACCAGGAGCGAATTCTTCGGCGTTGCGTTTGAAAATAGAAATAGCATCAAAAGAACTTTTGGAACCAAAGTCCCACTCAAAAAGTGACTGGAGAACTATTGACCTGGAAAGGTGCCTGTTTGCCATATATGTAAATAACTACACATCTAGTATAACAAATGTATTATTTGCAAGCAACTTCTCTTTTCAATAAAAAACTAAATCAAACTTATACACTTAACTTTCGCGACCACGAAAGTTAAGTGTATTGAGAAAAATATGAAAACTACCACTTCAACTACCCATTCTTCCGTTTCTTAATTTAAAATTTTAAATTTAAAAATAATTTTAAAGTTTAAAATTACTCTATCTTCCTTCTTTCTTAGCAAGTTTATCTTTCTTAGTCTTTTTCGCTAGTTTCGCCTGCATATCAATGACTACCCTTCCTTTGTACTGACCGGTAACCAAACTGGCTCTGTGACGCAAATGTGGCACATTTGTATTTTTATCCATAGTCACAGCGGGAAAAGACAAGCTGTCGTGTGAACGCCTGTTGTTGCGGTGGCTTTTTGTGCTACGCATTCGTACAACCATAATTTGGAACATTATCACATTAGTTTAGAATAATCAACTACTACACTCAAAAATAAAAGGCACCGGGATAACTCTCCCGGCACCTTGTTCAAGCTGTAACTGTAAGAAAATGTGGAAGGAAAGATTTCTGCAATAGCTTACCCTGTGGACAACTGATATTCCATACTTTGAAATAGCTAATCTGTGTTTCAGAGTTCCATATCCTTTATGATTTTCAAACCCATAACGCGGAAACTTTTTTGCGGCTCTGTGCATAAGTTCATCTCGCGAAACTTTTGCTAGAATTGAGGCCCAAGCAATGATTTTTTCTTTCTCATCACCTTTTCTAATAGTCCTCTGATTTTTAAATTGTTTTGGAGCTTTTAGTCCCCCGTCTAGTAAAACCCGACAATTTCTTGGATTGAGTTTTAACTTTTTAATCCCTTCGGTAATTGCTTTTTTTATTGCAAAAGAAATTCCCTTCGCATCAATGACTTTATTTGAAATATGGACTATTGCCGTGTCAAAGACTGCCTTTGACATTTGGCTCCGCATGTCAAAGGCAGTCTTTGACACTAATAATTTTAAATATGTTGCGTACTTTTCCCGAGCAAGCGGGGAAAGTTTTTTACTATCTTTTCCTGTAGGCGGAAGTCGTCTGTCACGTTTCAATTTGTTGTACATTTTTTCTTCGCAAGCCACGACGCAAACCGTCACTGGCCCAGCCAAAGGTCCCCTTCCCACTTCATCTATACCAACTATAAATTTCATGCCATATTTATATTAAAAGTTAATGTTACCACATCCTTACAGGAGCAGGTCATAGATATTTTTCTGCTGAAAAATTCTGCTACCCCGTCTCGCGTCGTCACGCTCCGACTTGCGAAGTCGTAACACGACTTCTCACTTCAATTCCGACAATTTGTTTCATGTTATAATCATCTCATGCAAGAAGATAGAATAGCAAAATTCGTCCATCTCCATACCCACTCTCACTACTCCCTGCTCAACGCTTTGCCGAAAATTGACGAGCTTGTGGACACTGCAAAGAAAAATGGTATGAAAGCTCTGGCTCTGACTGACAACGCCAACTTGTACGGAGCTATTGAGTTTTACCAAGCATGCAAAAAAGCTAATATAAAACCAATTCTCGGTATTGATGCTTATGTCGCCTATCGTTCGCGAAAGGACAAACAAACTGGCATTGATAAAGAACGTTATCGTTTGGTCTTGCTTGTAGAAAATGAGGTTGGATACAAAAATTTGATTCAACTTGTAACACTGGCTCATATGGAGGGTTTTTATTACAAACCGCGCATTGACCACGAGCTTCTGGAAAAATATCACGAGGGACTTATCGCTATCGCCCCCTCGTTTTCAAGTGATATACTGCAATCGCTCAAAATGGGAAATATGGAACAAGCTCAAGAACGACTGGATTGGTACAAAAAAACTTTTCGTCCCGCTGCCGATATTGCGGGGTCTTATGACAGCGAGTCCCATTTTTATTTGGAAATAACTCATCATCCAGAAATCAAGGGTCACGAAGAAAATATGGCAATATTGTTGCAGTTTGCAAGACAAACTGCGACACCTATTGTCGCCACACACGATGTTTATTATATTGCTCCAGAAGACCGTGTGGCCAGACAAACTCTTCTTGCAATCCAATCTCAAAACGACGAAAAAATAGAAGTTAGCGATGAAGATTTTTCTTTTATTACTCCGTCGCAAGCAGAAAAATATTTCAAAGACATGCCAGAGGCACTGGAGAATTGCCTCAAAATATCTAACAGATGCAACCTCACGCTTGATTTGGGAAAATGGATTTTGCCTACTTACACTGTAGAAAACGGTCTGTCTCACGATGAGGAGTTGAAACGTCTGACATACGAAGGACTTGCCGGACACGATTTAAAAGAAACTAGAGAAATAGTAGAGCGTATTGAGTACGAACTGAAAATCATACGCGATAAAGGATACTCGCCGTATTTTCTAGTGGTCTCCGACCTTTTACATTATGCAAGAGAGCATGGAATCCTGACTACTACTCGTGGATCAGCTGGCGGGTCAATGGTTTCATATCTAAATTACATCACAACAATTGACCCTATCGTATTTAATCTTCCTTTTGAACGATTTCTAAATCCTGAACGGCCAAAAGCCCCTGATATTGATATGGATATTGCAGACAACCGTCGTGATGAAATGATTGAGTATGCAAAGAAAAAACACGGAGGAGATAAGGTGGTACAGATAGGTACATTCGGTACTATGGCAGCTCGTGGCGCCGTCAGAGACGTCACGCGTGCGCTTGGATTTCCGTATGGTGTTGGTGATAACATCGCCAAAATGATACCCTTGGGCGCGCAAGGCTTTCCGATGACATTAGAGCGAGCAATGAAAGAAAATCCCGAACTGAAAAAACTTTATAATGAGGACGCGGAAACGAAAAAAATAATCGATATGGGGAGGAAAATAGAAGGTTGTGCTAGGCATATCTCGGTGCACGCCGCGGGAGTAGTTATCCCACCTACACCAATAACGGATTACAGTCCTATTCAATACGACCCAAAAGGAGAAGGAAAAATTATTACACAGTATGATATGTACTCTCTGACAGACGAATACGATGGTGTTGGTTTGTTGAAATTTGATTTTCTTGGAATACGCAACCTTTCTATTCTGGCAGATGCTGTCAAAATCACGGAAAAACTAAAAGGAATAAAAATTAACCTAGATAAAATTCCACTGGACGATAAAAAAACTTTTGAAATGTTAGCTCGTGGTGAAACTATAGGACTATTTCAGCTAAACGGGGACGGTATGACGCGCTGGCTGAAGGAACTTAAACCTACAACTATTTACGATATAAATGTGATGGTCGCGCTATATCGTCCTGGACCTATGGACAACATAAACGAATATATCGCCAGAAAACACGGAACAAAACCTATCACTTATCCTCATCCAAATATGAAAAAGTTTTTGGACAAGACATACGGGGTGCTAGTTTACCAAGATGACCTTCTTATGACGGCTATAGAAGTTGCTGGATATAGTTGGGGTGAAATTGATAAATTTCGCAAGGCAGTTGGAAAAAAAATACGTGAAGAGATGGCTAAACAACACGTCACCTTTGTTATGGGATGTCAGAAACACGGAGGGACTACTGCAAAAAAGGCCGAGGAGTTATGGAATTTATTTGAGCCATTCCAAGGATACGGTTTCAACAAAGCCCATGCCGCAAGCTACGGAAAGGTGGCTTATCAAACTGCCTATATGAAAGCTAACTTCCCTGCCATATATATGTCAGCAGTGCTGACGGCAGAATCCGGTGATATTGTAATGATTGCCGAAATTGTGAACGAATGTAAAAGAATGGGTATTGCAATCCTTCCCCCTGATGTCAATCAGTCTTTTGGAGGCTTCACCGTCCCGGTGCCTGATGTTGTCGGGACGCCTGTGGCACCAGTCGATAATATCATTCGTTTTGGACTGACTACCATTAAAAATTTCGGCGAAGGTATCAGTCAAACAATCATTACCGAGAGAAAAGCAAATGGACCTTTCTCTTCATTTTCTGATTTCTTGAGCCGTGTCAAAGACAAAAATTTAAATAAAAAATCTCTTGAATCACTAATAAAAACTGGGGCTTTGGATTCTTTTGCTTCCGGTAATGTAACCTATAGAGCCCTACTTCTTTTCAATTTAGACCGCTTACTTGAATTTCATAAAGAAGAACAGAAAAAAGAGAGTGATCAAGATTCATTATTCTCTATCATGAGAGGAGCTACATCGCAGGCTAACGAAATACATCTTGAACCTGCCCCCAAATCAAATCCGGCAGATAAATTGGTCTGGGAAAAGGAACTTCTCGGCCTTTATATTTCCGGACATCCTTTGGACAGTTTCAAGCGTAAACTTGAAGATAAAAAAAATGATATTAAAAAAATAAAAGAAACGGCAAAAGAAAAAGACTCTGTTGTTCTGGGTGGTATCATTGAAGAAATACGAGCTGTTACTACCAAAAATGGAGACAGAATGATATTTTTAAAGCTTGCCGACTTATCCGACTCTATTGAGGCCGTGGCTTTCCCAAAAGTTTATGAGGAGTTTCGAGACATTCTTATCCAGGAAAGTTGCATCGTGGTCAAAGGCGCTTTTTCCACGCGCAACAGCGGAAAGTCCATTTTGATTGATAAAGTCAAATCAATGGAGTAAAAAACCGCCGAGTGCAGATCTCGGACGGATTGGATGAGAACATATCTCAAAATGGAAGGCATGTGCCGCAAGACCCCCCTCACGGCACACCCTCGTTGATGTCTCCTTAGTATCCACACGACTTCGAAAGGAGAAAAGAAGCTCCAACCGAGGAGTAAGGAAAGACTACGGAGATTGATTTAATGGTACTGCCACAAAATCTCTATGTCAAGCTAATTATGAACACCCAATAAAGTCAAAGTAATTAGATTTTTTGAAATAAATCTGATACTCTAAATAGCATGGAAAATGACGAAGCAAAAGAGAAAGAAAGCGAGATGCAGAAGAATGACCACCGAAAAATAGGTAAGGAGCTTGATCTCTTTACTTTTTCAGATCTTGTTGGTTCAGGACTACCCCTGTGGACACCAAAAGGAAATATTTTGCGCGAAGAACTTGATAAATTCGTCTGGGAATTACGTTCCGAAAATGACTACGGTAAAGTAACTATTCCCCACATCACAAAAAAGGACTTGTACGAAACAAGCGGACATTGGGATAAATTTTCCGAGGAGCTTTTCCGGATTACCTCACGTGAAGGCAAAGAATATGCCTTGAAGCCGATGAACTGTCCGCATCATACGCAGATTTTTGCCCGCAAACCACATTCATATCGGGAAATGCCGCAACGCTATGCCGAGACTACAATGGTCTATCGAGATGAACAGTCAGGAGAGCTCGGAGGACTAACTCGCGTTTTGTCTATTACTCAAGATGATTCTCATGTTTTCTGCCGCACGAGCCAAATAAAGGAAGAATTTCTAAAAATTTGGGATATTGTTGATACATTTTATAAAATATTTGGATTTACACTTCAGGTTCGCCTTTCTTTCCGAGATCCAAAAGATATGAATAAATATATTGGAACAAAAGAGATCTGGGATACTGCAGAAAGTGAGTTGCGAGAAATTGCTAAATCCCGTGGCGCGGATTATTTTGAAGGTCCAGGAGAAGCCGCTCTATACGGACCAAAATTAGATTTCATGGCAAAAAATTCTGCTGGGCGTGAATGGCAAGTGGCTACAATCCAACTCGATATGAATATGCCAGAAAAATTTGATCTAACTTGTGTAAATGAAAAAGGTGAAAAAGAACGCATTGTTATGATTCATTCCGCCATTACCGGCTCTATTGAACGCTGTGTGGCCGTCCTTCTGGAACATTATGAAGGTAACTTGCCACTATGGATGTCACCTGTTCAAGTTAAAGTTATTCCGGTGCGGGAAAATCACAACACAATGTCAAAGACCGTCTTTGACATGTTACGAGAAAATAATATTCGCGCAGAACTAGATCTCGCTGATGAGAACCTCGGTTCAAAAGTCCGTGATGCAAAAAATAACAAAATCCCGTACTGGATAGTTATCGGCGATAAAGAAATTGAGGCGGATAAAGTAACTTTGGAATCCCGCGATAACGGCCAAATCGGAGCATTTTCAAAAGAAGAAGTTTTAGAAAAACTTACTAGCGAAATTAAAAACAAAAAATAATCCTTGATAATATAATAGATGTATAGAAAATATATTTTGATATCGATTGTGATTATCCTGATTTCAATCGCCATACTCTTTTCCATGGGACGGCTTCCTTTTTGCAAATGCGAAGTGATTTCTATATGGTCATCGGACGTGATGAGTAGCGAACAGTCACAGCAGTTTGCCGACCCATACACATTTACACATATCATTCATGGCATTGCACTTTACTTTCTACTTTGGCTTGCTTTTGGAAGACGTTTAAACACCTTGCAGAGATTTGTACTAGCTATTGGCATGGAAAGCGCCTGGGAGATTTTGGAAAACACAGACTATGTTATAAACCGCTACCGTGAGGCAACAATTTCTCTAGATTATTACGGTGATAGTATATTCAATAGCGTGGGTGATATTATAGCCATGGCAGTTGGATTTTTTGCTGCATGGAAATTTCCCAAAAAAGTAAGCTTCGGAATTGTAGTGCTAATAGAACTTTTGCTTTTGTATTTCATCCGCGACAACCTGACAATTAATATCATAATGCTTATTCATCCCATTGAATCTCTTAAACACTGGCAAGCAGGAATACAATAAAATCAAGCAAGAACAGAGAAGTCCAGCAAAGAAATTCTTTGCTGGACTTTAACCTCCTCTCATTAATGCCTCTATCACAGTTTCTTTATGCATTGTTTCCAAGAGACCAAAAAGCACCTCTCCTTTTTCAGCATTTCCAGAATGGAAAGCCATAAGCATATCTTTATTTATTTTTTGCCCCTTTACGGTATGATGGACAAAAAAGTTACAATAAAGACATCGACAGGACTCCGTTTGAAGAATTTTGCGACTTGTTTTCATAAAACACCTCCTTCATAATAATATCACAAAAAATTCCGTACGCTACTAACCTGTATATCAAAAATCTCTGGGCTAATGCTTTGCCTATCCCCCGACTCACTCCTGTAATTAAAACTGTTTTCATAAACTAAATATCCAGAGTAGCTTTGGTGGCGTTGGATTGGATGAACGACTTGCGGGATGGGACGTCAGAGCCCATGAGGATATCAAAAACTTTGTCGGCTAGGACAGCATCGGCGATGGTTACTTGTTTTAGGATGCGACGAGCGGGGTCCATGGTTGTTTCCCATAGCTCTTCGGCATTCATTTCACCGAGACCTTTGTAACGCTGGATTGAGATTTTCGATTTTTTTACAGTCGTAGCTTCGCCTAATGTTAATTTGCCTTCGGCTTGTTCTTTCTCGATTTCAGATTCCACTTCTACTTCTGCGTCATTCTGCGTTTCGTCTGCGATGTCTGCGGGCAGGTCGCCCACCACTGCCATTTTTTCATCATCAGAGTACGCGTAACGAATCTCTTTGCCCTTTTTTATTTTATAAAGTGGCGGTTGAGCAATGTAAATAAATCCTCCGTCTATAAGCGGTTTGAAAAATCTGTACAAGAGCGTCAGAATGAGTGTGCGGATGTGCGCGCCGTCCACATCAGCATCTGTGGCAATAATGACTTTGTGATAACGCAATTTGGAAATATCAAATGTATCGCCGATAGCCGTGCCGAGAGCGATAACCAAGTTTTTTATTTGTTCTGACTCAAGCATTCTGTCCAAACGAGCACGTTCAATGTTTAAAATCTTTCCACGCAAAGGCAATATGGCCTGTGTTCGTCTGTCGCGACCAGTTTTAGCCGTACCGCCTGCAGAATCCCCCTCTACCACAAAAAGTTCTGCATCTTCAGGTGTGGTGCCACTTTGACAGTCTGCAAGTTTTCCGGGAAGTGTCATTCCCTCCAATGCCCCTTTGCGAAGTATGGAATCTTTTGCCGCCTTTGCGGCCTTTCGTGCTCTCAAGGCCAAAATTACTTTCATAATAATAGCTCTGGCATCGTCCGGATTTTCCTCCAAGAAATACGAGAAACTTTCCGAAAAAACAGTATTGACCGAACTCTGGGCTTCTACGGAGCCGAGTTTGGATTTAGTCTGTCCTTCAAATTGAATCTCCCGAAGTTTTACAGATATAACCGCAGTTAATCCTTCCAAGACATCTTCGCCAGTGAAATTATCCTCGCTCTCTTTTATCAGATTATTTTTACGACCGTATGTATTCAAAGTTCTAGTCAGTGCAGTTTTAAAACCAGTAACATGCGTACCACCTTCAGCAGTATAAATGTTGTTTGCAAATGGCAAAACTCGAGAAGAAATATCATCTACATATTGGAGAGCCACTTCCACCGACTCGTATTCATTTGTCTTCTTTTCCACATAAAAAATATTTTTGTGAATCGGCTTTTGAGTACTGTTATAAAACTTTACAAGCGACAAGAGTCCCCCTTCAAAATAAAATGACATACTAGGGATTTCTAGTCCGAGTTCGCTTATCTTGAAAACCTCATCCTCCTTGATTTTCTCTTGTGTCTCACGCGCGTCGTTGACCGTAATACGCAAACCTTTGACCAAATATGCTTGCTGGCGCAAATGGTCAACAACTTTTTGGAAATCAAAAGCAATTTCTGGAAAAATAGCTGGGTCTGGCTCAAAAACGACGATAGTACCATGCTGTTTTGTTGTGCCAACTTTTTTAACACTAGCTTTTTTCTTTCCTTGAGAGTATTCCTGCATATAAACTCCACCATCTTTGTGAACTGTCACTTTACAATATATAGAAAGGGCATTGACAACCGATGCTCCCACACCGTGCAATCCTCCAGAAACTTTGTAGCCGGAACTATCTTCGCCGAACTTTCCTCCAGCGTGGAGAGTGGTCATAATAGTTTCTAGAGCCGAAACTTTTGATTGCTTATGAATGTCTATCGGAATACCGCGACCATTGTCCGTTACTCGCACACGATTGTTCGGAAGGAGTGTGACCTCAATATCGTTTGCAAAACCACCCATAGCTTCGTCCCGAGCGTTATCAAAAATCTCTGTTATGAGATGTTGGAGGCCATCAAGTCCAGTAGTACCAATGTACATTCCGGGACGCTTTCGCACCGGCGCTAGGCCCTCCAATATGGTGATTTGTTCGGCTCCATAGCTACTTGTTTTCTCTGCCTTTTTGTCTTCTTTTACCTTTGCCATGAACTTCCAGTATATCAAAAATACCTATTCAAAACAAGCTTAAATTGACAAAAATTACCGCACATTGATTCCTGTCTTCTTTTGGATTTCGTACGTATTGCCATGACTCAATAGTCCTCGATATGAATTAAGAGTTTCAGGTCGGGGATATCCTTTAAGAGATTTGAGCACTTTTCTTTTTGTACTCGTCCTTATGGTTCGATGATGTGGAAAGTGAGTCCAACCCAGGAAGTCAATACCGGAAGTATATGACTGTATGTACACCTTGTCGGGATGTAGCGAGAGATGGAGTTTGTCTCGAAGAAATAAATCAATCTTTGGCAATAATTCTTCAAGATATCCTTTATCTGGCGAAAGAAAAACGAAATCATCCGCATAGCGGATATAATATTTTACTCGAAGCTTTTGTTTTACAAACGCATCAAATTCGTGCATATACGCGTTTACCAAAAGCTGCGATGTTAAGTTGCCAAGAGGCAAACCTATTCCTTCTTTTGTTGTGTGAAAACTTTTTAACACTTGTCCAATAAGCCACTTAATTTCCGGATCTTCAACATGTCTATCAAGCACTTTTATCATTACTTCTTGATCAATCGAGGCAAAGAATTTTCGTATATCACATTTCAGGACATAACATGTGCGCGTATAATTTTTTGAAACTTTCCCAGCAAAGACTTTGAACCGATCGAGAGCCTTGTGTGTAAAAACTGATTCGCTCGATAGTATGATGCACCGACTTATTTATTTTTTCGCAAAGGATTGCACACATCCGTAAGTACGTAACCGACAGACTACTGGCAAAATTCCTAAAACGAGATTCCGAGTCATGAGATTTCAGAAAAACCTGTTGTCGCATGTCGATCGAAAATCCGGAGTCATTGTATATAAAATTTTTGGATAAAGAAAGACCCCCGCGGTGAAGCAGGGGCCGGGCTCAAAGAGCCAAAGAAATACAAGAACAATGTCAGAGTGACCAAGCGTCCAAGGTCTACGCCTCGCCGGCGGGCAAGTCGCAGAAGGCCAGGAGAACGTAGCGGTCGCTCCAATCATACTCGAAGCCGTCGAGGTCGAACCCGAAACCGCCACCGGAGACCCGGTACACGCTCGGCACCCTGTGGTAGCCGTCAACGAAAGGAAGGTTGTCCTTCTCATCAAAAGAGAGTGACCACTGGGAAACCGTCAATTCGTCTTTCTTCTGTTCGTAGGCCAGACTGGCGCCTTGAGCGCCGATGAGTGTTGCTTTGACACGCTTGAGCTGAGTCAGACAGTCATCCGACGTGACGCGTCCTTTGATTTGGAACGCCTTGACGAGAAATTTCTTGCCGGGAACGAGTGCAGGTGTCTTAGCGAAGTTGGCGTCGGTCAATTCAGGATTGTAGTAGTAAAACTTCTTTTTGTGCGCTTTGCCGAAGCTGGTCAGGCGAGTGGCGTGAACGTAGTCAGCCGGGACCGTAATCTCGAAGCTGTTGATCAGTTCGAAACGATTGTCCGGTTGTGAACGTTTGTCGATGAGCATCGCCAGTTCCTTTGCGAACTCGGGATCCTCATTGAGTTGCTGAGCCTGATCTTCATCGAGACCAGCCTTGTTGTAGACTGCCGCACACTTCTGCATGAAGTGGAGGCCTTTCGGGTCGCGATCTGTGACGGTTGTAGACGTAGCCAATGGTGACATCGGTATCATCCTTCCTTTTCAATACACCTGCCAAATACGGTCAGGATTTCTAGCTCACATGCTAACATACTTACGACTTACTTGTCAAGTTCTTATTTTTCTTCATTTTCGGTATTCTAAATGTATGGCCTACTACATCGCCTCGAAAGACGAGGAGAAAGAGATATTGAAAAAGCTTGAGATGCGGCAGAATGCCGAGACGGCGCGCATCAAGCGCTATTTGGCCATGCCGGACCTTTCTCGCACACCAGGAAATCCGCTGCGCGACATTGTGGAAAAGGCCAAAAGCACGCCTTCACTCAAAGACTTTGACGATATCGACATTCCGGAAATAATTGACACTCGAATACTCTTTGATTTGTTTGATTTCCCCGCCGACCATCCGGCCCGAAGCAAGTCGGATACGTATTATGCGGATGATACGCATGTCCTGCGCACACATGATACCGTCATGTGGTATTACTATTTGAATCTTCCCGAGGTCAAAGAAAAAATCGGACAAGGGGAAGCTGTGGGTGTCGTCTGCTATGGCAAAGTGTTCCGCAAGGATGAAATTGACAGAAAGCACATGAATATTTTCCACCAGTTCGGCGGATTGTATTTGCAACCCGACAGCATGGGCATTGTACCCATTGAAGAACTGCGAAAAGTCCTCTCGCAGATTGTCAAAAGTCTCTTCGGTGAAAATGTGAAATATCGCTTTTTGGATGACACATTTCCGTACACTGACCCATCGCTTCAGGTGGAAGTGGAAGTCAATGGAGAATGGATTGAGATTCTCGGCGGCGGGATGCCCAAAAAGAGTTCGCTTTCAAAAATGGGCATTGAAGGATACAATGGTTGGGCCTTCGGCTTCGGTTTGGAGCGACTTGCGATTATTTCCATGGAGCTCCCGGACATCCGGCTCCTCTGGTCATCTGACGAGCGGGTAACAAAACAGCTCAAACTGGGAACAAAATTTGTGGAAGTTTCCAAGTATCCTCCGATTGTCCGCGATATTTCTTTTGTAGTAAAAAATTCATTCGTTCCTAATGATTATTTTGATATCGTGCGCGAAACTGCGCCGGAGATCGTTGAGCAAGTAGAACTTCTGGACAAATATGAGAATGTAGAAAAATTTGGAAGCGGTATGATAAGTTATGCTTTTCGTATCACCTACCGCTCACTTGACCGTACACTAACATCTAACGAAATAGATAATATTCACAAAAAGCTGGAAGAAGCTACTAAAAAAAATTACGAGGCGACTGTTCGCTAAATACAACATATTGACTTATCAAGAAAAACATTGTAGAGCCGCCTCCCAGGATCGAACTGGGGACATTTACTTTACAAAAGTAACGCTCTGCCAACTGAGCTAAGGCGGCGGATGAAATTTTTAATTTTCAATTTCTAATTTCTAAACAAAAGAAACACAATCAATCTAGCATCATTGGAGACTTTATTCAAATCTAAACCTTACGAGAATTCGTGCTTGGTTTTTCTTCAGCGAGCTTTTCCAGAAAAAACGATACCGAACCGCGACTTTTCAGTATCCGTCGGCCACGAAAGTTGTCGCCGGCCTCGTAGTATTTCTTTGAAACATAATCTTTCATCCGAACAAGAAGCTCGTAACAATAGGCAGGGACAAAATCAAAAATGAAAATACGAGCGATTTTTTTGTAGCGGAAAATCACTATATGTATGCGCTCTATAAAATCGTGAATTTTGTGGTCACCTTTTTTAAATAAATTTGATAGAAAGTGTATTTTTCTGACTTTTATCTCAAAAATCTTTGAGAGAAGCATAAAAGACAAAAATAAACAAGATAATGAAAATATTATTGTGATCATATGATTTCAAATAAAAATTATTGCGAAACAGAATATCGAATAAAGCGTGAAATTTCTATTTTTTCACCAAATTTCTGCACTGCCAACTGGAGCAAGTTCGTTATTGTCACTTCAGGATTTTTGATAAATGGCTGAACAAGAAGAGCTTGTTCGTTCTCCGGATTCATGGCTGTGGCATGCATAGCTATGTCACGAGCCAAACTTTTGAATTCCTCATTTTTAGCCACAAAATCAGTCTCACACAGAAGCTCTATCATAGTGCCAACATTGCCGGTAGCGTGAATATAAGAAGAAATAACACCAGCCCCGAGAGTACGGTCGCCTTTCTTTTGACTAATTTCAGCGCTTTTCTGCTGTAAAAAAACTTTGGCTTTTTCCATATCTCCCCCAACTTCTTCTAGGGCCTTTTTACACTGCATGACAGAGATGCCGGTTTCGTCACGCAACTTTTTGACAAGTTCTGTTGTTATAGTCATACGAAATAACGAATTAATACACGAATGGCTACGAATAAATACTTATTTAACTTCCTCTTTCTTTAGTTGGCCAATTTTGTAACTATTTGCAACTTTTTGGAGAAAAAATTCAATGCTTGCTTTTGATGAATCGTTTCCTGGAATAGGATAATCAATTTGGCTTAAATCGTTGTCTGTGCCACAGAGGGCAACTACAGGAATACCTATTTTTTTGGCTTCTTTGACTGCAATTGATTCTGCTTTGGCATCTATCACAAAAAGAGCTTGGGGCAGATTTTTCATTATGCTTATGCCAAAGAAAAATTCCTTTAATTTGGCAATATCACGGTCAATCAAGAGCCGTTCTTTCTTTGTGTACTTTGCAAGTTCACCTTTATCCCTTTCTGAAACGAGACGCTCCATTTTTTCCACTCGTTTGCGGATTTCAGGGAAGTTGGTTAGTGTTCCTCCAATGAATCGTCCAGCGACATAAGGGGCAGTGATACTTTCTGCCGTAGAGACGATGGCTTTTTTTGCCTCTTCTTTGCCACTGACAAATAGAATCATAGCATTTTTGGAACCCAAAGTCTCCACAAATTCCAGGGCACTGTGGAGAGCTTCGGAGGTCTTTTCTAGGTCAAATATCTCAATCTTGTTT
>Ga0209211_10002226_pt1 | contig 33999 bp, 43 predicted proteins | sample RifGroA2_FD_183992 | JGI IMG/M metagenome (GOLD analysis project Ga0209211, IMG submission 183992) | Groundwater microbial communities from Rifle, Colorado, USA - Groundwater A2 (SPAdes) (version 2) | ecosystem: Environmental > Aquatic > Deep subsurface > Groundwater | place: Rifle, Colorado... | reverse complement strand
TAATTGTAGATTTGTGACGCATACGCTCAAATCCATCATGTGGCACAAATTGTTTCTTACAATAATTACAAAAATAACTTTGCTTAACACACAACTTTCTTCGACGAGAACCATTCTTAACAACATCAAGAGAACCACAAAATACACAAATCATAGGAATCACCAAAAAACATTAAGAACAAGGTTATATATAAATCATTCGTTTAATAGACAATGTCGTTTCACAACATCATTTATAAAGGGTTTCATGCTTCTATCTTCCATAAGATATAAAAAGGATACTTGGAGTATGATTTTATGGGTATTTTAAGGGATAAGAAGATTGCTGTTGCATTAGCATTGATTGTCATGATAGTTGGGAGTATAGCTTATTTCATCACTGATGCATACTTGATGGGTTATGATGAGGAAGAATTCATCAAGGAGATGATCATTCATCATGAAGAGGCTGTTATTAGCTCTAGGATTATGTTGAATTCGGAGGATCAAAAGGTCAGGGATTTAGCCAATAATATTGTTGATGCTCAAGAGAAAGAAATATCGTTGTTGGAATCATGGCTTAGTGAATGGTATCCTGAGAGCAAGCAAATAAATAGTAAGAGCATGATGCCTAAGCTTTCAAGCCAAGCATCAAAGGAAAGAGACATCTTATACCTTAAAGGCATGATCAAGCATCATGAAGATGCTATCATGATGGCTGAGAAGGTCTTGAAGACTTATCCAAGGTCAGAGGTGCAATCCTTAGCAGAGAATATAATTAATGTACAATCTCAAGAGATAATACTGATGGATTCAATAATCAAGAACATGAATGGTGTGTTGATATGAAAAAAACAGATCTAGACATCAAAGGAATGCATTGCGCAAGCTGCGCATCACTCATAAATAGATCTCTTTCCAAAACAGAAGGTGTTAAGGAGGCCAATGTTAATTATGCAACTGCAAAAGCCTTAATTATTTATGATGAATCAAAACTTAATGATAATGAGCTCATAAAAATCGTCCAATCTAAAGGATATGATGCATTAATCAGCTCTGGAAAAGTTGATGTAGAGAAGGTACAGCAAGAACAGCAGGCTGAAATAAAGAAATACAGGGATAATTTCATTCTTGGATTAATATTTGCAATCCCGGCATTCATTATCGGAATGATCTTCATGCCTTTAAACATCATGATTCCATATGCAGAGTTTATTCTGTTCCTTTTAGCGACTCCTGTCCAATTCATAGTAGCATCAGACATCTATAAGAGTTTCTGGGTCTCATTAAAAGCAAAAACAGCAAACATGGATACATTGATTGCAATAGGAACAACAGCTGCTTATGTTTATAGTGTCTATACATTATTCTTTAATCCTGAACTTGGACAATATTTTGAGACTTCTGCAATTCTAATAACATTTGTTGTTCTAGGAAGATATCTTGAGGCAAGGGCAAAAGGCAAGACTAGCGAAGCAATAAAGAGCTTGATGCAACTAAGCCCAAAAATAGCCACTGTAATCAGAAAAGGCAGGGAATTAAAGATAAGTGTTGATGAAGTCATTGAGGGAGATACATTGATTGTTAAGCCTGGCGAAAAAATTCCAGTAGATGGAATAATCATTGAAGGAAATTCAAGCATTGATGAGTCGATGATCACAGGAGAAAGTATTCCATTAGAGAAAAACAAAAATGATAAAGTGATTGGAGGAACAATCAACAAGCATGGATCTTTTAAATTTAAAGCAACTAAAGTCGGAGAGAATACAACTTTATCTCATATAATAAAATTGATTGAGGATGCTCAGGGAAGAAAAGCTCCCATACAAAGATTTGCAGACACTATATCAGCATATTTTGTGCCAATAGTATTAGTAATTGCAATCCTAACATTCATCGCATGGTTCTTTATTTTCGGCAAGGATTTCCAGTTCGCATTACTAACAGCTGTCGCTGTTCTTGTTATTGCGTGTCCATGCGCTCTAGGATTAGCTACGCCGACATCAATCATTGTCGGTACAGGAAAAGGTGCAAAAGAAGGCATCTTAATCAAAGGTGCTGATTCTCTTGAAATAGCACATAAGACAAAATATGTCATATTTGACAAGACAGGAACAATAACCAATGGAACGCCAGAAGTGACAGATACTATCCCATTATCAAAGATTTCTGGTATGCAATTATTGATGATTGCTGCAAGTATTGAATCAGGATCAGAGCATCCATTAGCAGATGCAATAGTCAATAAGGCAAAAGAGTCAAAGCTAAAATTGCAGCCAGCAAAATCATTCAAGGCAATTCCTGGATATGGAATAAGTGCATCATTAAATAAAAAGAAATATCATTTCGGAAATCAGAAATTGCTAAACAAAAACAAGATCAAGGTTGATAAGAAAATCATTGAAAAGATAAATTCATTAGAATCCCAAGGAAAAACAGTCATGATACTGTCTGAAAAGAATGTTCTTGGATTGATTGCTGTTGCAGATACAATAAAAGATAATGCTCAAGAAACAGTCAAAAAACTTCAGAGCATGAACATCGATGTTTATTTAATTACTGGTGATAATGAAAGAACAGCAAAAGCAATAGCAGAACAAGCAGGCATTAAGAATGTGTTTGCAGAAGTTCTTCCAGAAGATAAAGCATCATATGTAAAGAAATTACAGCAAAAAGACATAACAGACAACAAAAATAATAAGGATAAGAAAAATAATGTTGTTATGATGGTCGGTGATGGCATTAATGATGCGCCAGCATTAGCACAAGCAGATATTGGCATTGCAATGGGCTCTGGAACAGATGTTGCAATGGAGACAGGAAATATTGTATTGATGAAAAACAATCTTTCAGATGTGCCTAAAGCAATCAAATTAAGCAGGATGACAATGAACAAGATAAGACAGAACATGTTCTGGGCATTATTCTATAATGTTTTAGGAATACCAATAGCTGCAGGAGTTCTCTATCCATTTACAGGATGGCTGCTTAATCCGATAATTGCAGGAGGAGCAATGGCTCTTTCAAGTGTATCGGTTGTGACGAATTCATTGTTGTTGAGAGGAAAGAAGATTTGAAGTAACAATTTCAGTCATCGACAAAATGTCAATTTCTTACCAAGTAATAAAAATCTTCATTTTTCAGTGCTTTTTCTTACCTGACATTATACATAGAATAAGTGAATCATTTCTTATAATATTATTTGCCTTTCACAATCTCTTCTGCCTTGCTTATGAACAGCAATGTCTTTATTCTTATCTTCTCAACATCTTTTGCGTCATATTTTATTTTTGTTGAGTATTGTGCATCTTCTCTTTTTTGCTCAGATTCCACATAGAACAACAGGTCTTGTGCATCAAGCAGGTTTAATAACTCAATATCCTCTTTCGACAATCCTGATTTGTAAAAATGCTTAATTATTAGACATAAAGTTGCATCATGATTTTTAGACATCAAACCCTTTGTAGATATAAGAGCCAATGCTGCATGATATGCTGCATAGTAGCAGGATATTAATTTCCAATCATTGTATTCAGGATTTATGCTCTTTATGAAATCGCTGTTATGCCTGGCCTTTTCCAAATGACCTTTTGTCTCGGCTTTTGTCGAATTTTTTGTTATTGCATTATTTTCTTCATATGTCTTTATTTTTAATTCCAGAAATTTTCTATCTTCTAATAATCTTCTTAATGCGCGTTCATTCATTGTTTAGAACCTCGTAATATAATGAGTTGTTATATATAGGAAATCCTATCTCAATGCCAGATTGTATGACATGATCCTCCTTTAGTTTTATTTCTCTTGTGAAGTCTTTATATGTCATTTGAAACTCGCTTATTTTTATTCCAGTTTGAGCTTCAGCATATGTCCTTGCTTTCCCAGTATCTGTCTTTTTGTTAAATATCATGATTATATCTACATCTGATTCCTCAGTGAACGTGGCTTTTGCAGTTGACCCGAAGACAATTGCCAGCACTGGTTTCTCTTCAAGTTTTTGCATGAAAAATCTTATGGCATTCCTTCTCAGCAATGGCAATGACTCAAGTTTTTCTTCATCATACAATGGGAAGATATTTTTGGTGTAGCCTTTGTTGACTGAAAACTTTTTTAGGTTTCCCTCTTCCTTAAAAACAAGTATACGGTTTCTTGTAAGATTCTTCAAATGCCTTGTTAATGCGCTTTGATCCAGTTTGATCTTTCTTGAAATCTCTCTAAGATGCAGAGGCGTGTTTCTATTCCTGTAAAATTCCTTTAATACTTTCCAATATGCATCTTTTATTAGTGTTCTCATTTTGACAACGAACGTTGTTATTTCGACAACATTTAAATAGTTTACGGTTCAAACGAGAGAGCGCTATTTTTTTCATCAAAAACAGCCAGAGCATTATCCATAGATGGGTAGAAATCATTTCTCCTTCATAAATCTTACGCGAGCATACCTGATGAAAGGGACGAGAAATTACAGAGTCTATTCAATTGTCATATTTCTTCACTATATAGGCTAGTGGACGATCATAAATATCATATGATTTTGCATATTTCATAGTTTCTTTTAATTTATCAACCTTGAAACTGTGTTTCTCAACAAAAGAAAACTTATTCAAAGGAATCATTATAACAAACTCACCAACAGACATTCCTATATTTATGTAATTCCTTATTTCATGTCTGTTGAAGAATTCTTTCCAATACTTTAAGTCTTTTTTCAAGACCTTGATACAATAAGGAGATTTTTCCAAGCCTCGCTGAACATATGAGAAATCCGACCATATCTCTACTGCTGACAATTGAGTGAATGAATAATCCCTTTCAGCTTTTTTCATTATTTCTGGAACCCTGAATTTCAATAATCCTGTTATTGCATCTGACGGATTCTCACAGGAGTAGGATTTATCTTGATTTTTCTTTATCCATCCTGTTCTTAACAATAATGCAAAGATCTTCTTCTTCATGCTTTCTGATACAATCCAATCTAATTCAGACTGCCTGAATCTTCCTTTAATGCCATGCCTTGAGAATAACAAGGCATAAGCCTTCAATCCATACTGTGGAATTTCGATAGTCATATAGTTACCTAATAGGTAACTCATATATAAAGGTTTTGGTTTTTTGTTGTGCAGAATTAAATTCTCCCAGCAATAGCTTGACTATTCCGACAAGACGCGCACTGTTGTTGATGTTGTTGTTGCCATTGAAGCCATTATTGTTGTTGTTCGCGTGCACTAAGCGCCCCTAGATTAGCTCTTAAGCCTCGAGTTTTCACCACTGCTTCATTTCTGTTGCAATTGAATTTTATAGCATATCCGCATATGCCTTAGCAAAAGAGCGTGTAGTCCAGCTACTTTAAATCGCACAATTCTTACGGATAATCATGCAAAGTGCCGGGATTAAACAAATAAAAAAAAGAATAATATAAAAATCTATTGCTTATTTTTCAAGCCGTTCATTAGATATAAATATATACCTTCCATCATTGGTCAGGATGTCGTTTCTCTTATTATACGCATTTGCGACTCTGTTTTCCAAAAACTCTTTGTGAGTTATTTTTTGCGCAACTGCGCCTCCGGCGCTACCCCCGACAAGACGCGCATTGAGGTAGATGCCGTTGCAGCCATTGAAGCCAAAATTGTTGACGTTCGCCTGCACTAAGCGCCCCTGTGGAACACTATAATCAACATCAGATATTCTATGGAAATTTCCATAAGTATCCCATTTAGACTCTATCTTGTCAAGCAATTTCGTTCTCCTCTCTTCACTTCCAACGATCATTAAGAATCTATCATCTGTCCTAAGAGTGTCTTTCCATCTATCTTGCTTGGCTTTTTTACCTATTGGAACATATCCCCTCTTATTAAAAACCATCTTATCGACTTTTTCAACAATAATATAGCTTTCAGGAAGCGTCAAGTTTCCTTCTTTAATCTCTTCAAGAGGAACAGCATATTTCAATAATCTTGCGAATTCTTCAGGATCTAGCTTTGCAAATCCATAATTCAAAAACTCATTCTTATCATAAGCTCTCTTTATTCTTTCAGAATTGTTCAAAGCCATTGATTTCTCGCCAATAGCAACCATATAAACTTTATTGCCTTTATTATCAGTGCCATGATCTTCTTCAGCCATTCCAGTAAACCAATTAGTCCATGCAGGATCGTCAAATGGTGCATAAAGCCTATTATCGACAATATCAGGAATAGTCCAAATATGACCTTTCTTGCCGACCATCTTTTCAACTGCAGCCATTGCTTTATCAGGACGCAAAGCATCAGTAGCTGTGCCTACAGTAATTTCCTTTTTTTGTGTAAGTATAAAAACCATTTTAACCTCCTACATAATTTCTTTTTAACCAGGTAAAACATAACTATTTATAAAGTTTTCGATTATTTTACCACTCAATAGTGGTTTATTAATTTCTGCGATAATGAAATTGAAAATCTTATAAAAAGGACAATAATTCATAAATAAACAAAAAAAAACAGTAATAATTCGACATGAAAAACTTGTATGAAGACATATGCAATTATGAAAACCTAGAAAAAGCGTTCACAAAAGCGAGAAAACACAAAACATTAAAACCTTACATTATTGAATTTGAGGAAAAGTTAAAAGAAAATCTTCTGCAACTCCAGGAAGAATTAATTACACAAACTTACAAACCTCGACCATTAAAGACATTCATAATTAGAGGCCCAAAAACAAGAAAAATATCAAAGTCAGATTTTAGGGACAGGGTAATCCACCATGCAATATGTAATATTATAGAACCTATATTCGACAAGACATTCATCTATGATTCGTATGCTAATAGAATAATGAAAGGAACACTAAAAGCTATTGAAAGATTTGACGAATTCAAAAGAAAAGTCTCAAAAAACAATCACAAAGCATGCTACTTTCTAAAAGCAGATATAAAACATTATTTTGATACGGTTGATCATCAAATTCTTTTCAACATCTTAGCAAGAAAAATAGAAGATGAAAAAGTCATCTGGCTCATCAAACAAATTTTCGACAATCACAAAACAATAGAATCAGGAAAAGGCATGCCACTAGGAAATCTTACATCTCAATTCTTCGCAAATGTCTATCTCAACGAACTAGATCAATATGTAAAACATTTTTTGAAGGCAAAATATTATATAAGATATGTTGATGATTTCATCATACTGCACGGTTCTATAGATCAACTCCAACAATATGAGAAAGAAATCAATAAATTCCTAAAAGAGAAATTATCGCTAGAATTGCATCCTGACAAATCAAAAATCTTAAAGTTACAAAAAGGAGCAAACTTTCTAGGATTTAGGATATTCTATAATCATAAGCTCATAAGAAAAAAGAATCTCAAAAAATTCGAGAGAAAATTCAATAAACTCAAAAAAGAATATAACGAAGGCGTCATTGAGAGAGAAAGAGTCATAGAAAAATTCGAAGGATGGATAGCATACATAAGCTATGCCAACACATACAAATATAGACGGCATTTAATCAGAGAAATAAATAAGAATTTTCCGATAATAAAATCAGCTAAGTCAACAAATACCATTAAGCATCAAAACCATCTAAAAAGAACAGAATCAAGCAATCTCCAATTCAGCTCACAAAAGACATTGCAACTATACAAAAAAGGAATGACCATCAAACAAATAGCTCAACATAGAAACATCAAGGAATCAACAGTCTGGGAGCACTTAGCCAAGCTAATAGAACATCATCAATGCAAGATAAATGATGTTTTGCCAAAAGATAAAATAAACTATATCAAGCAAAACATGAAGAGCAAAGCAGATTCATTAAAAGATGTAAAGAAAAGAATATCTGATGAAGCAATTACATATGACGAAATTAATTGTGTTCTTTCAAGCATAAAAACAGAAAAAAAAGAATAATTCACTAATTTATTCTAATATGATCCTTCCCGTAACTAGTTTCACATCTATATTTATAAAGGGTTTCATTCTTCTATAATTCATAAAGTATAAAAAGGATACTCAGAGCATGTTATTGCGCTCGCATAGATGTGTTATCGATTATATGTCGAGTTATTTGGTTTTGATGATATAAACAAATGCTCGGGGGGCAATAACACAGTCTGAGGTGAAATTCATGACTAAAAAAACATTCAATGTTAAAGGTATGCATTGCAAGAGCTGTGAGATGCTGATAAAAGATGTTTTATCGGAAGTTGATGGTGTAAAAAAAGTAGATGTATCTTTAATAAATAACACTGTAACAGTTGATTTTGATGATAAGAAAGAAAATGCAATAATAAAATCAATAGAAGGAGAGGGATACCATGTCAGAAAATAAATTAAAGTATGATAACACATATCATAAGGTTTTGAAATATGGGGCAGTTGCTTTCTTAGTCTTAATACTAATTGAATTGCTGGCGTATGTAGGATGGTTTAAGCTCATTCCAGAATTCTTCACAAAATATGGGATATGGCTATTGTACCTAAACATAAGTGTTGTTTCAATCTCAATGTCAATATTATATGTTCTGCTCAATAAGACCAAAGTTCCATGCATGACTGGAATGATGATTGGAATGACTATTGGAATGCAGATAGGTATGATGATAGGAGCAGTCATTGGAGCAACTAATGGATATTTCACAGGGGCAATGGCAGGAATGATACTTGGATCAATAGGAGGCATTATTGCTGGATTCTCATCAAAAAGCACAATGTCTTGGCTTCAGGGACTGATGGCAGGCATTATGGGAGGAACAATGGGACCTATGATTTCTGTGATGATATTTACTGACAGGATAATGATATTCATGCCTTTCTATGTATTGTTGAATCTAATATTATTATGGGGTTTCATCAAGATGTATCATGAAGAAGCAGTTGAGGGCAATAGAGAATTAGTTAGGAAGAACATTGATTTATTGACATTCGTAAGTGCATGCATAATAATTGCAGCATTGCTAATAGTCATAATGGTCTATGGGCCAAAATCGCCGATATTCGCATAAGGAGGAAAAGATATATTGTTATCGCGCTCACATAGATGTTGAGCAGATTGTATGCCGAGTTATTTGTTATTGATAAACAAAACTAACGTTCGCTAGGCGATAACAATAATGATAATGGAGGAAAAAATGAAAACAAAATATTTTATCATCGGAGGAGCAGGATTGATAATCATTGCTCTAGCTATTTTTGCAGTATTGAATATAAACAAAGCTCAAGCATATAGCACTATACAGAGCACCTATACATTAGGAAATACTGTAGGAAACACAGCAAGCAATACTAATGGACAAATTCAGGAAGTAAGGCTTTACATGAAAAACTATAATTATGCTACAGAGCCTGCAATATTAAAGAAAGGCATTCCTGTAAGAATGACTGCTGATCTTAACACAGTTGTTGGATGCGCAAGGGATGTAGTAATAAAGGATTTTGGGGTAAGAAAGTATGTCAAAACAGGAGATAACATTATAGAATTCACACCAACAAAAACAGGAACTATAGGCATTGCATGCTCAATGAACATGTATCATGGCAGTTTTACTGTCATTGATGAATCAAATCCTAATGCACCAGCAGAAATCACAGCAGCTCCAGTCTCAAATACGCCTGCAGGATCATGCGGAGCAAATGGCGGTGGATGCGGTTGTGGAGCCAGAAACATATAAATATAATAGAATATTGAAATAGTAGATTGTACAAGAAAAAAATTATTCATTTATTTTTCTTTATATTTCTCTTTAGTCTCTTGCTCTTTTAGTTGTTCCTTGACTTCTTCATGGTTCTTTGTCTCTCTTATCAGCCTTTCAAGATGTGTATCCTCGTGATTTATTGTGAACATGAAGAATGCACTCGAAGCAATAATCAATACAACTCCCATAACTACAGTCAATGTAGCTCCCGGCCCTGAAGCGCCTATAACATTACCTGTAATGTCTCTTGGATTTGACAATACAAATATTGCTCCTAGAACAAATGCGCATGTTGCAACAATAAAATTAAGATTTTTTTGATCCATTTTGATCTCCCTCTTATGATGTTTAGCATTACTTATTTATTAATATTATGTCATTTCATCAGTATCTTGATTACATCCACCATCCTATTGCTATAGCCCCATTCATTGTCATACCATCCTATTACTTTGACAAATCTTCCTTCCATGACCATTGTTGAGAGGCTGTCAAATACTACTGAATGGCTGTTGTGGACAATATCTGCAGATACTATTGGGTCAGCGGTGTACTCTAACACATTCTTTAGATGATGCATTGAGACATTCTTGAATAATGTGTTTATCTCTTCTATTGTTGTGTCTTTCTTCAATTCACATACAAAATCAGTAATGCTACCATCTGGAACAGGAACACGTAATGCTAATCCATCAAGTTTTCCTTTCAGTTCTGGAATTACTTCTGCAACTGTCTTTGCTGCTCCTGTTGTTGTTGGGACAATAGACACTGCAGCATGTCTAGCTCTTCTCAGATCCTTATGTGGTGCATCAACAAGCCTTTGATCTGCAGTGTATGCATGTACTGTTGTCATGAATCCATGCACTATTCCAAAATTATCATTCAATACCTTGACCATTGGAGCTAGGCAATTTGTTGTGCATGATGCATTGCTTACTATATTATGTTTCTCTTTATCATAATCATGTTCATTGACTCCTTTGACTATTGTTATGTCAACATTTTTTGCTGGAGCTGAGATCAAGACCTTTTTTGCTCCTGCCTTGATATGTTTTTCAGCACCTTCTCTCTCAGTAAATAATCCTGTGCTTTCAACAACAACATCTACCCCCAGATCCTTCCAGGGCAGTTTTTCTGGATCTTTTTCTGCAAATACCTTGATGAATTTTCCGTTAACAACAATTCCATCAGGTTTGGCCTCTACCGAATATCTTGATCTTCCATGTACAGAATCATATTTAAGCAAATGTGCTAGCGTATTTGTATCTGTCAAATCATTTATTGCAACCCATTCTATATGAGAATCATGAATCCCTGCTTGCAATACTTGTCTTCCTATTCTTCCAAAGCCATTAATAGCGACTCTAATCATTGTAAACACCTCTTTTTTCTGAATCTATCGCTATTAAGGTTCCAAAAATGTTCCATTTTTGAGAACCATTAATGGCAACCTTAATCATTAAACTCACCTCTGTTCTTTAAATATTTCATTAGTCCTTTTCCAGACTTCTTCATATGTCATTAGCTTATGCTTTATAAGAATTTCAATTACAGCCTCTAATTGAGCTCGTGTCATAGCAAGCTTATAGCTGTTAATCAATAGCAGATCCTTTAAATCATCTTCTGATAAGCCTTTCAGCTGTTTCTTCAGTTCCTTTTCCTCTAGAGAGATCTTAGCCATAATAGTACCAAATTGAAGGAATTTATAAATTTTAAGGATTATTTTTCATAAATTATGGCATTACCATACTCACATCAATTCTGATACCTGATAGTATGTCGAGCTATTTGTAATCGATTAATATTATCAACAGTTCGCTAGATGGCAATGTCAAATAAGTAATAAAAATTTTATTCCAAATCATCAACAACACGTATATTATTCTTATAGATCTTTTCCAGATCTTTTCTGATGATCTTTTTCATAGAATTATTATTTTCTTTTATCTTGGCTATTTCTGATCTTAATTTGTCTATGATCTCCTGATAATGATCAGCTTTGTCTTTGTTTGTATTGATCCAATACTGTTGTTCAGAAAGATTTAGCGAAGCAGAATTATGTGTTATCTTTGTCTGTATATGCTGTTTCTGATCATGCAGCTTGTTTAATGATGATTGCTTTTCTTTCAAATATTCCAGATCGAGCTTGTTCAATGATATGAGAGAATTATTCTGCTTCTTGTCTTTTAGATCAAGTATGTCTATATTCTGCTTAAGATCCTCTAATATTGGCAGTATCTCTAGATTCTTATCATTCATCAATGCTTTTGAAGAATCTTCAAGATATTCTTTTATTATCTTCCTATCCTGATTCCTATAAAGGTATTTTCTTAATGCAGTGTCAAATCCTGTAAATACTGATTGAAGCTCTTTTGTGATGTGAGATATTTCATCATCAATTGATTTTTTCTCCTCTTGAAAGCCTTCTAAGGCTCTGTAATCTGTTCCAGAAGTGATTGTATGGATTCTTTCATTCAACTTCTTTATCTTATCATCATATTCGTTTATTGTAAGTTCATGCTCTTTAATTTCCTGCTCAATATTACTAATTCGTAAAAGGTTCTTGTTCATTATCTGGATATCTGTCTGTATCTCTTTCAGTGCATCAATATTATGATCCTCAAAAATAGCTTTGATTTCATTGACTATTGATTCAATCCTGCTCAGATTTTTAGATATTGACTTGATCTCGTTTCCGAAAAAATGCTGGAGTACAAAAACATTCTTCTGCACTTCCTTGGCCATTGATTCAAGATTCTCTGTAAATTTCTTAGAATAATCATACATTTCAAGATAAGGTTTTGGAATACTTAATTCCTGGATAAAATGAGATGTCCTTTTTACGTAATTGTCTCTGTTTCCCTCCATAATCTGTATTTCTCTTCTAGGGATATTTGGGTTCATCAAAGAATCCTTATGAAGCTTTCTTAATTGAAGCATGATGTTTTCCTTATGACGCTCTATTTCATTCAGGTTTTCAGAGATCTGCCTATTATAACCTGCAAGTGTCTCTCTAAGAATAAGATTCATATGCTTATCTATCTTGCTTAGCTGGATCTCTTTAATTTCTGGCTCTTTCTCCTCTTTTTGGAACCGTCTGAAAAACTTAAGCATAGTTAAGGGAAATTTTTATGGTTTAAATGGTTTATGAAAATACATCAGATAATCCTATTGAGAAAAAAATAGTAAAATAAGTAATAAGACTGTAGAAGTAGTTATGCTTTGTTAGCAATTATGAACAAAGTATTACCTTTGTTTACAGCTTTGATAGAAATAAAATTTACCTCTCTTAATATTTGGATAATTGTTTTGCTTGGAAATATTCTGGTGATTTGGATGTCTTTATCTATTTTTTTCGTTTTAAGATTTATAAATATAAAGCGATGAATAAGTAAATCATTATTAAATTTATCCGATTGCACAATCCAATTTTCATCATCTATCTCCCAGAGTTGTGTATAATCCTTGCCTTTTGATAATAATAATTCAGGATTTGTCATTTCGATTATTAATCTTCCTTTTTGTTTAAGATTATCATAACACGATTGTATATTATTTCTTAAATCCTGATTGCTATTATTATACATTATTGTGTTAAATAGAGAAAGTATAACATCTACTTTTTCTTTAAGCCGAAATTTCTTCATATCTAATTTAATACACTTCATTCCTTTACTCTTCGCAATATTTAACATCTCAAGATTTATATCAGAACATAAAATATGAAAACCTTGTTTTTGCAACTCAGCGCCACCAGTGCCAGTGCCAGCTCCTAAATACAGCATTTTATCGGTCTTTTTTATATATTTCTTTAAAAATTGAGCTAATTGTGAATAGTCTCTTCCTGTTTTTTCTATAAATTTATCGTATAGATATGCCTTGTTCTTGTAGAGCTTCATTTTTTTCATATTCTATAAAAGCGTATAGTGAATATGGATCCACTTCATTCTGTAGTCTTCTTAGTGGACAATCAAAAGCAGTCTCATTATTTTCTCTAATCACGCGAAACAATGGATTCTCTGCATATAATCTTAAACTATCTTCGTTAAATTTCCTCAATCCATGCTTTTCTTTAAGACCTAGACCGCTCATGAAAGGGCATGGTAAAAAGTAATCTTCAACAGATAACGCGGCCATTGTTCTTCCAGCGCTACATGCATGTTCAATTTTACCAGTATTTAAATAATCTTCTATGGCAAAATACAGTCACATATATTGCAAAATATTTTGGGAATTATATCATAGATTTTGAGGTAGAAATCAAAACCAAAGAAGAATTGCAGAATATGATAATAGAGATAAGAAACAGGTTCACAATACAAAATTTGCAAATAATTTCAATATTAACAGATATAGAATTAAATCATTATCCTTTCTCCAAAATGCAATAGCAGGTCTGAGATATCTGCTTTGGTTTCCAACCTATACCAACTGAAAATTTATAAATCATGCCTAATTAACAATAACATGAAATCATTATCCAATACAAAAAAGGCTCTTGAGAGGATAGAGTATTTGTTTGATCAAGCCAAGCAGAACTTCAAAGATAATAAAGAATTAAGCTCAAGATATGTTCAGATGGTTAGGAAGATAGCTATGAAATATAAAGTGAGATTGAATAAGGATCAAAAGATGAGCTTTTGCAAGAACTGCAACTCATACTTAATGAAGGGGACCAATTCTACTGTTAGGATCCATAACAAAATGATTGTATTAAGATGCAATAAATGCGGATTTGTAAGAAAGTTCGGGTTAAGTAAGAGTTTTAATACAAAGTGACCTATCTTAGTATGCTTATTCTTTTATGTAAAAGATCACTCCAAGACCAAATTTTTGTGACTATGCCTTCTTTCATGCAAGGCGTTCTTCTTTGTCTTGCATCGATCAAGTTGTTATATGCTTGATAAATATCAAGCAGTTCTTTGACTGTCCTTCGTTTTTTTGCAAATGTTTTTGCTTCTCTTACTGAGAATTTCATTCTTTCTCTTAATGCAGAGCATAGCCCATCGACATGGGCTATGCTTATTTGATTGTAGGGCATATTTCCTATAACTTTTCTTTTGTCAAAAGGAGAGATTTTAATATGTGATTGTCTCTTCTTAATAATATATGTATAAATTAGATTTAAAGGACAAAAAAATATTGTATCAGCTAGATTTTAATGCTAGGCAGAGCTATTCTGAGATTGCAAAAAAGTAGGCTTAAGTAAGCAAGTTGTTGAATATAGAATCAATAGGTTGACAAAAGATGGTATGATAAAGAAATTCTATCCTGTAATAAATACATCAAAATTAGGTTATATCTATTGCAGAATATCTATAGCATGGCAAAATATAAGCCAAAATGATATAGAGAAGATATATGCAGAATTACGAAATGATAAAAGAATATTTTGGATGTTTGAAGTTCAAGGGATTCTTGATTTGTTTATGGTTATTTGGTGTAAAAAGCTTGATGATTTTCGAACTTTTGTCCAGGATTTTATGTGTAAGTATTCTAAATTTGTAAAGACAAAAATAGAGAATATTGCAACAGATGTTATTCACTATCAGCATAGATATCTTTTGAATATTAAGGAAACATCTGAGGTTCATATAGCAGAATCTAATAGAATTATTGATATAGATAAATTAGATAAAGACATATTACATATTTTACAAGAAAATGCTAGAACTCCTTTAGTAGATATGGCAAAGAGGATAAAAGAACATCCAAAAACAATCGCATATAGAATCTCTAGAATGGAAAAACTAAAATTAATAGAATGCTATAGGATTACTGTAAATCACGCATTGCTTGGATATACTTATTACAAGATATTCTTGAGCATTAGCAATTTTAATAAAGCAGATTTATTAAGGTTAAAAGAATTTATCAAGAATAATCCCTCTACCATATATATTGTTGAAGGCATTAATCTTCATTCTGATATCGATTTTGAGATGATGATAAAGGATAATAAGGAACTTTCTGATTTTATACGTCAGAAATACCACTCATCTATGATGAGTGGAAAAGCCATGCTTATCCTTCCGATATACATGGACTGGTATTTCTGATCCCAGAGAAATACACAGTATTTCTTGGGCCAAGAAATTCATAGGAATTTCTTTGGCGTGATCAAGAACAAGCATTATTGCTAGCAATCATGCCACCGGTCCGATGAAAATGAAGACATTTTCAGCGTGCCAAAATCTGTGATTTTGTGCATTTGACCGGTGGTTCTTGACAAAAACTCTAAGAAAAGAATTTCCGGGAATAATAGGAGGATATAATCCTGTAATATTTATGAACACCTTAAAGGTAAGTTATCTTCCTCTGTAATCAATAACCTAAGAAATCTCGCAAGAGATTTCTGGGCTTGAAAATCCCTACGGGGATTTCCAAACCTTTAAAAAACCCTTTCCTTTTCCCTTATTGTGCTAGACTGGGCAGTTAGTCCTTGCCTGTTACCATAAACGGACTTCAGATGGAGTCGAAGCTTGAGGAGCGGTTTATTGGTTTAGGGCAGTCCCAGGATGTACTGTTGATACTCTGTCCTCATTGACTGATGCTTTAATGAAACGGATCAGGACAGGAATGTAGCAGTCCTAAGTCATTGTGTTGGTGCTTTGAGGGCCGCGGAGAGGAGGGAACCCTGGGATCAACTGTTCTGGATTGATAGATCCATCCTCAGGCGTGCACACTTTTATCTTGTCGTATTCTAAGCAATATTGTAGATAGAACATTATCTTGTTAGAATAATTTTTTTTATTTATTATATGTAATTTCTTATTGTTTTCTGATAAATCAAATTTGCTATGTAATCCTCTACTTATATTGCTGAAATCAGTATCGAAAGTGAATAATCTTACATTCTTGTTCATTATTAATGAATAAAGTAATACTTCAGAGATTATTGAAGAATCATTTTTTTTGTCATCATTAACGAAAATCGCATATGCTTGGGTTGATAGGTCATATAAATTGTTATACGTTGCAAAATTTTCATTTTCTAATTCTTTAAGTTCATCAATGGTTTTATTCTTCTTTAATATATTATTTATATAATCATTTTCGTAATATGTGATTTCATGCATGAAATAGTTAATTGATTTCTCTTCATTCACGGATATTTCTGGACTTAATTTGATGATGATTCTTTTCTTTTTAAGAAATCTACTGTGCTTCTCTTGCGTCAACTTTTCCAAGTATCTAATTTGAGGTTTACCAATCAAAGATGATTTTTTTCTACCATCCCTCTTCAGATAGTGCTTTGAATTGACATATCCCTGTTTGAGTTCATTGAATACGCCAGGCACTAAGAAGAATTCTGAGAATAGAAGTTCTTGCATGTTTCCATAGAAGGTTTTTAAATTATCTTTTATGTTCTTCAGCAAATCATAATCATAATGATAATATCTCGCTGTATCCTCTAATCGCCTAATATTATAATTACCATATTGTCCCCAGTCTGGGTTCCAGAGAAGTATCGGTGGGGTGTATATAAATGAAGAATCTGCAAAATTAATGACATCGTCATTATCAATTATTTGTACTATCTTATCAAGATATTTGATCGGATCTATAAGTATTGGTCTTTGCATATTTATAGATAATAAAGCTTATTTAAATACTTTTTTACTTTAAAGTGATTAACTTACAATAATGGCAGGTTTTCCAGGCATTGATTGCTTTGTTTTTGCTTCTTTGCAGTCCTCTTCTTTGATCAGAGTGATTTTGCACTTGAATATCTTTTCCAGCTCAGCTATATTCTCTGAGAAGAATCCATATTCATCTTCAATAATATATTCAGGCATTTTTTCAATGATTTTAGGAACAATCTTCATTATTTCCTGTCCATGCTTCTTTAATTCTGTATTCATTAAATGCCTGGTTATTTCTGAGACATTCTTTGAATTCATATTTTTTATCTCATTATACAAATCATATTTCCATTTATCTGCAATTATCAGCTTAACTTCTGAAGGCTTTTCAATCTTAGCTAATTCCAGTATTGATATTATGTCTTTTCTGGTGTTGTCAAAAACATTCTCCATAAAATGCAGTTTATCATCTATTAGCTCTTCATTATATTCAGGCCATTTTTCAAGAGAGCAGAAATCAGTATTAAAAATTTCGGTTTTCGATATTTCAGACTTTAATTCGAAATTTTTAATTCCAAAAATTGCATTATTACTATCTTGGTCTTTAGATGGAAGATTAGTGCGATTTTTGTTATTTCCAAGCATATGATAGATCTCTTCAGATAGATGCGGTGTGAATGGATTAAGCATTATTGCTAAATTATTTAGTGCTTCATGATAGACTTTTTTTGAGCAATTCTCTCTTACATCATACAAATAACTCACAAAATCCATAAGCATAACAACAGCAGTGTTCAATTTAAAATCATCAATAGTCTTATTGAAATCCCTGATGAAAATATTTTTCCTGCTAACTAAATACTTATCCTTATTATTGCTCATTGAATTAAATTCATCATCGTATAATTTATAGACTTTATTGATAAATCTAAATGATCCTTCAATGCCTTTATCATTCCATTCCATCTCCTTGTCAGGGCTTGCAACAAATAACATGAATAATCTTGCAGTGTCAATGCCATATTTGTTTGCTATATCGTCCTGGGTAACAATATTTCCATGGCTCTTAGACATCTTTGCCCCATCCTTATACACAATTCCTTGATTGAATAATGCATTGAATGGCTCATCGAAATCCAGCATCTTCATGTCACGCAATGCTTTTGTAAAAAATCTTGAATATATCAGATGGCCGACAGCATGCTCTATGCCTCCAACATACTGATCAACAGGCATCCAATAATCAACTGTCTCTCTGTCAAATGCAACATCTGAAGTTTTAGGTGAACAGTATCTTAAGAAATACCATGATGAATCCATGAAACCTCCCATGGTGTCTGTTTCTCTTTTTGCCTCCCCATTGCATTTAGGGCATTTAGTATTAATGAAAGAATTGCTTGTCAGTATAGGATTTCCTGGCTTGCTGAAATCAACATCATCAGGCAATAACAAAGGAAGCTCTTCAACATGCAATGGAACAATTCCACATTTATCACAATAAACTATAGGGATCGGAGTCCCCCAATACCTCTGTCTTGAGATCAACCAATCCTTTAACTTAAACTGAACAGTCTTTTTTCCAAGAGCCTTCATCTCAACATACTCAGAAATCTTCTCAATTGCCTCATTGTTATTCAGGCCGTTGAACGAAACGGAATTGACGAGAGTTCCGTTATCGATGAATGCTTTTTCCATATCTTTTAATTTTAGAGTATGATCCTTATTTTGTATCACGATCTTTATCGGTATATTATACTTCTTTGCGAATTCAAAGTCTCTTTGATCATGTGCAGGCACGGCCATTATTGCTCCTGTTGCATAATCCGAAAGAACAAAATTTCCTGCATATAATGGGACTTTTTCATTATTTAGAGGATTTATTACATATCGTCCTGTGAATACCCCGCTTTTCTCCAGGAAATCCATGTCATCTTTCAATTCAGCTTCCTCAACTTCTTTAATGAAATCCTGAACATTTTTCTTATAAGGATCATGCAACATTCCAATCAGTCTTGGATGATTCAATGCAATAACCATGAATGTTACACCATAAATAGTGTCTGGGCGAGTTGTGAATATTGGAAAGTCTGTTCCATCATCTAGCTTGAAGCTTATCATTAATCCATGGCTTTTGCCAATCCAATTCTCCTGGATGGATTTTATTTTATCAGACCATTCAAGCTTCTTTATGTCATTAAGCAGTTCTTCTGTATATGCTGTTGTCTTCAAGAACCATTGATCAAGCTCCTTGTTAACAACAATACTTTCGCATCTCCAGCATTTTCCATTATCCACTTCCTCATTTGCAAGAACAGTATTGCAGCTCTCGCAAAAATTCACAGAAGCCTTTTTCCTATAAGCCAATCCTTTTTCAAAGAACTTAACAAAGAAATACTGATTCCATTTATAATATTCTGGCCTATGGCTTGCAATAATCCTGTCCCAATCATAGCTTAATCCAAGCTGTTTCATGTATTCAACTATTTTAGCAATAGCATTTTCAGTATATTCTCTTGGATGAATTTTTTCCTTTTTAGCAGCATTTTCTGCGGGCAATCCAAAACTGTCAAAACCCATTGGATATAATACATTGAAACCTTTTAATCTCTTGTATCTAGCAATAACATCTCCAATAGAATAATTCCTCACATGGCCCATATGAAGGAAAGATCCAGAAGGATAAGGAAACATCTCTAGACAATAGAACTTCTTCTTATGCTTATCTTCCTTTACTTTGAATATTCCTGCATCTGACCAAGCCTTTTGCCACTTGTCCTGGATTGATTTAAAGTCTGGCATTATTAACAGAAATGAGAGGCATTTTTAAATATTATGGGAAATAACTAGAATTTCTTAAATCCCGAAGGGAGTCAAAAATTTTATGCATTAAAATTTTTTGAATTTCGCAGCAGTATCAATCAGGTCTACATGTCCTAACAACAATGCTCTGCAACAATATCTTTCAAGGCCTAGATCATCCAGGATCTTTTTCTTGTCTTCGCCTTTCTTTATTCGTTCGTTGAATTCATCCCATAGATGAGCAACTGGTTTTCCGCATGAAAAGCATCTAATTGGTATTATCATTTTTATCTCCTTTTGTTTTATCACAACTGTTGTTTGTATGTGCGATAGCACTCGATATAACATCGAAACAACATCTATGTGAGCGTCATAAAACGCTTAATCAACTATCTATACGATGTCTGTGTTCTTGCTCTTGCCTGTCCATGATGATTAGGCTTTGAAGCTTCCTTTACTCTAATGTCTGCAACTAATAATTGCCTGTCATAATTCAAATAAACTTCTTTTAATTTTGGATTGTATTGTGATAATGCTCTTCCAATAGCCAGCCTTGCTGCATCAGCCTGATTAATTATGCCACCACCACTAATCTGGACATTGATGTTCACTTTTGTTGCAGTATCTCCTGATAATATTAATGGTTCCATAATTTTTAATTGAGCCATACTAGGAGTGAACACTTTCAGGTCAGTATTGTTGATTCTTATTATTCCTTTGCCTTCTGTTAAACAGGCTTTTGCTATTGATTGTTTTCTTCGTCCTGATGTGATTATTGGTTTCATTTTGCTCCTAAATGTTTTGTTAGCTCCTCAACACTTAAATATCTTAAATTAGGAATATTCTTTATTGAAGCATTATCTAATGTGATCATCTTCTCATTTTTATATTTTTCAGGAACACCAACATAACACATTACTCTTGCAAATGCATCTTTGCCTCTTGCTGTCTTATGTGGGAGCATTCCCCTGATTATTCTTCTAACAAACCTGTCAGGCATCCTGAAATATATAGGGCCCTTACTCCAAGTGCCTTGATCTCTTCTTCTCTTGCCTTCTTTGAACAAGTATTCTTTTGATCCTGTCAGATACATTTTTTCGCAATTGACAATGTTTATTGTCTCTCCTAATAATGCTTTTTTTGCAGCAAATGTTGCTGCTCTTCCGACAATTAAGTTTTCACCATTGATTACAATCATTTTAACCTATAATTTTTAAGTTCTTTCCATTAGGATATTTTTTCATTGCATCTTCGATATCCATCACATTCCCGTTTAGTTTATCTGCAACACTTTTTGAATATTGATATGCATATATAGTGACTTTTTTAGTCAATTGACCACCACTTAAAACTTTTCCAGGAACTATAATAACATCATTATCCTTAACATTATGCTCTATTTTTGATAAGTTAACAACTCTATGCTGTCTTGTTGGCCTTTCTAGCTCAAGAGCAATCCTCTTCCATAATCCTGTTTTCTGCTCTAATGATTGCTTCTTCAAACTACTTATGAGCTCTTTCAATCTTTCATTCTTATGTTCTAGAGTCATAAACTTTTGCGAAAAGTTTAATCAAAAGCCTGTGACATAAAGTCACACTGTTTGACTACTTTTCCTCCTTTAATCTTTATAAGTTCGGAGGACTTCATGTCCTCCTTAAATGCTTTTAATGCACTTTTTAGCAAAAAGTGCGAGGAGTAGGATTCGAACCCACGTACACACTAAGTGACTAGCTTTCTGCTTAGGAAAATTTTCCTTAAACCTTAGGCTAGCGCGTTTGACCTCTCCGCCATCCTCGCGCCTACCCAATATTCTTCACGTGTCAGAAATTGGTTAAATTTCTGATCATGTGCAAAGAACTTGCGTTCTTGTGCCCCAGAAATGCACAGCATTTCTTTGGGATCAAAAATCTTTATGGAAGATTTTTGACAAGCTCTGCAAATTCTTCTAATTGCTTATCGTAAATATCTATTGCTTTAAGCACGATTTCTTTAGGAGTTAATTGGCCCCATGATTCAACTGTGAATATGAATTCGTCCTTGTCAGGATCTGTCATCTTATAAAATATTAGTCCTGGACAATATTTTGAATGATCCTTGCCTCTTCCAAGCACTGCTGTTGCTTCAAGTTCAATCTCCTGTCCTTCAAGCAATTTTACAATCGGAATCTTTGTATTTATTGGCTTTATCTCTGGATCCTTGCTTTTCAGGTCTGATGTATAAACCATTCCTGGCCCTTGCGCTTTCAGTATTAATTTTACAGTACATGAAGCGCATCCAGCACCCTTGCATTTGCATTCTTCAATCATATTGTAAGACTTAAGATCTGTTGTCAATGGTATTAATCCAAGCCTATGGGCAAGCACTTCATCATATAATATTGAATTGTTTTTTCTTATCTCAACATCTTCAATAGCCATTACTGGAACCTCAAATCCCATTATTCTTCGTAATGAGTTTGCATATGCTGTATCAACTCCTGTTAATGAAAATATTATCCTTTCCTTTTTTTCCTGATTATCAATAAGTTTTATATCCATCATTATACTCTCCTTCCTCTTTTACCGCCTTTTTTCCTGCAAGTATCGTGAGGTATTGGTGTTACTTCTTCTATTGATCCAATCCTTAATCCCATTCTTGATAATGCCCTGACAGCTGCCTGTGCTCCTGGGCCAGGATTGTTTGGGCCATTATGGCCTCCTGGTGCTCTTATCTTGACATGAATTCCTGTCAATCCTTTTTCCATTGCTTGTTCAGCAGCACTTTTTGCAGCCATTATTGCTGCAGTTGGGCTTGATTCAAGCCTGTCACTTTTTACAACCTGTCCGCCTGATGATCTTGCTAATGTCTCTGATCCTGTTATGTCAGTTATATGAATAATTGTATTATTATAGCTAGAATAAATATAGCATATTCCCCATCGTGTATTGTCTTCTCTCATCTTCTACCTTTTTGTCTTACTTTAACTTTATGGACTCTTTTTGTTTTTTCTTTTAATCTTTCTGGATGATCAGTTGAATAGAATGAACTTTTTGGACTGATTTCAATTGAGTTCTCTTCTGATACTTTAACAAGGTATGATGGACTTGAGATTATCTTGTTATTCACTAGAATATGTCTGTGTGTTATTAACTGTCTTGCCTGAGACATTGATTTTGCATAATCCTTCTTGAATACAATTGTCTGAAGTCTTCTGTTAAGGACATCTTTCAATGTTATTCCAAGTATTGCATCAGAAGTTGTTGTCTGGATTAGATTTAATGATTGTAATTTGCTTAACAGATTCTGCATTTCCTTTGCTGATTGGACATTGTCAAGGCTCGATAATTTCTTTGCCTGATTCTTGAAAGACTCTAATTTAGAGATTGTCTTCCATATCTCTGTCTTTTTTGGAATACCATATTCTTTGCCTATCTGGTTTTCCTCTTCAATTCTTGTTATCCTCCATGGATGGCTTGGCTTTGAATACTTTTTCCTGATTTTCTTAATGCTTCCCATTTTTATTTAGTTTTTGGAGGTGCTTTTTTCACAACACCCAAACTTACCTTTCCTTTATTCTTCCTGAAATTTGATTTAGTCCTTTGGCCTCTGACTGGCTGTCCCCACATATGCCTCAATCCCTTGTAGGACTTGACTTTCTTCATTCTCTTCATATCAGCATCAACACTTAAGTCAAGATCAACATTTATTAAATGCATATCTTGTCCTGTATCATAATCTTTTCTTCTATTCATGAGCCATGCAGGACATTTATATTTTGCAGGATTTCTTATTACATCTTCTAATCTTTGGACTTCATCATCATTTAATATTCCTGCTTTTTTATTAGGATCGACTTTTGCTGAAAAGCAAATAAAATTAGAGAGCATAAAGCTAACTCCTTTGATCTTATGCAAAGCCATATGAATTGACTTTTCACCTTTAACATCAGCATTAGCTATTCTTACAATATGCCTGTAATTTTCTGAATCCTGTAAGTTAGGTTTTTTGTCTGCCATATTAATATTAACCAGAATTCTGTTTAGAACCCTAAGGCGCTCCTCATGAACTCGGGCTATAGAGAATGGAAATAAAGGTCCATTTATAAAATGTTCGATTTTTATTTTATTGAAAAAACAAAATTTATATATGCTTTTAACAAGAATGCATTGAGGTGGTGATTATGGCAGTGGATTATGCTAGTTTAGGCAGTCTTGGAGCATTGAGTGCATTTTTTGCAGCATTCTTGATAGCAGCAATAATAATAGCTATTGCATTGTATGTTTATTTTGCTTTAGTACTTTCTACTTTGGCAAAAAAACTTAAGCATGGAGATATTGCCTGGCTTGCCTGGATTCCAATTGCTAATTTGGCATTGTTCCCAATATTGGCAGATAAAGAATGGCCATGGGTATTTATATTCTTAGTGCCAATTGTTAATATTGTATTTATGATAATATGGACATGGGCTATTTTTGAGAAAAGGAAATATCCTGGATGGTTGAGCCTAGTGTTTATTGGAGGCATAATACCATTTATTGGGTTTATCTTCTCATTAGCAAGTCTTGTTATCTGGGGCGTAGTTGCTTGGAGAGATAATTAATTTTTTTTAATTTTTCATATTGTATTTTTTAAGATCATAGACTTTTTGCTTGATGCCATCTGTCTCGTAGCAAACAATCAATGTATGAGGAATTCTTTTTACAGATACTAATGTTATGCTTTCTAAACTTTTAGGAATACGGAAATCCTCTTTTTTTATATTTTCCAATATAGATGCTAAGAAATCATACACTTCATTGAAATTATCATATGAATGTGTCTGTACATTCGTTAATCCGTATTTGTTCATCATATTAAAGGGCGACCGGTGAGATTTTCTCACTGCGTTCGAAGATATTTTGCTCTTCGAGCGGCAATATTTGAACTCACCCGAGAAGATTACGGTTTGTACAGTTCATCTTCATGAACTGCAATCCACAGTCTCCTATGCTGCCAGGCTACATCACGGCCGCCATGGATTAAAAGAAACGATTGCACTTTAAAAAGATTTTTGAAAAATTTATATTAAAGACATGATTTAGGAAAGTCATGATTACTCCGACTTATGCGTTGTTGAGTTTAAAACTTGATAGTCACATGGTGAAAAATCGATTTGAACTTCAATCACGTGCCCAAGAGGATAACCCTACAAACAATCCATCAGGATGGACAACTGTAAAACCTTCTAAACTCGAGAATATGGCCACGTATACTGCGTACAAGGTTAATATTAAAACAGGCAGATTCGATCCAGTTGTATATTACAAGAAGAATTAGTGTTTTGCTTTCTTTCATAACATTTTTAATCATACTATATTCTCTTGATTTATGAAATTCATTATTAATCATTTGAAGAACTATAAAGGATTACTTATCTTGGTTCTTGTACTTGCTGTTTTGAATCAGTCTTTCTCTATGCTTGATCCTCAGATCTTTAGGATTATTGTTGATAATTATGCAACTAAAGCGACAACTATGGATCAACATACATTCATATCTGGTGTTATTCTTTTGCTAGGAGCATTTATTCTTGTTGCATTAATCTCTAGGATAGCTAAGACATTTCAGGATTATTATCTTAATGTTATCACGCAGAGAATAGGCGCAAGGATGTATGGTGAAGGACTTGCTCATACTTTTTCTATTCCTTATATGATATTTGAGGATAAAATGTCTGGCGAGATCCTTCAAAAACTTCAGAAGGCAAGGCTTGATACTCAGACATTCATAACACAATTAATCAATATTGTTTTTATTGCACTTGTCGGCATACTTTTTGTTGTTATTTATTCTTTTACAGTTCATTGGAGCATTGGCATCACATTCCTGCTGATAATCCCTACTATCGGCCTTTCTATCTATCATTTCAGCAAGAGCATAAAGGCTGCGCAGAAAGAAATAGTTAAGGAATCGGCCAATCTTGCCGGATCTACAACAGAGACATTAAGAAATGTTGAACTCGTAAAAAGCCTAGGGCTTGAGGATCAGGAGATAAAGAGGCTGAATGACACAAATGAAAAAATACTTACATTGGAATTAAAGAAAGTCAAGCTTGTCAGAAAACTCAGCTTCATGACAGGAACATTAGTAAATTTCATGAGAGCAATTATTGTATTACTCTTGCTATATTTAATATTTGAGGGAAACATAACTTTAGGAGAATATTTCACAATACTAATATATTCATTCTTTATCTTTGGTCCTCTTGGAGAGTTGGGGAATGCTGCTCAATCTTATCAGGAGGCAAGGGCAAGCAATCAGCAGATGGATGAGATATTGAATATTAAATCTCAGAAAAATCCCAAGAATGCTGTCATATTAAAAAAATTAAGGAATATAAAATTCCAGAATGTAAGCTTTAAATATCCTTCAGGAAAAAGTCATTCATTAAACAATGTCAATGTCCAGATAAGATCTGGAGAGACAGTTGCATTTGTAGGCCCTTCAGGATCTGGAAAAAGCACATTAATAAAGTTAATTGTTGGGCTTTACACAACTCCTAAAGGAAGCATTCTATTCAATGATGCTGATTCAAGAAATATTGATTATGACAATTTAAGAAAAAGAATAGGAATGGTCTCTCAAGAGACGCAGTTATTTGCAGGAACAATAAGAGAGAATCTGTTGTTTGTAAATCCTGATGCAACTGATAAAGAATGCATGAATGCATTAAGGAATGCTCGGGCATTATCTATTCTTGAGCGTTCAAAACAAGGACTTAATACTAAGATAGGAGAAGGAGGATTGAAGATCAGCGGTGGAGAAAGACAGAGAATATCCATTGCAAGAGCATTATTAAGAAAGCCTGATATATTGATATTTGATGAAGCAACATCAAGCCTTGACTCATTGACAGAAAAAGAGATAACACAGACAATAAAGAAGATAATCAAGATAAAGAAAGAGCTGATTGTTGTAATGATTGCACACAGATTATCTACAGTGATGCATGCAGATAAGATCTATGTCCTGAAAAACGGGAGCATTATTGAATCGGGATCACATAATTATTTGCTTAAACATAATGGGATATACAATAGTTTTTGGCAAGAGCAACAAGGATGATTATTTCTATTTTGTAGATTATATTACTAAAATTTATATATATGATATTATTAGCATTATCATGAACCTCGACCAATCAGGACAGCATTATATGGTTGATAAGAAACTGATCAAGTACATAGTTGATGAAGCAATGCTATTGCCTGATGATGTTGTTCTTGAGATAGGATCTGGACATGGTGAGTTGACAAAAGGGATTGCAAAGAAATGCAAAGTGATTGCTGTCGATGTCGATGATTCTGATCTGAATGGAGGAAATATTGTGTTTGTAAAAGGCAATATTTTGGAGATATTTCTTGATCTTCATAATAAATATGGCTTTAATAAGATCATATCAAATATTCCTTACAATATCTCTGAACCATTGATGAAATTGATATTCAAGATAGACGTTGAATTCATATTAATGACTATGGGAAAGAATTTTGCAGATTTATTGATTAAAAAAGATAATAGGATTAGCATTATTGCAAATGAATTATATAATATTGAGATACTTAAATTAATTTCTCCAAAATCATTCAGGCCAATGCCAAGGGTTGATTCTGCTTTAGTATTGATGCAGCAGAGAGATCTTGATATAGTTCAGAAGCCAGCAATATATTACAAAGAATTAGTAATGCTTGATGATAAAAAACTGAGAAATGCACTGCCGAGCATTCTTCCTGGAAATAAGAAAGATCTCAAGAAGAAACTGGAAGATCAATTATATGATAAAAAGCTTTATCAGTTGAGCAATAAGGAATTCTTGAAGTTAGATGAATTAATGAGGAAGAAATCTTGATTATAAAAAGCTCTGCACTGCGGAGCCAATTGAGTTGGGTTTTTATGAAAATTTTTATATAAATAAAACTTTTAATTAACCGCATAATTTTCACATTTCTCGAATATATTCCGGAAATTCTAGAGTAATTATTATAAAGTTTTTATCATTACTATTATTATGAGTTTAAATGAAACTTATGGAACTATCAAAGATGTGTTGAATAAAGCTAGAAGTAGTGTGTATAAGACAGTAAATTCTATACTTGTTCAGACATATTGGGAAATTGGTAAGATTATTGTAGAGGAGGAACAGATAGGTCAAAAACGGGCAGGATATGGTAAATACTTGATAGAAGAATTGTCACAGAGGTTGATTAAAGAATATGGAAAAGGTTTTGAAGAGAGGTCATTAAGACGTATAAGGCAATTTTATATACTATTCTCAAAACGGTCCGCACTGAGGCCCGAATTGACTTGGACTCATTACAGGCTTCTTCTAACTGTTGAGAATAAAAATGCAAGGAGCTTTTATATGATAGAAACAGCTAATAATCATTGGTCAACACGTGAATTAGAACGCCAAATAAACTCGATGCTATATGAAAGGCTTGCCTTGAGCAGAGACAAAAGGAAAGTACTTGAACTCTCTAAAAAAGGGCAATTAATTGAGAAGCCTTCAGACATGATTAAGGATCCTTATATCTTCGAGTTTATAGGTCTTGAACAGAGAGATTATTATTCAGAGAATGACCTTGAATCAAGATTAATTAATAATCTTAAGCGATTTCTCCTTGAATTAGGTAAAGGGTTTCATGTGTCAGAAATTGCTTATGATAATACCTTCGTGTTTAAACTTGGAGACCAATCAAAGCAATTTCTGAGCATGCTCAAGAACTGCGAGTTGCAGGCTTTAGTTCGCAGTTCTTGACATTTGTCGAGCGGCAGAAAAGAATATCAATTGATGATGAGAATTTCTTTGTTGATTTGGTATTTTATAACAGAATTTTAAGATGTTTTGTTTTGATAGAATTAAAGCTTGGAAAGTTGACACATAAAGATCTAGGTCAATTGCAGATGTATGTGAATTATTTTGACAGAGAGATCAAGGATGCTTCAGAGAATCCGGCTATAGGTATATTATTATGCTCTGACAAGAAAGAGACAATAGTAAGATATACCTTGCCAAAGGAAAATAAAACAATATTTGCATCGAAATATAGGATCTATCTGCCGAAGAAAGAAGAGTGGAATAGGGCAATGAGAAAATCCCTGATGGATTCTTAAGGAAAAATTTATAATATGTGCGTATTATATTATAATGTGGTCTAACATGAACAAAATATCTAACAATCTTGTTATTGAACTTCATATTCCTGACTTTGGAAAAGCACAGGAGTTTTATTCTATGTTTGGATTTGAAAGATTATCATATGATCCAACTTCTGGAGGAGGTAGTGATTTAGGGTATATGGTTTTAGCAAGAACAGATTCTATCGGAAGAACACTAATTAATTTTTACGGTGATAAAGAAAAAGTTTCTAAACATGCACATTTCAAAGATTTTCCCTCAAATACTCCGCGAGGTTATGCGGTCGAAATAACTATTCCTGCATCAGATGTTGAGGAATTATGGAATTCTACATACAAAAAATTAGATCCATCTTGTATATCCCAACCCCTAATATTAAAAAGATGGAATAAGAAAGATTTTAGAGTCATTGATCCCTTTGGTTTTTATATTAGATTTACTGAATCGGTTGATTGGGGACAATGATATTGATAGTAAAATGAAGCATTACAGATTCAGTCCAATCGAAGATGAAAAGCATTTGTTAGACGCTGTAAGATATGTTGTGGAACATGCATCAGATTTGTGTGATAAGACAATAGGGATGCGTTTGCCGATTTCTTCATTGACTATCTTTGCTCATTATTCTGATGAATACGATAAATTAATTAAAATAGTAAAAAAACTAGGTAAGCCTTTTAATGAAAACAATGGTCCTAGAATAGAATTGTCTAAGCCAATTAAGCTATCAGGCAATATTATTAGACATATTAGAATCAGAATTCCAGACCCTTATCGTATGCAAGTAGGCTGCTGTGATTTTGATGTTAAAAGTTATGATCCCTTTAAGAAAAAATATCTTAAATGCAAGAATCTTCGTGTCATTAAAAGGCCAGAATATGAGATGATTGAATTCTTTGATCCAGATTATGATGTTCTGGCGTATATTGTGAGTAATTAATTAATCTCAATCAGGCACATAGCTTAATCTTGCGAATAACGAGTATCCAAAATATTCATAGTAATCTATTTCTGGGAACTTCATTTGCATATCTTTCATTAGTCTTAACAAATCATAGAAATCCTTGACTATTACTGACATTTCGAAATCTGCTCCTCCGATTGTGTCCATTATTTGATATATGTTTCTGCTTTGTTTGCAATATTCTCTTAATGATCGGATTTTTTCCTTTGAATTAAGATGAAGATCCACCCTGTAACCTTCATAACCTAGTGGCTCTAGATTTATATCAAGCTTGTATCCGCATATTATCTTCTTTTTTTCTAATATTTTTATCCTGTTGATTATTGTATTTATAGAAAGATCGAGTTTCTTTGCTATATCAATATACGCTGTCCTTACATTTGTTGAATATTCTTTTATTATTTTCAAATCTATTTCATCATATTCCAACTTGTTTCCATCACCATATATCCTGTCTATTTTATCCAATTTCTTATCTGTGAAGAATGTCCTGTTATGATTTATTATTGGCGCATATACTGCGATGTCATATTCTTTGATTTTACTTTTAAATTTAAGAGTAAGTTTATCCCATGTTTCGTGCAATTCTCTGATGTTTTTGACTCCGATAAAGAAAGCGAAATCCCATTTCCCGTGCAATCTCGCTATCGTCCATATATTTTCATAGTTCTTGAGAAATTCTATGAATTCATCCTCTTTTGTCATCTGCTGAAATTTTATGTAAATTCTATATGTAATGAATCCTAACTTTGATGAATCTATTATTGCTTGATATGCAAGAATGATTTTTTCTTCTTCTAGTCTTTTTATCCTGTAATCTATGAATTGCTTGGATTTTTTTAGTTTTTTTGTGAGTGCAGAGATTGTTGTATGAGCATCCTTATCTAACTCATAGAGAAGTTTCTTATCATACTCATCAATCTTGACAAGGTTATTAGGCATAAATTTAGACTAAATGTTATAATTTATAAATTTATTGAAAATAGACAAAAATAATGAGCGGAAGTTTTATTTATTTATTAATTTATCACTAATTAATAGTTATTAACTAACAATGGTGATGAATATGAAAAAGAACAATGATGAAAAAAATGATGTCAAGATAGCTACAAAAAATACTGCAAAGTATCATATACAGAAATTGCCAAAAAATAGCCTAGATGATATAGCAAATGCCATGCATTGCATTAAGGATCCTGTTGAAATGTACTTATATGCCAAAGGAATTTGTGAATATCATTCTCAAAAATTCAATGACCCTGCATTAGGAATTGATAGATTTGCATATTTAGCTGGCGGCATAGATAGAGCTGATGCTACGAGATGGGAAATAGTGTTACCTGGTTTATCGGAACTCAATTTATTAAGTAACATGTCATTATTCGGAAACGGTGAAGGTTATAAGAAATCTCTTGAGTCATACTACAATACTGTTTTATCCAAGTATTGGGGAGAATTAGAAAATCTTTCAATTGAACGAAAGAAAAATTAAGTTGTACGATTTGATAAAATGAATAATTATAGGCCTTTGACATTGAAAGAATCATTGAATCTTGCTGATAAAGTAGATGAGTGGGACTATTCAATGTCAAAAATGGGGAATAGAAACAATAAAAAATACGAAATACCCTTATTTTCAACACTTGTAACGAAAACTTACACCGGTAAATTGGATGATTTGATTGTAAGAATAAGTGAGTTAGAATTAAAACAACGGCATTATATAACAACTGGTTTGTACTATATTTTAGATAAGTGCGAACCTCCTAATGTCACACATAATTGGATTATCGAAATCAAGTATGGTAGCGTAGTATTGAATAATCCAAAAAAAATGCATGAAAATTCAATATTAGATATGTACAAAAAAATACAAAGAAAATATCTACATTCTAAGAAAGATTCTAGAATAACTTCCTCTGATTTCAAGAAGGGACTTCATAAGTCAAGAAACATGCAGGAAAAGGTGGTGAAATGAATGTCTATAGATAATTTCAAGATATTTTGGGATGGGAATGTTAGGCAATGTCTCGAAAATTGTTTGAGTGAGGGATATATTCCTCTAAGTGTTGAAGAGATTTATTGTTTGAAAGATGAGGGTAAAATTCCCAAAAAAAGGCATTATGTTTCCGGTACGATCGATATAAATAGTCGTGAGCGGGTCGGAACTTTTAATGAATTGAATAATCTTGGAGAATTATATAATAAAGGTGGTGAATTGTTAGTTGTTATGAAAGATGATTTCTATGGGCTTACTTATAACGGACTTTTTAGTCGTGGACCAAAGATCGTAGGCAAACCTTTAGGTGGCGAAGATGCATCAAAAAAAAGAGAGTGTTCAAGAATTATGGATTATTCTAAAAAATTCATTGCTGAGCGTTTATGGAATGCTTACCGGAAAGGGTTGAAGAAGATAATGGAGGTGAAATGAAATCAGAAAGGATATTACGAATTTTTTTCTTGAGTATTTCTATTTAACTCTTCACTTTTAATATCTCTTTCAACTTCTCATTGAACATCTTCACTTCTTCTTCTGTATTGTAGAGATAGAATGATGCTCTTGCTGATCCATCAATGTTATGGGCATTGAACCATGAATGCACGCAATGCCTGCCTGATCTGATCATTATGTTTGCATATCTGTCTAATAATAGTGATACTTCATGATATTTCATGTTGTTTTTTGGATTAAAGGATAATATACCTGATCGAAGCTTTGCATCTTTTGGACCAATAATATCAATATCATTTTTCAATGCTTCTGTTGCAATAGCATTTAGTTTTATTTGATGTTCTTCTATGTCATCGATATATCTTGATAAATAATTGACTGCTGCTCCCAATCCTATGAATCCTGCATAATCCTGCAATCCTGCCTCAAACTTATCAGGAGTCTCTTCCATTTCATACTTATCATAAAAGGTTTCCTTTACTGTATCTCCGCCAACATTATATGTATTGAGTTTTTCTAATACATCAGATCTTCCATATAATATCCCTGTTCCTGTAGGTCCAAGCATCTTATGTCCTGAAAAAGCAATTAAGTCAACATCTAATTTCTTTACATCAATAGTTGTATGAGGAATGGATTGGGCTGCATCAAGCATCACTAATGCATTATGGTCATGTGCAATCTTTATTATTTCCTTGATAGGAATTGTTGTCCCATCAAGATTGCTTGTATGAATAAAAGAGCATAGTATTTTATTGGATTTATTTCTATTCAAGAAATGTTCAAAGTCTTTCAGGTTAAATCCATTGTCTGTATTGATTATTTCATGCCTTATGCCTTTTTCTGATTTTTGCTTAAGCCACGGTACAAGGTTGGAATTATGCTCTTTATCTGTTGTTATGACAACATCATATTTCAATGATTTAGCAACAATATTAATGCCTTCAGTAGTGTTTCTAGTGAATATGATTTCTTTATCAGATCTTGCATTGATGAATTTTCTTATTGATGATCTAGCATTCTTGTATTCATCTGTTGCCCTTTCGCTTAGAGAATGATTGCTCCTGCCAACACATGCAGGATATTCATTATAGTATTCATTGAGCTTATCAACAACATGTTTTGGCTTTAAAGACATGCATGCATTGTCAAAATAAATAATCGGTTTCTTAGGATTATTAAGAATCGTAAAATCCTCTCTGATCTTTTGAATGTTCATGATCTCAAAATGATATATAGGTTTATATGTTTTATGGAAATCGTATTGACTTAGTATCTTGAAGGGTTTTTCATTATTTGTTGTAGTTTTTGTAGTAGGTTTTCTTTGTTTAGTCTTATTGTTTGTATTATTGACATTAGTATTGCTGTTGTGTTTGCTCCTCTTGTGC
>Ga0209211_10002225_pt1 | contig 34000 bp, 22 predicted proteins | sample RifGroA2_FD_183992 | JGI IMG/M metagenome (GOLD analysis project Ga0209211, IMG submission 183992) | Groundwater microbial communities from Rifle, Colorado, USA - Groundwater A2 (SPAdes) (version 2) | ecosystem: Environmental > Aquatic > Deep subsurface > Groundwater | place: Rifle, Colorado... | reverse complement strand
CGTTAAATTGCGTATGATCCGTATTTTACAGGGTTCGGTTACGTAATAGGCATTTTTTAACGCGTAAGAGCGGGAAGCGTCATCTTTATCAAGTTCAGCTTGGGGTGAGTTGGCTAAAATTGAGAAAATTGTAAGTTTTCTTTTTAATACCTCTGGTTCATACAATAAACCCAGCGCGCGGGCAGCATAAGGAGCAAGGAGACCTGCTTGATTATATCCGCGTTTTCTTTCTCGGAATTTAAACAGAGGCACGGCAACAACAACGCCTTTTTTTGGTAGCATGGTTTGATATTTATCACAGGTTCGAGTAATTAGGTTGCCAAGAATTTTTTCAAAGTTTTCTACTGAAGCGTATTTAAAAAGATGTATGGCATTGCGCAGAATTGGATCGTGGTAATATCCGGCATGCAATGCTCCATCAAGAGCACATTCCTTATGGCGATCGCAAGTTTGTCCGGATGTTGTTATAACGTCACAAAAAGGACACCGAAATACTGTGACTGGCATAATCATAGTCATGCACGTTTCACAAAGATCGGTGCCCTCGGTTTTGCATCCAACGCATTGTTTGGGAAGTACAAGTTCGGTGAAAAGTTTTATTAATCTTTCCATGAGAAATCATCAACAAGCCATTTGAGATCTTGTCGCACTAATTTTAATGTTGCCTCTTGCTGATAAACTCGAGCGCGCAGATTTTCTGCCGTTGATTGCACACGTTGGGTTTTAACTTCCACGGTTGCCGAGCTGTCATTTTGTTCTTTTATAGTACTACTGGTTACGATTGTGGTAATTCCAGAATATGTGGTGGAATCAAGTTTTGTGTTTTTAATTAAGGTTTCTGTTTTTTGCTGCATGTTATTTGTCATTTGTCCAAACAAGTCGCGCAGGTTTTGGAAATCGGCTTGCGATGAAAAACTGCCGTAGCGTTCGGTAAAAATATTGGCAATTATTTTTGGATTTTCTTCTTGCGGTTCAGTTGGAGCCGGTTCTAAATTTGTCGGCACGGTAATTGTTGGCAGGGGACCGGTTTCGGTTGTTGGTAAGTTTTGACCGGTTTGAGAAATTGGCGTTTGCTCGCTTGGTAAATTTTTAATAATTCCAAATATAATAAGGAAAAGAATTATTACTGCAATAAGAATGATGATGATTTTTGTACGTCGGCTCATAGTTTTAGATTTAATTGTTTTTAGATCATGTGGGGCAAGACCGCACTCTACTCGCAGAGATCCCTCACTATTGGGTAACAGAGAAACTGAGAAACAGAAGAACAGAGAAACAAAGATAAGAGCTCATATAGATGAGAATATTCGTTATAACAGTTTGGGACGACGAATTTGTTTTGGATTTGTAATTTGGCAAACTGCAGAGATCCTTCACCCTCGCAGGAATATTTGTTACAACAGTTCAGGACGACTCCTTCGGAGTCGGTTTGGTGCTTGGGATCTGTGGTTTGGAATTTTATCACCCACTCATTGGCGGGGTGCCACGTAAAGCCACTTCGTGTGGCAACGTGGCAGGCAAGACCCCGCCCTACAGGTTTGGGACAACATTGGTGGGGGATATAAGCCTTTGTGCTACACGGTCACCTTCACTCAATAATCCCATCCTTATCTTAAAATCTTCAGATCTTAAGATCTTAAGATTTTAAGATTAAGATATTTTTAATCAACTTTATTTTGTTCAGCGATTTTATTTTTTTCCGCAATAGCTCGACCTTCGGCTTCCGCTTGGACAAGCGCGCGATCAAGGTCTTTTTTTGATTGTTCAATTTCGAGCAATTGGCGCGGGTCAGAGGTAATTATTTGATCTTCGGTGTAGGAAGCAATAATTTTAATTGCCACGTGTTTTGGTCCGGCAAAGAAAATTCCTTCACCAATTCCAGTTTCCAATAAATAATATTTTTCACTGTCAGTAAGCATGAAGGTTTTTTGAACCAAATCAATTGAAGCTGGGGATTGTTTAAGCAACATTTGCACCGAAGAGTTGGTAACAATTGCTTGGCCGTATGGTGAACGTAAAAAGTCATTAACATCTTGAGTAATGGTGGTAACGCCAAGATAATATTTTCGGCAACGTTTTACAAGTGCGAAAATGAATTTGGCCGAATCTTCGTGTTGCATCAACCACCATGCCTCATCAATAATCAAAATTCGTTTTTTCTTTTCTGAACGCACCACATTCCAAATGTAGTTTACAATCGCGTAGATGGCGATTGGTCGCAATTCATCTTCCAGATCTCGCACCGAGAAAGTAACTAAAAGATTTTTCATTTCCACTGTAGTTGGAGAATTCAAGAGTCCGCTGAAAGTTCCTTCAGTGAATTTTTTTATTTTTATAACCAGGTCAGTCGTGCCTTCCATTCCTTCAAGCACATCTTGAAGATCTTGCAAGATTGGCGGTTCAACTGTGGCGAGGTCTGATTGCGGAGTAATATCTTTTTTAGCGTAAGTTTCCAAAAGCGCGCGATCAAGAAGCGAATCTTCTTGCGGAGTGGCTTTTCCCAGCATGAGTTTTAAAATTCCTTTCACTGTGATAACTGCGCTGCGAATAATATCTTCAGCAGAAACTTCTTCGCCCACCGGACGAGGAAGGTCAAAAGGATTTATTTTTGCTTCGGATGCCAAAGAAACATTGATATAAGTTCCTCCCACCGCATCAGACAAATGCTTGTATTCCATTTCCGGGTCAATAACAATAACATCGGTTCCCAACATCAAACTGCGGAGAACTTCGAGTTTAATGGCATAACTTTTTCCTGCGCCAGAGGTTGCAAAAACAACAGCGTTTGCGTTCTGCAAAGCAAAACGATCAAATAAAATAAGGCTGTTGTTGTGTTTGTTGATGCCAAAAAGAACGCCGTTGTCAGAAGTTAAGTCAGCGGAGACAAAGGGGAAAGATGCGGCAATCGGCGAAGTATTCATGTTAAAAGTGGTCATTAATTCATCATTTCCAAGCGGTATGGTGGAATTGAAACCTTGCTCTGATTGGTAGAAAGCGCGTTTGCTGTAAATTAATCGGGCGCCAAAAATAGATTCGATTTCACTGGATAATTTTTCCAATTCATCGGCGCTTTCGCTATAAATCGTGACATAAAAAGCAAATTGGAAAAAGTGTTCGATTCCTTGGGTAAGGTCGTCGCGCAGTCTTTCAATGTCGCGCAGCGCGGTTTCGCGCAAAGGATCACGCGGCGCGCCTTTTTCCGCGTCGCCTAAAATTTGCGCTTCAATGTTTCCGGCTTTTTTCTTAAGCTGTTTTAAAATAATTTCCGCTTTGATCGGATAAAAGAACATTCCGACATCCATGGTGGCGGAAATATTTAAAATTGGTGCTGACCAAGCCACGCCAATATAGCGCGGATAGGTAATTACAAACATTGTGCGGACAAAAGTTGATCCGAGTTTCAGCATCATTGGCGTAACTTGCATGGAAGCTGGAGCAATGAGATCACGGATAGAAACTACGCCTTTTCGGTAGATGCGCTCTTCTTCCAGTTTTTGACGTTCGTCAATGGCCGCTTCTTTTGGCACGGCTTTAGGATTATTTTTTTTGTTTCCAAAAATAGACATAGTTTATGTTATAGGGGCTAGGTTTTAGGTTGTAGGTGTTGGGCTACGCGGGTATCAAGTATAAAGTATTAAGTATAAATGGGGCGGGAACAAAAAGAGGGTGTGAAGATAAATTTGGATTTAGGATTTAAAAATTTACTAATTGCTATCAATTTATCTAGGTGTTTGAAATTTTTTCTTGTTGGCGGGGTGCCACGTAAAGCCACTTCGTGTGGCAACGTGGCAGGCAAGACCCCGCCCTACATGTTTTGAATTTGTACCGCAGCTCGCGGTTTGTGATTTTGAAATTGTTTGGTGTTTGAATTTGTGATTTGGAATTTTAACCAGTGGCTCTTCCGCAGAGATCCCTCACCCCCGCGGGAATATTTGCTACAACAGTTCGGGACGACAAACCTATTTTGAATTTGTGATTTGGAATTTTAACCAGTGGCTATTGGCTAATACCTAGTGGCTATTTTTTATCCTTCCACCCGTATCCTATCCTCCGGTTGCATTTTTTGCGTGTCAAAGGTTTGCGGGTTGTAAACTGTGTAATAAAGTTCGATCAGTCCTTGAGTATCCAAAAGAGTGGTTTCAATGCTCATGCCGTGGAGCAAACTTTGAAGTTGTGAAACACGCATCATTAATTCGCCACGCTGTTTTTGGAACCGCTCATCTTTAAGTTTGACGGTTAATACCGGTGTAAATACTTCTTTCATTTTGGAAAACCAACCCTTGCGTTTGTTGGAAAGGGGATCGTAAGGAATTACAACATAAAATCTTTTAGTCATGATGTCGCCTAAAGAGACAAGTTCTTGAATAAAAGTTTTGTAGTCATTGATTTGTGCGCGCAGTAAATCGTTGTCAAGTTTTTTGGATTGTTCGTTCAGTCGGGCAATGTAGCCGTCAATGTTAAGGCGGCGCGATTGCATGACAATTTGCAAAGGAAATTCAAGTGAGTTTAAAAATTGCATGTAAGCTTGGATAATCGCTCTTTGTTCGTCTTCTGATTTTAAAGCGAAGTTGATTGATGAAGCAATCATCACTGCACGCATGGTGCCGTCTTTGAGTACGACAATATCTTCCTTGATTTCCGCGATATCAAGGTATTTTTGTGTTGATGGTCCTGGTTTTGGTCCGGCAAGTTTTTTGGATTGCATAATTTTATGGGTTTGTGTTGTTTTTTATCCGCAGAGATTCCTCACCAATAGGTAACAGAGAAACTGAGAAACAGAAGAACAGAGAAACAAAGATGGGGGCTTGCGTGAGGATATAATACAACAGTTCGGGACGACAAGGTTGTTTGTTTGAGAGGAGGTTAAACCTTTGGAGGTTAAATATCCAAGTTTTAGTTGTAGCTCAGGTCTTTAGACCTGAGATGTTCTCAAACCAGGCGTCGCCTTGAGGCTCCTTGCTTCTCATCCTCGCTCGGGATAGCCAAAACAAAGTTTTGTCTCTCCGCTCGCTCGTCGAGAAGTAAAGGTTTGAGCTACACTATAACTAGTTTTCTTCGGGTTTGTAAACTCCTCCGGTATTTACCACGAGCGATAATTCCGAGAGGTGTGATAATTCAAGCGATTCTTTTTTAGGGATTGGAATGACAACTTTTCTTTCCGGAGCTTTTAGAATTTCTCGAATTTTCGCATCAGATAAATTTTTGTCCCAAATGCGCAATCCCGGGCGTTTGAAGGTTTGTAAAACATTGAGCACGAAATAATGAAAAGGTTGGCCATTGATTTTTGCCCAGGCAAAGATTACGCCAATTGCAAACAAGGGAATTCCGGTTAAAAGAAATAATGCAAAATCAAATAGTTTGTAAAAAATAACTATGAAAATAGCATCCACAAGCATAATGACAAATTGTCGAACCGTGACTGGTCCGATTATTTTGTCTTCAACATCAATGAATTGTGGAACAACGAATTGGTCGGACATATTTTTATAGAAATTGGCTGTTTGGAAATTAGAAATTGGTAATGGAAAATGGAAGGCGTGGTGATGTAATTGTTGTAGCTCAGGACTTTAGTCCTGAGACGTTCTCAAACCTAAAGGTTTGAGCTACACTCGTAGATGCTATTACTAATTTCCATTTTCTAAACAGCTAATTTCTTTCGTGGCGGGGGACAAGCCCCCGCGCTACAATTATTTCTACGAGGCTGAGCCTCGTAGATTTAGTTTATTAGGAATTTTCCTAAAAACCTAAGAAGCTAAAAAGCTACAACCTTTATCGTATTCTCGCGTTCAGCTTTAATATTTCCTGAAATTCTTCCAAAGTTAAAGTTGGTTCGTTGACTGATTTTTTCTTGGCAATTTGTTCGGCCACCGGCGCGCCGGATTCAAGCGCGGCCTTGGCGAGTTCCAGATAAAAACGATTTGGTTCGCTTTGTTGCCAAGCACTAAGCGCTTCGCGATAAATTTCAAAACCTTCTTCTTTGATTAATTCAATCTTGTCAAGGATTTTTTGCGTGGCTTCTTTTGGATCTTTGGAAAGCCGGCGGAATTCTTGGATTGTCATGTTTTGCAATTCTCCAAGAGGACCAGTGGTTGTACGCATAACTTTGATGTCAGAAACTTGTGGCTTAGTTGCCGTCATTGGCTGTACTGAGTTTTGTGACAAGATTGGGCGGATGTTTTGGATCCGATTAGGCAAAGTTGGCCGAGTTTCCGGCAAAAGCACTTCTTTTTCTCTTAATATTGTACTCTTTTTTACTGTTTTTAGGAAGCGTTCCTCCACATCTTGTTGATTTGTCGCTTGTTTTCCGGCGGAAACTTCTTTTTCATCTGCGTGTCTTTGAGAAATTTTTGAAATCGCACTGCGTTTTACATCAGTTTCAATTCTTTTGTGAAAAGCCAAGCACTCAGCTTCAATAACATTGGCGAGCGAAGCGGCTTGCTGCAAAGGCATTCCAAATCCGTTTTGATCCGGTGGTTGCATCAATAAACTTATTGTGGCGCGCAAATCACGGATATTGCGCAAGCGGGAATCGATTATTTTCTCGAATTTCAGCTGTGCTTCTGGAGATGAAAATTTTAATCGGGCGGTTCTAATGATGGAATCAATGCTTTCTTTTCTAGCTCGGGCAAATTTATCAATTGAAATTTCGGCCGGAATATCTTTTTTAATTGCTTGTATTTCTTCGTTGAGAGTGAGTTCTGGTTTGGGAAGATTAAGAAATTTTTTTGCGGCGGGCAGAGCTTGATCTGGATTTGGACGAACACTTGTGCTTGGTGCCGGAATAGAAGTTGGATTAACTGCTTGCAACGGATTTCTTGCGGTTTGAACAGTTGGTTTTGTCGGTGTCACTGCCGGCGTCTGTGCTTGCGGAACATTTCGAACCACATGAACATTGGCCAAATTTAAATGCAAGATGGTAATTACGCGGAGAGCATCAGCGTCTGAAAGAGCCACACCGCCGATTTTTTCATCTCTCATTAAAACATTTTTTAATTCATTATCAGTTCTTTTTCCCAAAAGCCGGAGCATTAAAAGATGGTTAAACCGTTCATTGACGTGCGGTTCGAGTTCTAAGCGGGCTTCTTTCATTACTCGCAAAGTCAATTCTTCAGCTGTTATTTTTTCCGCCTTGATTTTTGTTGTCGGATAATTTGCCGGATCACCGCCCCATTTTTTAATGAGGCTCGAAATATCCACGGCCAAAAGTTCATCAAGTGGAAGATAGCGGTAGCCGGCTAAATCAAGGGCGAAATTTTTGGCTTGTGCTTCCGGGATTTTCAAATCTCTGATTAAAATTTCCAGGAGTTGGTTTAGGGGAGTGAGGCCAAGGTCAATATTATTTATTGTTTTTGCCAGATTGAATTTGTCTGTGAAACTAAGATCAGGTATTCGAGTAAGCTCCTTTAATTTTTCAATTGCTTCGCGTGAAACAAGCCAGCTTTTCACTGGTGTGGAAAGCATATCAAAAATTTCAGCCGCAGTTTTTTGGTCGCTATTTATAGCCGCCATAACTAAGGTTGATCTATAAGATTAAGGAGCCTTGGATTATGGAGTATTTCTTCCATTTGAGGGGCATCAATGCCAAGTTTTTTAGATCGTTTATTGATTTCATTAACCAGTTTTTTAGCCATGGCTTGTTCTTTAGTATCTCCTCCAGCAAGTTTTTCAATAATCTCAACCTTAATGTTTTCGACAATCTGTGTTTTAGCAGTATCCTGTTTGTCGAGCTCTTCCGGTGTTAGGCTACCGATAACAGTAGGTGCTTCATCACTTGCAAGCATGTCTTGTAGTGCTCGCGGGTCTGTGAATACCGAATCAACCGACTCGCCGGTCATAACAAGCATAGCGTCAATCTTAAGTTTTTGCTCTTTGGTAAGAGTTTGGTCTTTTTCTTTCCGATAATCCCGCAGGTTTTTTGCTGTTTTTTTGTTGTCCGCCGGACTTTGATTTGCAACATGATCCTTTCGGTCTTCTGCCGAGCCTGCAACCGCAATAAGTAGATCAGTGTTAAATAATGGATTATTTTGGTCTGGTGGCGGAAGATTTGTAGTCCCTTGAGTAGTTCCCTGAGGAGTTGGTGTCCCTGGAGTAGCCGGAGCAGTTCCCTGAGGAGTTGGAGTTCCTGGCGTGGTTGGGGTGGTTCCTGGAGTAGTCCCCGGAGTAGTTCCTGGGGTAGCTCCTTGAGGGGTTGGAACAGCTCCCGGAGTTTGAGTGGCTGCGACTGCTGCGGTGGTAGGAGTTGTTGGTGTGGCGTCTGCGATGGCTTTTGACGTGACGTCTTCGGGTTTAATTTTACCCTGTGCAAGTAGTCTTGCTTCGGTTTCATCCAATTTTTTATTTTGATCTTTGGAACCCCAATTTCGAACATGTTTTTTAACATCTGTCCGGAGACCCATGACTACATTGTCATCACTAAATGCGTCTGGCACAAGATCAATTGCCTGATTATTTTTGATTCCTCCAGCAAATTTTTGTCTTTCCTCTGCTGTGTTATCTTTGCCAGTACCTTTTTCAGTTGACGTGATAAGATGAGGTGCTTTGATTTTTGCTTCGTATAAATTCCTTGATATTTCCGGGTTACCACTCTTTGTGGAAATTTCATCCAGTTCTTTATACATGGCGGTAAGTTGGGCTGGATTATTTTTAAGAATACCATACGTGTTAAAGTTGGTTAAAGCAGTGTGTAATCTTGCAGCGCGTTCAGCTTGAGATTTTGCAGTTACCGGTCCGGTTGGAGGTTTGCCAATAGTTTGCAAGAACATTTCTGGGCTGGCAGATGCTGCGGTGATAGCGTTTTTACGTTCTTCATTAAAAGCTTCACTCGGTTTTGCTTGAAGTCCGGCTAAGCGTTTAGTAGCAAATTTTGGGGCAAATGCACCCATTGCTCCATAAGCTTTTTCTCTTATTCCGGTGCCATATTTTCGTTTAACCTTATAATCAACCCACCCCGCTGTCCCCACCACCCCGCCCCTGGCTAAACGACCGCCACCTTTGGTCGCGGCCCAAGCGCCGGCGCCGAGCAGTGCGCCACCTTTCATAACTTGTCTTTGGGCAAAAGTTCCTATTCCTTGAATCATTCCCATTCCTTTAGCCGCGCCAACTGCGCAAAATTCTTGGCTGACTTTAAGTCCGGCCAAAAGCAATGCAATTCCAATTATAAATCTGACCAAGTTATTTTCATTGGCTGCTTCAGTTGGAATACCAGCGCCATCAGGGAACGTTGTTTGCGCACCTTCGGCAATAACTGGATTTTTATTTACTGCTGCAACTTGATTTCCAGAAGAAACCATAGTGGCAAAAGCGAGCCATAAGAAAAATGCCAAAACAGGACCGCTTCCGACCCAACAAATCAATTCTTTCCACCATTTTTGATAATGTTCATTGCCTTTTGGAAAAGTGGACAGGAAAAACGCGATTGGTGCCATGATGGTTAAAACCCAAAGCATGACAATGCGCTTGGCCAGGGTAAGCGCTAAAACCACAACTGTGACAAGCGCAACTGTAATTAACAATGCTCCAAGTCCATAGCCAACAATAGCATCCAAAGAGCTTACTGATTTTACGCCAGCCGGAATATTAAATAAATTATTAATTCCCAAGCCAGCTATCAAGTTTCCGCCAGCCGCGGCTTGAAAAGCGTTGACAAAAGTCAACATGATGACTTGTCCGGCATCAATAATTAAACCGACAATTGTTTTGGAAAAATTGATCATTATTGCCATGATCAAGAGGCGGGGGAGTCGTTTGGTGTAGTGATATTCATCTCGGCCAAACATTGTTCCAAAAGCAATTACAAGCATTACCACAATAAAGAACATATTGGAGAGGTCTCTTGTAATAACCCAGCCTTGGGAAACTGTTGGCGAGTCAATAAAACCGTTATATGGAGCAAGCCAATTAATAAAAATATGAGCGACTTTGATAAAAAGCCAACCAGCGAGTTTGACGTACCATTGTAATAGTACGCTTAAGATTCCAGCGACGGCAGAAAATATTGTGTCCCCCATATGGTTTAGGTTTAAATTGAAAGATTTAAGGCGAATTAATCATCATTATAATCTTTTTAATTATATCATTTTACGCATTTTTAGGCGAGAATACTGTTGAGATCTTTGTTCTGTCTATCCTATTAGTGGCGGGGTGCAAGACCCCGCCCTACATACTGTGTAGCTCAGGCCTTTAGGCCTGATACGTCCTCAAACCTAAAGGTTTGAGCTACATTTTATTTTACTATGAGGCCGAGCCTCGTATTTTATGCCCCGTTTGTGGCGGGGCGCAAGGCCCCGCCCTACATATTTTACGCTAAATTTAAAAAAGAAAGCGCTTCTAAAACTGTGTTAAAAGTTTTTGTTTTGTTGGAAATGTTTTTTTCTGGAGGTGAAATGTAGGAAGTAAAGCCAAGTTTTTCGCCTTCAGCAATGCGGCGCGCCGGATCTTTAACATTTCTTAATTCTCCGCCAAGTCCAACTTCGCCGAAAACCAGCAATTTTTCCGGTATTTTTTCGTTTTTAATAGAGGAGGCGACGGCTAAAAGTACAGCAAGATCCGCGGCTGGTTCTTTAATACGGAAACCGCCGGTAACATTGACATGAATATCAAATTTTTCCGTGTTTATTTTTGCAGTTTTTGAAATTACGGCTAAAAGAAGATTCAAGCGATTGGCATCAAAACCTGAAGCGCGGCGTTCTGGGTAGGGGAAGTTTGATTTTGTGGCAAGGGCTTGGATTTCCACAAGAAATGGCCTCGTGCCTTCAAGTACGCAAGTGATAACTGATCCGGCGGTTTTTGAGCGGTTTGATAAAAAGGCAGATGATGGATTAGCGACTTCTTTTAAACCCTGAGCAACCATTTCAAAAACTCCGACTTCGTCAGTCGCGCCAAAACGATTTTTGGCAGTGCGGAGGATTCGATAGTTGCTTGTGCGATCGCCTTCAAAAGTTAAAACCGTGTCCACAAGGTGTTCCAAGCTTTTTGGTCCGGCAATGGCTAAATCTTTTGTTACTTGTCCAACCAGCATTACCGGCGCGTTGGTTTGTTTGGCAATTTCAGTAAGAATAGCGGCCGAAGCGCGCAGCTGTGTTGGCGCGCCAAGAGTGGAAGAAGCGGTTTTCATTGATTGAATTGAATCAATGATGGTTAAAGCTGGTCTCGTATGTTCAATTGTAGCGGCAATGGTTTCGGCTTCAGTATCAGGAAGCACGGAAATTAAGTCGCTAGAAATACCAAGCCGGTCAAAACGGGTTTTTAATTGTTCTGGTGATTCTTCGCCCGCAACATAAAGCACCGGCGCGTTTAAAGTGTGGGCGATTTGCGCCACGAGCGTTGATTTTCCAATTCCCGGTTCGCCGGCTAAAAGATAAACGCCACCCGGAGTAATTCCGCCGCCAAGCACGCGGTCAACTTCTTTAATATTGGTTTTTTGCAAAGTTTTTTGATTGGCAGAAATTTCACCAAGCTTCATTACTTTTCCCGGCGCCGCTGTGACGCCGAAACCACTCTTTTCTCTTTTCTCTTTTCTAATTTCTTCTGCCAATGTTCCCCAAGCCCCACAATCCAAACACCGGCCAGCCCATTTGCCGGTTTGCGCATCGCACTTTTTGCAGGTGTAGATTATTTTTACTGGCATAGGTACGACAAATCCGAAGCACGAAATCCGAAGCACGAAATCCGAAACACGAAACAAATTTTAATATTCAAAATAGGAAATTTTGAATGATGAATTTTTAATTTCGAATAAATTTTTAATGATTTAATTTTGAACCACTGTAGCTCAGGACTTTAGTCCTGAGAACGTTCTCAAACCTAAAGGTTTGAGCTACATTATGTTTATAACGAGTACTCGGCATAGATAAACCCGAAGTATGAAACTTGAATTTCGGATTTAACCCTGTGGCGTGGTGCAAGACCCCGCCCTACACGTGTAGCTTGAGTCTTTAGACTTGAAACGAAGCATTGTTAAATTTGCGCGTCGCATTTTTTGCAGGTGTAGATTATTTTAGTTTGCATGTTATTTTCCGCAGTGATCCGGAAAGCCGGTGAATTTTCCACGTAAATTGGCAGTGCTTGGATTTAATTCAAAATGCCAAATTTCTTTTTCATATCTTACCCATCCCGGATTAGATTGATACATAAAATTTGCCAGTTTTTCAATGTCAGTTAATTGATTAGTGTCACACTGATTTTTTGATCCGCCCCAAGTTATCTGGGTTCCGTTTTTTTTCAAACGAACATCAATAGCAATTCCGAGACCATGATTTGAATAACCAGGGACAGCGCAGTATTTTTTGCGCGTTTGTGGATCAGGATGTTCCTTGGCGCATCCTCCACACCAAAGATCTTTTTGTTCTTGAAGACTACGATAACCAGAATATACTTCAATTTCATAATTTACTCCCTCAGCTTCACTTGCACTGATAAGAACATCATTAATTTTTTCTAAGGCCGGGATTAGGCTCGGGTGCACGGTTTCCCCGGTATTTTTTAAGTGTGATGTTGTGTTAGTGTTTGGAAAAATAGTTGGTATATCAACAGTTGAAGATGGATCAATTACTCCGGTTAGAGCAGGGGTACTGTTACAATCAAAAGTTTCATAAGTCCAAAGTGGATCAGTAATATCAAATGGCCGAGCAGTTCCGGATTCAATACTATCTGATTCTTCCATCCCTTTGATTTCGCTTGTAGGAATATAGGTAAGTTTAAGTGCATCAAATTCAACTGTGCTTTTGTTTATAGTGTAGAGAAGAACATAAGATCCAAGCGCTAGAACTAAACCCATCAAAGCGTTGATGATTGTATCGTGTGCTTTGCCGATTTTTCCGCTATCACCACCGGCAAAAATCCATTTCATTCCGCCCCACATAATCATTGCGACAGCAAGGAGAGAAGCGATTCCAACAACATAGCTGTAGACCGCAGCTATGTATTCTCCAATCCAAGATATATAAAGAGGATCACCGGCTTTTTTAGGAGGTAGAAGATCAGAAAATTTCAATCCAGGAATTTCAATTGATAATCTTGGTTTAAGTTCGCTAAAGCGTAATTCAGGATTATCAGAAGCAAAAGTTTTATAGGTTGGGAATATTAAAAATCCAACTGAGATTGCCAGTATTATTGTGAGAAAAATTTTAATTTTGCGGGATTTGATTGATGGCATTTGTAAAATCTTCAAAAGATGAAGGTGAGAATGGTTTATTATTTATGAAAAAATAAGGCGTGCCGTCAAGCTGTAAGGCGATTGCTTCTTCCAAATCTTTTTTAACAATCGGCGCGGTGGTTTTGAGCTCCAAACATTCATCGAATTTTTCGCGATTTAAAGACAGTGTGTCAGCTAAATTTCCAAAAGATGGTTGCATAGAAAACATTGGCTGGCTCATGAGCAGGTCGTGGTATTCCCAATAAGCATCTTGTTTTCCAGCACAACGCGCGGCTTGGGAAGCAAGCGAGGCGTTTGGATTTAATGAATCAATTGGAAAATCTTTCCAAACAAATCGAACTGTGTTGGGATAAGCGGCTAGAACTTGATTTACAATCGGACTCATGTTTTTGCAGTTTTCACAAAGATAATCAGCAAATTCAATAATGGTAATTGGTGCATCAAAATTTCCGCGGATCGGATCAAGAATAGTAATTTTCGGCGTTTCTTGTTTTTGTATTGCAACAGTGTCATCAGATGATGTTTTTGGCGTTGGTTCTTTGGAAACGCGGTTGAACCAAAAAAGCATTCCACCAAGCGCGACGATTAAGATTATTAGAGCGAATGGGCGCATAGAGATCGAGTATTAGTAAGTGAGAAATCCGAAATTCGAATATCGAAATTCGAAACAAATTCAAAGGTTCAAAATAAGAATATTATTTTGTGGTGTAGCTCAGGCCTTTAGGCCTGAGACGTCCTCAAACCTAAAGGTTTGAGCTACATCATAGTATTTGTTTTGAATTTTAATCATTTGAATTTGTTTCGTGTTTCGGATTTCGTGTTTCGGATTTTTAAATTATCGCAACCGCATCTCCCGCAACAGCCCGGTGCGATTGTCAGTGAAGAACAAATTTTGTCCATCAGCAGAAACTTGCAAATTAGACATTGATGAACCTTCGGCTGGCGCGCCGATCAGGCTTTTTGCTCCGGTTTTTATATCAACTCGGTAAACATTGTCAGGAATATCTTTGGCTAATTCCGGCTGCATACCATAACCATCAGGCATGCTGGTTGGAACAGCACAGTAAGCCACACTTTCAGAAGTAAACGTACATTTTTCCGCCCAAGTACTTAATCCGATTGCAGTTCTGTTTTTTCCAATATCTTCACCTTGTGCGTCAACCAGCCACAAACTTGGTTTGTAATTATTTTGCGAATTGTAAACGCTGTAAATCAATTGTTTTCCGTCCTTGTTCCAGAGTGGTTGGAAACCGCGTCCTTCCACCATCAAGGATTTGAAATTTTCTTGATTTTTTCCAATTAAATAAACTTCATTTGTGTCAAAACCTTGGGCCTTGCCAGTGGCAGAAAAACCAACCACTTGGTCAGAAGGGGACCATGAGACAGTGACTTTATCCGCGTTTTCACCAAGCGCCTGCACCGCCTCGGCTCGCGTTCCGTCAGCAGAAGCCAAAACCAACCAGCGGTTGTTTTCATTCAATCCAATGCTTTTGGCCGCGATTTGATCGCCTTGCGGTGAAAAATCAAAACCTTCCCAGTGTTTTGGAAGTGTTACTTGTTTTTTTGATTCAAAATCATAAACCACATTTGCACCGTCAGGAAATTCTAAGATGGCTTTGTCTGATTGCTGTGCCCAAGTTATGTTGGAAACATTGGGAAATTGTTTGTCAGTTAAAGCTCTTTTTGCACCGCTTGCGTCAACAGTGTAGAATTTTCCGTCAGTCATGTCATAATAATTCATTCCTTTTCCATCGCGGCTTAATGTTGTTCCCCTGACTACATTTGGAGAGAGTTCTTTGGTTGTGGTTGGTCCGCCTTGCGCGATTGTTGGTAGTTCGACGGCCGGTGGTTTACCGGCTTCTCCTGGTGTTCCCGGTGTGCCTGGTTTTGCTTCCGGAAGTCCGGTGGTAGCTTGGTTGGTAGGAGTTTCTTGCGGTGGAAGCGGTATTACTCGTTCTCGGAAGAATACAAAATAGATTGCAATACCTAATCCGATAGTTACAAGAAGCAATATTGCCGTGTATAATATTTTTTTGTTCATAGAGATGCTTAGAGTCTGTTAAAATTTCTAATTTCGAATTTCTAATTTCGAATAAATTTTTAATGATATAATTTTTAAAGGCGGTGTTTCAAAATTCGAAATTCATCATTCAAAATTTTATTTATATTTTAATCCGCAATATAAGAAATAATTCCTTTAACAAAAGCCATGATTCCCTCTGCAGGATTTAAAGCGTAGTAGACGGCTACAATAATCATTACAAGTATAATGATAAATGCAACAACCGCAAGAATTCCAACAGTATAAAAAATGACTTTGCTGATATTGATATCTTGAAATAGTGCATTCAGCGGTTCGGCCGGATGTGTTAATTTTTCCGATTGTGACATGTCAACATAAAGCGCGTAAAAAACAAGCGGGATAAGTGCCAGACCGAAACTTGGCAGAATTGCAAATAAAAGTGTCATTACAAAACTGTAAGATAATGATTTCATTCCAAAGCTCATTCCTGATCCGGATTCGTTTTTGGAATTTCCGGAGGCTTTTTGCAATGCTGTTTGTAGGGGATTGATTGCCATAGATAAAATAATTTTTGTGGTGGCGGGGTGCAAGACCCCGCCCTACTTTCCAAGGAGTGAGTGCATTCCAAAGCTTGCTTTGGAATTGCCGAGCGACGCAGGAAAGAAAGGAATACCCCTTGTGTTTCCCTACTTGTGTTAGAAATTGGCTGTTTAGAAAATAGAAACTGATAATACCATAACTGTTGTAGCTCAGAACTTTAGTTCTGAGACGTCCTCAAACCAGGCGTCGCCTTATGGCTCCTTGCTTCTCATCCTCGCTCGGGATAGCCAAAACAAAGTTTTGTCTCTCCACTCGCTCGTCGAGAAGTAAAGGTTTGAGCTACATTCGTAAATACTAATCTCCAAACAGCCAATTTCTTTCGTTGTGTGGGGAGCAAAAACTACCCCGCCTTAAAACAACTATTTTTTCGAATCTTTTACCACGAGTCCGTCGTCTTTTACTTCAAATTTAATTGTTCGCATGGTACGCGGTGCATTTTCCAATAAAAGAGTGGCTACTTGCGATTCAATTCGGTCTTGGATCACGCGGCGAATGGCACGAGCGCCATGCTCCGGAACCGTACCCTGTTTTACAATCCAATCATGCAGTTGTTTTTCCAGATTAATTGTAATATTGTGGTTTTCCAAACGTTTGTTTAATTCTTGAATTTGAAGTTTGGTGATTTTTGTGAGTGCTTCGCTATCAAGAGGGTTGAACATGCAAATGCGGTCGATGCGATTTAAAAATTCCGGTTTGAAGCGGTCTCCCAATGATTTTTTAATATCGCTGTTTAAGTCGCTGAATTGTCCGACTGGCGAGCCAAACCCAATATAAGATTCGCGCAGTTTTTCCGAACCAATGTTGGAAGTAAGAATTATAATTGTATTTTTGAAATTTATTTTTCTGCCGGTGGCGTCAGTAATATGCCCCTCGTCAAGAATTTGCAGCAATAAATTCAAAACATCAGAATGAGCTTTTTCCAATTCGTCAAAAAGCACCACGCAATGCGGACGGCGTTTGATGGTGTCGGTTAATTTTGCCGTATCGCGATATCCGACATAACCGGCCGGTGCGCCAATAAGTTTTGAAATTGAAAATCCTTCGGAAAATTCAGACATGTCAAGGCGCACCAAAGCTTCTTTGTCTTGAAAAACCGTGTTGGCAATGATTTTTGCCAATTCAGTTTTACCAACGCCAGACGGACCGACAAACATAAATGAAGCGAGCGGCCGGTTTGGATGCGAAATTCCGGTTTTTGCCCGGCGCAAATATTCAGATACTTCTTTTATAACCGCCGCTTGTCCGATAATATCTTTTTCCAAGATTGCTTCGAGTTCAAGCAGACGTTTCTTTTCGTCGTCAACCAATGATGCGAGCGGAATGCCAGTCATACGGCTCACAACCTCGGCAATATGCTGGGGAACAAGTTTGCCATTAGTTTTTTGTTTTTTACTTCCAATTTTTTCATCAATCTTTGAAAGATCATCCTCAATTTGTCGCTCTTGTTCTTTAAGTGAAATGGCTTCAATAAATTTTTCCCGCATCACTGCGTCGCGTTTTTCTTCGCGAATTCCGTCCAATAATTCTTTTAGTTCGCGACGTTTTTGTATGATTGGATCTCCTTTGTGGCGCACTTTGAGTGATGATGCCGCTTCATCAATTAAATCAATGGCTTTATCCGGGAAAAATTTATCTTGAATATAACGATCAGCCAAAGAAACAGCCGCCGCAATTGCGGCCTTGGTAATAGTTACACCATGAAAATTTTCATATTTATCTTTAATACCTTCTAGAATTTTCAGAGTTTTTTCCGACGACGGTTCTTCCAAAATAATTGTTTGGAAGCGGCGTTCGAGCGCAGCGTCAGATTCAATATGTTTTTTATATTCAGCAAGCGTGGTTGCACCAATGCAGTGAATGTCGCCACGGGCAAGCGCTGGTTTTAAGATGTTGGCGGCATCAAGGGATCCGGAAGCAGAACCAGCGCCCATGATGGTGTGGACTTCGTCAATAAATAAAATAATTTCCGGATTTTCTTTGATTTCGTCAATGACTTGTTTCAGTCGTCCTTCAAATTCTCCGCGATACATGGTGCCGGCAATAACAAGCGACATATCAAGAGCAAAAATTCTTTTTCCTTGAAGTGCTTCCGGCACCGCGCCTTCGTGGATTTTTTTTGCCAACCCTTCGATCAAAGCGGTTTTTCCCACGCCTGGGTCGCCAAGCAGGATTGGATTATTTTTAATTCGACGACAAAGAATTTGCATGATGCGTTCAATTTCAGTTTCGCAACCAATCACCGGATCAACGCCGGCTTGCACGTCTTTGCGCGTAAGTTCCACACCAAAAAAATCCAAGGCTGGAGTTTTTGGCTGACCTTTTCTAGTTTTCATTTTTCGGCTTTTAACATTTTTCGGGCTGTCGGCAGTACCCATGCCAAGCGTGGCAGTAAGTTCTGGAAATTTAGAAGTGCTTTTTAAAACAGCGGTTATTTGTTCGCGGATGTCTTTGGAACTTGCATCTATTTTTTTTAAGAAATTTTCAATTACTGCATTTTCAATTTGCAGAAGTCCGGAAAGCATGTGTTCAGTGCCAACATATTTATGTTCGTAAAGATTAGCCGAGAGCACGGCTTTTTCAATCGCACGCTTGGAATCAGCACCGAGTTTTGGCGGAGTTGGAAGTTCTGATTTTGAAATTTTACCCATCTTTGTGCCTAAAGGCAGTTTTGTATTTTTATCCTTGAAAAGCGCGTCGACTATTTTTGGATCAATATTTGATTTTTGTAAAATTTCCGCGCCAATGGAACCTTTTTGAGTTGCGAGTGCCCAAAACAAATGAATTGGCTCAATGGTTTTTTCATTTGTTTGTGCCACTAAAGTAAGTGCGCGTGTTAAAACATCTTTTAAATGCGTGGTAAATTTATCAATAATGTCGGTGTTCATAGAGAGTGGGGAGTAGGTAGTAGTTAGTGGGTAGGTTAGGAGATTTAAGATTTTAGATTTTAGATTTCAGATTTAAGATGGGTGGTGTACGTAGGGCGGGGGCTTGTTCCCCGCCACTCTATAAATTCGAAATCCGAATATCGAAATCTAAAAAAAATTCAAATGATCAAAATACAAATGCTTGAAACAAGAATTTTTTAGGGTGTAGCTCAGGACTTTAGTCCTGAGACATCCTCAAACCTGAAGGTTTGAGCTACATCCGTTTATACTTTGGCGGGGTACAAGACCCCGCCCTACACGCTCTACCAACTACAAACTAATTTTACATCCCCATTTCATGCAGTGCCTTGATGCGATCTTCGAGCGGGGGATGGGTGCTCCAAAGATTGCTTACTTTTTTAGAAATTTGTTTTCGAAACGGATCAGATAAAAATAAGTGGGCAGTGGCATGGTTTGCGCGATCCATGGCCTTTGGTTCAGTGCGAATTTTTTCAAGCGCATTGGCCAAACCTTCCGGGTAACGAGTTAGAAGTGCTCCGGAGGCATCAGCTAAATATTCACGTTTGCGTGACACTGCTAATTTGATTAATTGAGAAATAATCGGTGCCAGAATAATGGCAACAATTGCGAGCACGGCAATTAATTGATTTCCTTCACGACCGCTACGTTCACGGGAGCGAAACATACTTCCTCGAAACATCCAATCAGACAAAAGTGCGACTGTTCCTACCAAAACAATTACCAAAGTCATAACTAAAATATCATAGTTTTTAACATGAGAAAGTTCATGTGCGAGTACGCCCTCAAGTTCTTCGTTTTTCAGTTTTTCAATCGCTCCAGTTGTTACGGCGATTGATGCGTGTTGCGGATTTCGGCCAGTAGCAAAGGCATTTATAGCTTGGTCTTCGATAATATAAACTTTTGGGCAGGGGATTCCGGCAGTAATTGCCAAGTTTTCCACCATTCGAAAAACATACGGATTGGTTTGCACAGTTATGTTTTTTGCCCCAGATGTGGCAAGTGCCAATTTGTCGCCATGAAAATAACTGCCAAGTGACATGAAAATAGAAATTATTCCCGCGATTGTTACTCCTTCAAATCCCAGCCCACCTTGGTAATATTCGCCAATTAACCAACCAAAACCAAGTACCACGACTACAAAAACCAATAGTAAAATTACACTTTTGCGTTTGTTTGAGGTGATTTGGGAGTACATGGAGAGTAAGTAGTAGTTAGAGGGTAGTAGGTAGTAAATTAAAATAATATACAAGTCCGAAATCCGAATATCGAAATCCAAAACAAATTCAAGTGATCAAAATATAAATGTTCGAAACAAGAATTTTTTAGGGTGTAGCTCAGGTCTTTAGACCTGAGACGTCTTTGCGAGTGTAACTCAAAACTTTAGTTTTGAGATGCCCTCAAACCAGGCGTCGCCTTGAGGTTCCTTGCTTCTCATCCTCGCTCGGGATAGCCAAAACAAAGTTTTGTCTCTCCGCTCGCTCGTCGAGAAGTAAGGAAACGAGGGGATATTCCTTGCTTCTCATCCTCGCTCGGGATAGCCAAAACAAAGTTTTGTCTCTCCGCTCGCTCGTCGAGAAGTAAGGAAACGAGGGGATATTCCTTGCTTCTCATCCTCGCTCGGGATAGCCAAAACAAAGTTTTGTCTCTCCGCTCGCTCGTCGAGAAGTAAAGGTTTGAGCTACGCCATAGTTTTTGTTTTTGATTTTGGTAATTTGAATTTTGATATTGTTTCGAATTTTGGATTTCGTGCTTCGAATTTCTACACTACTCACTACCTACTACCTACTAACTTCTCTCGTCTTTAAAATTTGACTTCCGGCACTTCGCGCTCAGCCGCATCAGTAATTTCAAAAAAGTCTCGAACTTTAAATCCAAACATGCCGGCAATCGTATTTGCTGGGAATTGTTCTATTTTAACGTTGTAATCGCGAACATTTCCATTATAAAATCTTCGTGAAGCTTGAATTTTGTTTTCTGTGTCGGATAATTCATCTTGAAGTTGCAAGAAATTTTGTGAAGCTTTTAATTCTGGATAACTTTCTGCCACCGCAAACATTGATTTCAAAGCTTCGGTAAGCATATTTTCAGTTTTTCCGTGTTCGGCAATTGTTTTTGCACCCATTGCCGCTGCTCGCGCTTCAGTTACTTTTTGAAAAACACCTGATTCATGCTTGGAATAGCCTTTTACCGCCTCAACAAGGTTAGGAATTAGGTCATAACGACGTTTAAGCTGAACATCAATATCTGACCAAGCTTCGTCAACTCTTCTTTTCTTCAAGATTAAGCCATTAAACACACCAATTACCCAAAGAATGATCAAAACAACGACAATTATTATTGCCCAGGTAAGAATATTCATAAAAATATACACAACTAAGTTAAAAATTACCCTTTAATTATACCTAAAAATCGCTTATAATTCAAAGGGAGATCTTTTTGGCTAAAATTTGCCGAGTTTATCTTAAGTTTTACTTGACAATATTTTGGAATTGATACACAGTATATATAAGAAGCGGTTTTGTACACAGGTTGCAATCAGAATAATGAATTTAGAATTATGAATTATGAGCTCGGTAGAATCACCCCACCCTCCATAATTCATAATTCTATATTCATAATTCATCCTTATATGATCGGAATCTGCGACAGTGGAATAGGCGGGTTAACCGTTGCCAAGGAGGTGATGCAACATCTCCCTGGTTTTTCTTTTGTTTACATTGGCGACACAGCTCGCACACCTTATGGAAATAAAAGTGCTGACGCAATTTGCCGGTATGCTCTTGAAAATGTAAAATTTCTTGTTAATCATGGCGCAAAGATTATTTTGATTGCTTGCAATTCCATGTCAGCTGTCGCGCTTCCGCAACTCAGGGAGCGTTTTCATATTCCTATTTTTGAAGTTATTGGTCCGGCAGTTGCCGAAGCAATCAGAATTAGTCCGTTTAAAAATATTGGCGTGATTGGTACACGTGCGACAATTGGCAGTGGTGTTTATGATCGTTTGATTCATGGTTTAAATCATGATGCTTCAGTGATTGGTGTGGCTTGTCCACTATTCGTACCATTTGTGGAAGAAGGGCTGGCAAATCATTCTTTAACAAAGAAAATTGCGCGCATGTATCTTGATCCATTAAAACAAAAACAAGTTGATACTTTAGTTTTGGGTTGTACACATTATCCTTTCTTAAAAAACACAATTGCTGATAGAATGGGACACAGGGTGCATATTGTTGATTCTGCTGCCACAGCTGCTCGTCATTTGCAAAATTATCTTGATGCTAATCCTTCAGTGGTTGAAGGTTTGCACAAGGGTAATCGCCATGAGTTTTATTTGACTGACATTGCTCCACACCATAATCGGATTGCTTCAGCATGGCTTGGACAGCCGGTTAATTTTATCCCGGCGCAATTGATTGAGGAACATATTAACTATCATAAATAGGCTAAAGATGGATAAATTTACGAGGCTAAGCCTCGTAAAAGTAGGGCGGGATCTTGGGGTCATACGCAATTTAACGGGACTTGATAAATAAGCTGTGATAATAATTACTAATTTTTAAGGTTTTGTTTCATGAATAACTACCTAAAATTAGCAAAAAAATTTTCAAAACATGCTAATTTGATGAATTTTTCAAAATTAGTGATAAAATCTTGGCTAAAATAAAACAATTATTTATACAACAAAGCCAATAAAAAGTGTCAATTGTGTTCGTGAACTTAAACAGTCCCGTTAAATTGCGCATGATCCGGATCTTGCACCCCGCCATCCGTGACACAGTATTTGTTCGTAATGTTCGTATTGTGTTCGTAGTTCGTATTTATATAATTCCACCATGCAAACTCTAATAATTTTTTTAATAGTTTTATCAATCCTCGTCTTTGTTCATGAATTCGGGCATTTTATTGTTGCCCGAATTTTTGGTGTTAAAGTGGAGGAATTTGGTTTTGGTTTTCCACCGCGAATGATTGGAATAAAAAAGAAAGACACAATTTATTCCATAAACTGGATTCCTTTGGGTGGATTTGTAAAATTAAAAGGTGAAGAAGGCGACCATGCGCAAGATCATGACAGTTTTATTTCTAAAAAAGTTTGGCAGCGCGGAATTATTGTCGCGGCTGGCGTGATTATGAATTTTGTTTTGGCGGCAATTATTTTTAGTGCCGGATTGATGTATGGCTTGCCACACAATCTTGAAGGTTTGCCAGGGAGTGCTCAAGTGCGCGATGCGAGCATTGTGGTCGGACAAGTTTTGAAAGATTCTCCGGCTGAAAAAGTTGGTTTTGAATATGGTGATAAAGTGGTTTCTATTGACGGAAAAGCATTTGATAAAATTGAAGGAATTCAGGAATATGTGAAAACAAATTCAAAAAATGAAATGCTTTGGTCAGTGAAGCGCGGTAATAATAGTTTGGATTTTTCTGCTACGCCAATTTTAATAGAACAAACCGGAACTCATGGAATTGGTGTTGGGCTGGTTGGAGTGGGGATTGTTTCATATCCTTGGTATTTAGCGTCGGTTAAAGGCGTGGAACTTACTGTGTTTTTAGCACGTGATATTTTATTTGCTTTTGGTCATGTTATTTCCGGATTGGTTACGCAAGGACATCTGACAGTTGAATTGGCCGGACCAGTAGGAATTGCGGTTTTGACGGGTGAGGTGGTGGCTTTGGGAATTTTATCTCTGTTGCAGTTTATTGCTGTGTTGTCGATAAATTTGGCTATTATCAATTTTCTTCCATTTCCAGCTTTGGATGGTGGCAGATTCTTGTTTTTAATTATTGAAAAGTTCCGTGGCAAGCCGGTTGGTCGGCGTTTGGAAGCAATAATCCACCAAATTGGCTTTGCTTTGCTGTTATTGGTGGTTTTGATTGTGACTTATCGCGATTTAGTTAAATTTTCTGATGCGATTATTGGGGGGTTTAAGAATTTGTTTTAGGAAATACAGTTTATACGAACAATACGAACAAATACCGCGTAGGGCAGAGTCTTGCACCCCGCCACCAATGTCGTCCCGAACTATTGTAACGCATATTCCTACGAGGGTGAGGGATCTCTGTGAGATTTAATATTTCGAATTTAAGATAGGGAGTAACATGTAGGGCGGGGTCTTGCACCCCGCCATTGGTCCTTCAGATATTAGACAAAATAATTTTTTAATTACAAAATTTATGCGATTGAATTTATTAAAGATCATTCTTGCTGTGGTTGTGGTAGCGATTATTATTGGTGGAGGAGTTTATTTTTGGCAGTCATTTGGGCAAATTGAACAAGACAGCGTGGTGGAACAACCATCAAATCAATCAAATTTAAAAACGTATTCATCTGAAATGTATTCCTTTGTTTACCCAAAGGAATACATAATTACTCTTCCAAATCAATCATTTCCTGCTCTTACAGTAGAAAAAGCAAAAAACGCACGAGTAGAAATTTTTCAAATGAATGATTTTGGTGATCGTCCTTGGGGATTTGAAGGCACTGAAAGTCAAGAAGAAATCGATAGTTATTCACCAAAGGAGACTTTAACTGTAGGAATTGATGATAAAAAATACAATGTTTGGCTTTATTACAGTGATAATGATAATCAGACCAAAGAAGAATTAAAAGCAATTTTTGATTCGACAGTGATTAAATAAAAATTTAAATAGTTTTCTGGGTGCATTATTCACGTTTGCACAGGGGATATTTTTTTGGTATTATTGAAGTAGGTTTATGCATTACCCGTGCTTAGGCGGACGGTATTTTTAATCGTTCCATAAAATTACCCAAATGTCCGAAGTTGAACTTCGAAGTTGAACTTCGGACATCTCAGATAATTCACCCACATGTCGCTTGTTGCACAAGCGACGTTTTTTTGTTATTATTTATGCATATAAAAATATGAGCGAAGAAGTAAAAAATTTAGAAAAAGAAGCTTTGGTTGGGATAAGTAGTGCCCAAGATCTCCAAGGCCTGGAACAGCAGGAGATTTTTTATTTGGGAAGAAAAGGGAAGTTGAACGCGCTTTTTCCTAAAATTAGCACCCTGCAAGCAACAGAACGCAAGGAATTTGGCGAAGCGATAAATTTTACCAAACAAGCAATTGAGTCGGCTGTTGCAAGCCGGCGCCAAGAGCTTCAAATGAAAGCCTTTGAAAAACTCGGTGAAACGGAATGGATTGATATTACCCAGCCCGGTACAAAACCGCCGGAAGGTCATGTTCATCTTGTCACTCATACTATTCGCGAAGTATCTGAAATTTTTGGGCGTCTTGGTTTTACCCGCGTGCGCCATCCGGAGGTTGATTGGGATTGGTATGCTTTTGAAGCCCTGAACATGCCGGCTGATCATCCGGCGCGTGACGAGTGGGAAACTTTTTTTATGGACACGCCAGTGGATCCAAAAAAAGGGAAAATGGTTTTAACTCCGCATACTTCGAACGGTCAAATTCATGAAATGGAAAAAGGCAAGTTGCCGATTCGTATGATTAATATTTCAAAATGCTACCGCCGGCAGTCTGATGTTTCTCATGCTCCGATGTTTCATCAGTTTGAAGGCTTGTTGATTGATAAAAATGTTGCGGTAACACATTTGAAAGGTGTTTTGGATTATTTTGCACGCGAATTTTTTGGTGAACAAAGAAAAACTCGTTTGCGTCCGTTTCATTTTCGATTTACCGAGCCATCTTTTGAAGTTGATATTTCTTGCGGTGTTTGCAATGGTACCGGATTTTTGAGTCGTTCCGAAGTCGGGGATCCTCCTACAACCTACAACCCACAACCTGCAACCTCTGCTAAATGTCGATTATGCAAATCCGGATGGCTTGAACTTGGCGGCGCCGGAATGGTTCATCCCAATGTTATAAAAGCTTGCGGAATTGATCCGAATGAATGGAATGGTTTTGCTTTTGGTTGGGGAGTTGAGCGCACTGCTATGATGAAATCAGGAATTTCTATTGATGATATTCGAATTTTGTATAAGAATGATTTGAGGTTTTTGAAGCAGTTTTAGAAATTCCAAATCACAAGCACCAAAGTGAGTTTGTGGTTTGTAGTGAGTAGTTGGTAGAGATTTGGGTGGTAGAGTTATAAGCTATAAGCCATAGAAATTCCAAGCGCCAAACCGCGAGCTGCGGTCAAAACAAGATTGTCGTCCCGAACTGCTGTAACGAATATTCTTGCGAGGGTGAGGGATCTCTGCGAGATGTTTGTAATTTTGGTCATTTGAATTTTGAAAACCGCAGAGATCCCTCACCCCCGTGCAACAATGCGTTATAACAGTTCGGGACGACTCCTGTGGAGTCGGTTTGGAATTTGTATATTGGAATTTGTAATTTTATTATGAATATTTTAGCATCCTACAACTGGATAAAAGAACACGTTCGCACCAATTTAACACCGGAAGAATTTGCACAAAAAATTTCTCTTTCCGGACCGGCGGTTGAACGAATCTATCCTCAAGGTGAAAATCTTGAAAATATTGTTATTGGCGAAATTGTTGATATTGACACGCATCCAAACGCGGACAAATTAAGCATTGTAAAAGTAAGAATTGGAACAGAAATAAAAGAAATTGTCTGTGGTGGAATAAATTTAAAATTAAAAATGAAAGTTGCGGTGGCGCAAATTGGCGCCAAGGTTCGTTGGCATGGTGAAGGTGATCTTGTAGAATTGCAGCCGGCAAAAATTCGCGGAGTAGAATCTCATGGCATGATTTGCGCGGCAAACGAAATCGGACTTTTTGATTATTTTCCACATCAAGATCGTGAAATTATGGACATCTCAGAAATCGAAGCGCCGCCCGGAACACCATTGCGCGAAGCCCTTGAATTAAACGATGTTGTTTTTGACATTGAAGTTACAACTAACCGACCAGATGCGTTTTCCATGGTTGGTCTGGCGCGTGAAGCTTCGGTTTTAATGGACTTACCATTTTTATGGAAGCCGAGTCCCACCAACTATCAATTACAGGCTACGAGCTCGTTAGATATTACGATCGACGCCCCAACACTATGCACGCGTTATCAGGGCGTGGTTTTGAAGGGTGTTCAGGTTAAACCGTCACCATGGTGGATGCAGAAAAGATTATTGGCATCCGGAATTCGTCCAATAAATAATGTTGTTGATATTACAAATTATGTAATGTTGGAACAAGGCCAGCCAATGCATGTTTTTGATGCCGATTTATTGATGGGGGCAGAAAATAAAAAATCAATTGTTGTACGAACTGCAAAAAAAAGTGAAAAGATGGAAGCCTTGGATGGAAATATTTATGAGCTTGATGAATCCATGTTGGTAATCACTGATGGTAAAAAACCGGTGGCAATTGCCGGAGTAATGGGCGGCGAAGAATCCGGTGTTACTCGCGATACCACGACAATTATTTTTGAGTCCGCCACTTTTGATCCGGTAGGTGTAAGGAAAACCGCACGCAAATTAAATTTGCATTCTGATTCATCGCTTCGTTTTGAAAAAGGATTGTCAACCGAAGCAACCACGGCGGCGATTTCCCGAGCAGTTGAATTAGCAATTAAAATTGCCGGTGCCGAATTAGCCACTCCAATTTTAGACAAGCGCGTTCGTCCTTACAAAGCAAAAAGTTTTGATTGGGATCCGGAAGTTTCAAAAAATCAAATTGGTGTGGAAATTTCAACTGCCGGCATGAAAAAGATTTTGGAAGATTTGGGTTTTGAAATTTCCGGTTCTGGAAAAAAATTAAATGTTACAGTTCCATATTGGCGCGATCATGATATCGAGGCCAGTGTTGATTTTACCGAAGAAATCGCGCGTACTTATGGTTATCATAAGTTGCCGTCAGTAATTCCAAGCGGTGAACTTCCGTTGTCATTGTTAAGCAAAGAACTTATTTTGGAAGATAAGTATCGCGAAATTTTACAGGGTGCCGGATTTATTGAAGTTTATTCTTATTCTTTTGTTTCTGAAGAATTTCTTAAAAAAGGTTTGTGGGGCGGCGTGCCGGTATTAAAAGTTCAAAATCCATTGACCTTGGATTTGGCAATCATGCGACCGTCAATTATTCCATCGTTGTTGCAAGTTGTAAAAGAAAATGAAATTGAAGTTTCCAGTGGTTCAATTTTTGAAGTTGCCAATATTTATCCGCCACGCGAAAATGAATTGCCTTTTGAACACTTGGTGGTTGCGGGCGCGGTTTGGGGGGAGAGCGGTAAAGGTGAATTGTTTTTCAAATTAAAAGGAATACTGGAATTAATTCAGTCACGGTTTGGTGCAAAGGCTGAAATTATAAACAAAGAAAGTGATGTCAAAGATTTACTGCTTGGACACCCAGGCCGGCGGGCGATAATTTTTGTTGATAAAAAAGAAGTCGGTGTAATTGAAGAAGTTCATCCGGTGGTTCTTCAGTCATTTGGAATAAAAAATCGTGTAGCGGTTTTTCAATTTGATGCCAATGATTTTGTGGCCACAGCTTTTGGAATAAGTTACAAAGGCTTGCCGGAATTTCCACCGGTTCGACGTGATATATCTTTTATTGTTGATGAAAAAGTCACTTATGAAAATGTTGTTGATATTATTAAAAATGTTGACGAACATGTACAAGAGGCAGAGTTGTTTGATGTTTACCAAGGAAAAGGTGTTGATGTTGGAAAAAAGAGCATGGCTCTCCATCTTGTGTTTGTTGACCCAACAAAAACATTGACCGGAGAAGAGGCAGATGTGATTTTCAATAAAATTGTGAAAGCGCTTGAGGCAAAAGTCGACGCACAGGTTCGGTTGGTGTAGGTGTGGTATAATGACGAGTAGGTAGTAGTTAGAAGGTAGTGGGTATAGCCATAAGCTGTAAGCCATAGAAATTCCAAGCACCAAATTCCAAATTACAAACCGACTCCGAAGGAGTGTCGTCCCGAACTGTTGTAACGCATATTCCTACGAGGGTGAGGGATCTCTGCGTTTAGGTAAGGAAACGAGGAAGTATTCCTTTCTTTCCTGCGTCGCTCGGCAATCCAAAGCAAGCTTTGGATTGCACTCACTCCTTGGAAAGTAAGGAAACGCAAGGGGTATTCCTTTCTTTCCGGCGTCGCTTCCGCAATCTCAAAGCAAACTTTGGATTGCACTCACTCCTTGGAAAGTAGGGCGGGGTCTTGCCCCCCCGCCACGAACTCGTGAGATCCTTCGCTATGCTCAGGATGGCACAGACTGTTTGTGATTTTGATTATTTGGATTTGTTATTTGTTTGGAGTTTGGATATTGGAATTTGGAATTTTTTCATCATCATCATTATTATTATCATCATAATTTATTAACTATTTAATATATGTTCGAAACATCATCCGATATTTTAAGACTAGCGCTTACGATTTCAATTGCGCTTATCGCTATTTTTGCGGTTTGGTTGCTTGCTGAGTCCGCGTATTTTATGCATCAAACAAATAAGTTCATGAGCGGTTGTCGCAAAAAAATCACCAAAATTGAAAATGCGATTGGTACGGTTGGTGATAAAATTGAACACATGGTGGCTTTTGTTCCAATGATTGCCGCGTTGGTAAAACAATCAATTGAATCTTTTACCGGTTCACCAAAATCAAAAGGGAGGAAAAAATAAATAGTTCTGTTAAAACACTTTAGCTTGCAGGCAACCGCTTTAGTGTTTTAATATTTTTTCAATTTTGTTTTGGATTGGCGGGGTATAAGAATCGCTGGATTAGAAATTAGCTATTTAGAGAATGGAGATTGGAAATATTACAACTGTTGTAGCTCAGGACTAAAGGCCTGAGACCGTCTCAAACCTAAAGGTTTGAGCTACACTCATAAAAACTAATCTTTAAATAGCTAATTTCTCTCGTGACGGAGTGCAAGCCCTGTTAGAAACTCGGGCTTCTAACAGGGCAAGACCCCGCCTTACGTATCTCATTTTATACTCCCTACTCCCTACTTACTACTTCCTATTTTATGCGCTTCGTCCATCTCCATACCCACTCCCATTACTCACTGCTTGAAGCAGTGCCAAAGATCCCGGCCATAATTCACCGAGTTCGGGAATTAGGTATGGATGCGGTAGCTCTTACTGATCACGGCGCACTTTATGGTGCAATTGAATTTTATAAAAAAGCAAAAAAAGATGGCATCAAACCGATCATTGGCATGGAGGTAAATATTGCGCCGGAAAGTCACACTCTCCGCCGCGCGGGAATTGATGATCATTTATTCCATCTTACATTGCTTGCTGAAACAACCGAAGGGTATCGTAATTTAATGAAGCTCTCTTCAATTAGTTTTGTTGAGGGTTTTTATTATAAACCGCGCGTTGATAAAGAATTATTGCGGCAGTACCACGAGGGGATTATTGCTTTGTCCGGATGTTTGCGCGGTGAAATTCCCAAAGCTGTCGTGGAACATGATTTGGAAAAAGCGGAAAAATTAATTTATGAATATCAAGAAATTTTTGGAAAAGAAAATTTTTTTCTGGAATTGGTTTATCATCCGGATATGCCGATTCAAACCGCGGCTAACGCGGAATTAATCAGTTTGTCGGCAAAAACTGGCGCGCCGGTTGTGGCCACTTCTGATTCCCACTTTTTAAAACCAGAAGATTTGGAAATACATCGAATATTAATAGCGATCCAACTTGGTAGAAGAATTGACGAACTTCGCCGCGAAGAATTAGATATGTCTTTGCGTTCTCCGGAAGAAATGATCAAGGCTTTTGAAGATGTTCCGGAAGCCATTTTAAATACCGGAAGAATTGCCGACCGTTGCAATGTGGAAATTGAATTGGGTAAATTTTATTTTCCAAAATATGAAGTGCCGGACAACAAGACAGCGGATGATTATTTGCGCGAGCAGGCATATCTGGGTTTGAAAGCGCGCGAGACAGAATTAACTGAAGAAATGCAAAAACGTCTTAATTATGAACTTGAAATTATTAAAAATAAAGGATATTCAGCTTACTTTTTAATTGTGTCGGATTTTATTCGCTGGGCGCGTGAAAATAAAGTTGTTACCACAACCCGCGGTTCAGCCGCCGGATCTCTTGTATCATATTCAGTGGGAATTACCACAGTAGATCCCTTGCGTTTTAAATTGCCTTTTGAACGTTTTTTAAACCCATACCGTCCAAGCGCGCCGGATATTGATATGGATTTTGCCGATTCGCGACGCGATGAAGTTATTGAATACGCGACACAGAAGTATGGAAAAGACAAAGTGGCGCAGATTTGTACGTTTGGTGGCATGTTGGCGCGCGGTTCAGTTCGCGATGTTGGCCGCGCTTTAGGTTACCCATACGAATTTTGTGATCGAATTTCCAAAATGATTCCCATGGGTTCGCAAGGTTTTCCCATGACTTTGGAGCGCGCTATTGAAGAAAGCGATGAGTTGCGCCAGGCTTATAAAACCAACAAAGAAACAAAACGCTTGATTGATTTGGCAAAAAGCATTGAAGGAAATGCTCGCCATGTTTCAGTTCACGCGGCTGGAGTGGTGGTGAGTCCGTCAGCACTCACTGATTTTACACCGGTGCAAAAAGAGCGCGGTGGCGAACGCATTATCACGCAATACGAAATGCATGCGGTGGAAGATATCGGCTTGGTAAAAATGGATTTTTTGGGAATTCGAAACTTGTCAATTCTTGAAGGCGCAGTGCGCTTAGTGGAAAAAATAAAAGGTATTAGTGTTGATATTGAAAAAATTCCTTTTGATGATCCAAAATCTTTTGAACTTTTAGCCAAAGGACAGACTGTCGGACTTTTCCAGCTTGGCGGAACCGGCATGACGCGCTATTTGATGGAACTTAAACCAACGACAATCCATGACATCATGGCCATGGTGGCGCTTTTCCGTCCTGGTCCAATGGAATCAATTCCGGAATATATTCGTCGTAAGAAAAATCCTAGTTTAATCAAATGTCCGGATCCGCGAATAAAAGAAATCACCTCTCAATCTTTTGGTGTGATCACTTATCAGGATGATGTTCTTTATATTGCTATTGAAGTTGCGGGTTATGGTTGGGAAGAAGCGGATAAATTACGCAAAGCCATGGGTAAAAAAATTCCAGAAGAAATGGCGAAGCAAAAAGATAAATTTATTACCGGCTGCCAGGAATTTGGAAAATTGCCGGAAAAAACCGCGCGGGAAATTTGGAAATTGATCGAACCATTCGCGGCTTACGGTTTTAATAAGAGTCACGCTTCAAGTTACGGCATTGTGGCGTATCAAACCGCTTACATGAAAGCCAACTACACGGCAGAATTTATGACTGCGGTTTTGACAGCGGAATCAGGAGATATTGAAACTGTGGCGGAAATGGTAGTGGAGTGCCGGAAGTTGGGGATTGCGGTTTTGCCGCCGGATGTCAATGAAAGCCGAACCAAGTTTACTTACATTGACGACAAAACAATTCGTTTTGGACTTTTAGCAATTAAAAATTTGGGAGAAGATGTGGCAGATTCAATAATCGAAGAAAGAGATAAAAATGGAAAATTCAAAGATTTGGCGGATTTTATGAAACGCGGTGGTGTGAAAAGTTTTAATAAAAAAGGATTGGAAGCCATGATTCGTTCCGGTGCTTTGGAAGGTTTTGGTGAAAGAAAAAAACTTTTGGAAAATATTGAAGTAATGCTTGCTTTTCGTCGTGATGCCCAGCACGAAGCAGATAGTGGACAGGTTTCATTATTTGGAAGTTCGAAAATCGCGGAAATTCATTTGCATGATGTTCCTCCGGCACCGCAAATTGAAAAACTTTCTTGGGAAAAAGAATTGCTCGGGCTTTATGTTTCCGCCCATCCTTTTGAAGATTTTTCCAAAGCCTTGGGAAATAGTGTGGTAAAAGTGAGTGAAATAAATGAAAGCCATCGGGGTAAGAAAATTCGCATTGCCGGCATGATCACGGCAATTCGCGAAATTGTTACCAAGGCCGGACAGCTCATGATGTTTGTTCGTCTTGAAGACATGACCGGAACGGTGGAGGTGGTTGTTTTCCCACGCATTTTGATGGATACGAAAAGCTATTGGAAAAAAGAAACTTGTGTTATTGTAACCGGAGAGTTATCAGCGCGTGATTCTTCACCAAAAATTATTTGTGGACAAGTGTGGGGTTTAAATCCTCAGAATTTAGATAAAACTGTTCAAGCTTTGGGAGGTGTCGCATATTCGCGTTAATGTGTTATAATATAGTAAGATATGCCTAAAAAAGATGTCACAAATGAAGAAAAAGAGCTAATTGCTCCGCCAAGCCGGCTTTATCGTCGAATTGCTTATACTTTTTTAACTGCGGCAATTTTGTTGTTTGTGGCTGTTTCTTACACCACACTTTCCGGCGCAACAATTACCATTAAGCCAAAGCGTGAAGTTTTGACCGCGACTTTTGGTGTTACGGTTTCTTCTCAACAAGGCGATTTTGTCAAAGGAAAAGTTTTGACAAAGAATTTTAGTAAAAGCGAAACACTACTACTCGAAGGAGACGAAGGAACGAGAGTTTCAACACAAGCCAGAGGCACAGCAACCATTATTAACAAAACAACAAAAAATCAGGCTTTGGTAAAAACAACTCGGCTTCTCACTTCAGATAATAAATTATTTAGAATTGACAATTCTGTAAATGTTCCGGCCGGTGGCAGTGTGGACGTTGCAATTTATTCTGATGAAGCCGGACCAGTTGGTGAAATTGAAGCGAGTTCGTTTGTTATTCCCGGTTTGCGGGAAAATTTGCAGGATAAAATTTATGCGGAAACAAAAGAACCAACTTGTTGTGGCACAAAATTAATACGAGTGGTCACAGAAAAAGATTTGCAAGCTGCGCAAGATAAAGTAATGCAAGATGCTTTAGCTGTCGCAAAAGAAGATTTGCGCGGTCAATTAGGCAGCGAAGTTTTTGGCGGTGAAATTTTTGTATCAGATCCAGGAGAAGTTATTTTTGATGTTTTAGCTGGACAAGAATCAGAAAGTGTTGGTGTTTCTATGAATTTTGATGTGGTGGGAATTTTTTTTGATGAGAACGCGGTATTTGAGCGCGCCAAAACAATTTTACAAGGATTGGCTGGAGAGGAAAAAGAATTGGTTGAGTTGGATCCAGAACGTGTTGAAGTTTCCGTGCAAAGTATTGATATTGATAAAGGCACAGCTCAGCTCGCCGTGTCTGCTCCAGGAATGCTGGTGTTGAAATCAAGTAGTGAATTGTTTGATTTTTCTCGATTAGCTGGTTTGTCAAAAGAAGCAGCCGCGACTTATTTTAAGCGTTTTCGTTCTATTGATTCAGTAGAGATTAGATGCATGCCGCCATGGACCGGGTACTTGCCAAAAATGACCGATCGGATTAAGATTGAGTTTGCTGAGTAGTGGGGGGTAAAAATGTTAAATTCCAAATCACAA